>Ga0302194_10000765_pt1 | contig 20568 bp, 28 predicted proteins | sample II_Bog_N1_1_FD_200227 | JGI IMG/M metagenome (GOLD analysis project Ga0302194, IMG submission 200227) | Peat permafrost microbial communities from Stordalen Mire near Abisko, Sweden - II_Bog_N1_1 | ecosystem: Environmental > Terrestrial > Soil > Wetlands > Peat | place: Sweden: Abisko...
TGGTCAAACCAGCCTCTGCAATGGTTGTAACCGCAACAGGAGTTGCATTGGTAGATTCAAGCTCAACACTGGTACCAGTGGTGAATGCACCCGTAACTTGCGCTACATAATTAGTAACAGTAATTTTCTTACCAGTAATACCGGGAATCAAAGTGAGGCCAGCATTAATTTGAGCAAGCGTTGCGACAAAAGATGCGTTCTTAATTGTGCTAGAAGTATTCGAACCACTTAACTGCGGCGAACGAATTAACACGCGAATAAGGTCACCGGCGTTAATTGCCGCATCATAAGCATAGCCAACGATGGGATTTACGCCCTGCCATGCGAGAACGGTATTGGCCGTTGCATTATATTCAACAGGGCCAAAACGATTGATACCAACCGTGGTGGAATCGGAAGTCATATACATGCAGGCACCATCAAGCGCCAACTCAATGCGAGCATTTGTAGGTGCATTGATATCTTTGATGTTGCGAACAACAAAACCAAGCGCAGGAACAGAGCCATTAGTCAGAGCAATTACGGGCGGAACACCATCATAATTGGTGCTTGGAGTTGTTGCATCACCAGCTACAGCTTGACCAGCGATAAGCGCAGTTGCCTGATTGGCAGAAACGCGTGCGGACACCACAGAACCAACAAAGGACAAGTCCATCTGACCCTGTACAGGAGTTTGCGCAAATGAGTTAATATTCGGATTTACCATGTAGAGTTCTCCTGAATTATGATGTTAAGTTAATTATTTGCCAGAACCGTAGCGCTTCTTGCCGCGAGCTATCTGATCGATAGAGGTAACAACGAGAGGTGCTTTTTCAGCCTGTTGGGCTTTCAAATGCGCATTACGAAGCTCATCGAAGTAAGTATTATCGACTTCTTTTGTCGAATTTTTCTTTTCCTTCTTTTCTGCGTCTTCGTCCTCGTCTTCTTCCTTTTCGTTTTTCTTTACGTTCTTTTTGACATTCTTCTTCATCTTCTTATTTTTCTTGTCGTCGCCCACCTCATCATCGGTTTCGTCAACTTCATCTTCATCGCCATCTTTGGCTTCAGCAAAAGAATCGTCTTCGGACTTATTCTTCTTTTCCTTTTTGTTGAGCTTGCAATATTTGTTTACAAGTTCATCGAGCGGCATTTCTTCGCCAGCAACGTTCACCATCTGTTTTTTGTTCTGCTTCTCGGCTGTGAGAGCGTTTACCATCTCACTAACCTTAACGGTGGTACCGTCAGGAAGTTCGGCCATTGTATCTGCGTCAATGGTGGAAACTTCTTCTTTTTTTAACTTAAAAAACTTCATGATGGCACTCCCTTTTGAGTTTGAATTCTGTAATTCCGATAGCTTACTTTTTAGATTTTCCTGATAATTTTTAAACTCATCAGGAGAAAATATCTTCGCTCCTTCATATCGCGGATCGGGGACAATTGCAAGGTGCGTAAATTCTCCGTTAATGACTTCACGATCATATTTGCAATTATTTTTCGTTCCGCCCGGCCCAAATTCTGTCGGAGCATATGCGTTCGATACAGCCCAGCCCTCGTCTATAGCCTTATGAGCTTTATCATCAATTGCGAGAAATTTAAACCAACCCCATCCATCAAGTTCATTGTAAAAACTATCTGTAATGTATCCATCAGCCTGTGATTTAATATCCTTCAGACTTACATTTTGATGATTTATGTAAACGGGCTTGCCCACACCAGTCTTTAAAAGATTCACCATTCCACGATGATCAACAAGTATGGTTTCATCTTCATACTTAGCCGTTCCCGGTTGCATATGCTTGCAATAAAATACTTTCGGAAACTGACTGGCGTTTGTTTTTTCGGTCATGTTTGCCATTATCGCATAAAGTTAATATTCGCACAAACCAAAAAAAATGGCCTGTTCATTGGGAAAAACAGGCCATTAAAAACAATGGAGGGCAATGTGGTTGCGCAGAAAGGAATTGCACCCTTGTCTCTAGGTTATGAGCCTAGCGTGAAACTGCTTCACTACCGCGCAGCATTTTACATATCACCGAATGACTGGAATTGCAACACACCTACAGTTTGACACAATGGCACTTGTTGCTGTATAGTATCCAATATCAACTTGGAGATTATAAATATGGCCAATATAAAGAGCGCTTCTAACGCTAATAACTCTATCAAGCGTGGTGGCCATAACAGATTGCAATTCGATGTGAAACCCATCATCGATGCTTATATCTCTGGTGAAAGTGAACTTTCCATCTCTAAGCGTACCGGCCTTGAACGTGTTGTTATCCGCCGAAGGCTTATTGAAAATGGTGTTGCCATCAGAAGCATTTCTGAGGCTAACAAAATTAGAATGAGTAAGCTTACCTTTGAAGAAAGATGCAAACTTACTGAGGCGTCGCACAAAGGATGCAAAGCTATACCAAAATCCAAAAGAACAAAGATGCTCGAAAAATCTGCTAATGCACATTGCAAAAAAATCGGAGAGGGAGAGCAAGAGGTTATTGATGCTATTTCTTTGCTTAATATCCCCATAAAATCCCAAGTTGCGTGTGGCGTCTATAATATCGATATTACGTGTGGAACCGTCGCCGTGGAAATCTACAAGATGCCCCGCAGCAGTGTTGAAAAGAAAAGATTCCCGCAAAGATTTAAATATCTCTCGGATAGAGGTTTCACCCTGATTTGCGTCTGTTTCACTAGAATTGAGCAACTCTTGGGGAATCTTAATGATGTAGTCAGACTCATTGATTTTACTTATAGGCTTCCAACCACTGACCGTAAGCATAGGATGATTAGGTGTGGCTCTAATCGTTTCTCCCGATTCAAGAATGATCTGGGTCAATTCTCCGCAATACCAGCGGCGGAAACATTTTTCTATTCTACCGAAAATATTAATCCGTGAGTTACCGGGAAAACAATTCCAATCCTCACCCGGATTATTTCGCGCACCTGTTTTCTGATCTGTTATAGGTGGGTTATCCCATCTAAACACTTTACCATTAAGCTTGCGATGATCAGGACGCTCACGCGCATCATTAGCTCCGCTCCACCTATATTCCTCAATGCCCATATCCTTGTAACGACTCTCTTGAAACTTAGACATAAGTAATGCTGTTTCTTGCCGAGCGAGGAATTTAGCCTTGCGTTGCGATACACCATAGTTTTCCGAAATCATTTTTACTAAGCTCTGCGCACGACCACCATCTAAAATATGCGTTTGAATGGACTGTCTTAAGCTCAATATATTGTCCTGCGACCATTTCTTAATGTATAAATCAAGGTTATCGCTCCACTCCTCAGCTATTTTCTCTTTCATTGCATCGGTCAATTGCGCCTCAATTACTAGTTTTGAACGCGCCGTGGCGGGTGCATCAGTGGGATTTGTTTCACCCTTTGGTATGGTTTTCTGTAAATCACTCTCCATAGATGAAAGGGTTTTTTCATAAGACCTCGTAGTTTGTGAAATCAAATCAACATTATCAATATCAACATTATCTAGTGTATTCAATAGCTTATCGCACAATCTATTGTAACGCGCATCCGCCGTTGCCTGCGCAAACTTCACATCTGAGGGTACATGGCTTTGCTCTAATCTCCATGTGCGCGTGCTTTTTTTAAACGTCGCGCCGATGCGCATAAGCTCTTTAGTTATCTTGGCACTGTATTGACCATAGAACTCACCATTTTGATACCACACATTGCCCATAGCAATAGCATCGAGCAACGCATTCGCGCTGTTTTTGAACTCTTTCATGCGCGTGCCTAGCGATTCAAATACAGGCTGATAAATAAGACGGTCAAATATGCGCTGAATTTCTTTTTCAATTTCGCTATAGTAATGCTCTTTGACTATAAGGGGAGGGAGTTGGAGCATGGCATGCACCCCCTTTCGGTCAATATAACAAAGTAGCTTTTATAAAATTCGCGCTTAATACCGTCATAGCAATCTTGGCAAGTGCTATAAGGATCAATTAATTTCTTCTTTTCTTCCTCGCAACATGCACACTTCATCATGCCTCGCTTGGAGTTTGTTTCCCCGATTTACCTGAAGCTGGTTTAACATCGTCATTCATTCCAGTGCCAATAGGTGGTTGCGCAGGCGCGTTAATATCCACCTCGACACCCAGCAATGAATCCTTATTGATAGCCTCTTTGGCTTCCTTATCCATAACAAGACCAGAATTGTAACCTGCCATAACGCGGTTGAATTGTGAGTCTTTGACTTCTTCTTCCTCTTTGGCATTGAGAATGCGCAACGGATTCCACGCAATTTGTAAATCACTTGGAACAAAACCAAATAGTTTCTGGCAGCAAATACCCACTACATCAGCAACCAAAAACTTGTTCTTCCTGCGCACTTCACCTTCGATCATGCTGTTATAGTTTTCAATATCATCTTCACCGCTATTAAAGCCTGCACTACTTATGCCAAATAGTTTAGTCATCGGCATTTTCAAATCAGCAGCCAAGCCCTGACGAATCTGCAAAAGGATTTCACCAAGTCCCGTAAAGCTGATTTGCTTTTGAATATAATCGTCGCCCGCGTCCATAGTAAGCGCATGATTATAATTCTTAATTTGATTTGCCATTTGAATGCGCTTAGCAACCGCACCTGTTCCGCCCTTACTTACGAGCGCCTCATTGTAACCTTTGATTTTATATACATCGACTTTCGCTTCATCGAGTAATTCAAACACAACATCTTGATTTTTAAGATATTGATTCAATGAACGCACTAAACGCTCTAACTCGCTCATACCCCACCCACGCAAGCGTGGTCTAATAAATGAAGGCGCTTTTTTGCCCATGATCTTCAATACACGGCTTTTGTGAACCTTAATGCCATAGTAATCATAGAAATCGCCATAAGCCTCACCCAAAGCACCGCCCACCACAAGCGTTCCCATGGTGTTCTGCACATCGTAATAAAGCTCCCACATATCGACATCACGAAATTCTAATGGCGTGTCATTTCCTATTTTAGCCACATTGAGCGGTGTTGCAGGGTTTTGATTAGTCACCACCATTACAGCGCCACCACCATAGAGCCTTCCCCATTTAATGGCCTGCATCATATTGCCAATGACTTCATTGCGTTCGCAATATACGTCTAGCAATTCCAATTCATCGGCGCTTAATTGTGATGTCTTTATCTCGAAGCCAGCACGAAAAGCATCATCCACAGGCTGATCCACAAGAGTTTGCACAATTCCGTGCTCAGCATAAAGCTGCGATAATAGTTGACGTAAATTCGATATGAGATACCAGCGATTGTTATTAAACAAACCATCAGACTGACTAATTTCAGGGCCAAAACTTCCATACCCACCCCATCCATTAATTGTATCGCAAAGAGAATTGAGAGAATTAACCACCACTTCCGCGTTGATAATGTCTTGCTCGGTTTGAATCATTTCGACCATAAATTACCGTTTCTTTGGCGTTTTTAACGCTTCCATAATATCCCAGCCCAATCGAAGTCTATCATAAACTAGGGATGGTTTTATACCATAAATTTCTGCCGCCTCAGAAATAGCCATATTCTTTCCATCAATTTCGACAAGAGTAACTCCACGTTTATTTCTATTTTGCTCCTTCGCCGTAGCCCATCGACAGTTTCCTGGCTCATAATTTCCATCGTTGTTTGGCCATCTATCTATGCTATGATTTCTTGATGGTCTTTTGCCCATATCTTCAAAAAAGTTTTCAAAAGACAACCACCTTTTGCATACAGCTATATTTCTCCCACCATAAAGATAATAGTTAGGCGCATTGGGATTTAAACATCTCTGCTTCATGGAATTCCACGTTATATAAGTAGGAGTGCTTAACATTGAATGCTTTGTTACCGCATCCTTCTGGGCGCACCCACAGCTAGTGGTTTTTCCTCTTCTTATACTACTTGCTCTTGTAATAATTACATTTCCACAGACGCATTTACATTCCCATAAACTGTTACACTTACCATCATTCCCAGCATAATTAATAACAGTAAGAAGGCCATATACATGCCCGATTCTATTTACAAAGGTTTTTACAAGAGGAATTTTATGCATAATCCCCCATACCATAAATTCTTTAATACATCAACTATCAATACAAACAATCAAAGATTGAGACCTCTCTGCACGGGCAAAAGCACATAACTATAGAATCTGCAATATTAGGAGATGCTGCGCCACTGGGCTTTTTGTCCACCATCACTTTACCATTCTGTGAATTCTTATATTGCGGTTGTGATAATTCGTTCTTTATTTCCTGCAGACGCGGCAATGTAGAATCTAATGAAATAAGCTCTTCCGCTTCATAACGCTCACCGAATTTCACGGCGCGATAGGTTTTATAAAAACGGCTTCTAACTCTAAACCAAGCCTGCGCTTTTAAGTTTGCATATTGATCTTCATTAGTGGGGCTTTGGGCATCACCGGGTATAATATGGCTATCACCATCTAAAGGCTTTGCGCCTGCATTCCATGGGTAAACACCGAGATTTTGCGGAAATGTCGGCTGGCCCTTTTCATTTACAATCTCCATCATGTTGTTGATAGCCTCCTTAAACCCAGCGCCAATACCTATAGAGTCAAAGTATAATTCAGTGACTCCCCACTCAACACAGATAGGTACCGCTTGCCTTGCGGCATCCCCAGCGCTTCCGCCCCAGTGGTCTGCGTGACGCAATACCCAGCCATGGCGTATTGATAAAGCGTTGCGGTCACCGCCCTCGTCGGCAACGTCTTGTCCTGCGACTTTAGAGCCCTCTACAGGTAATTTAAGAACCTTGTGGGCATCGACTGCAGCATTGATCCAGTCAGGATGGATGATAAGTCTATCGACCGCTGCGGAATAATTGCGCTCGACCTCTTGTGCAAATATGTGAAGCAACCCCTCAGATTCAGCTTTTGCACGCCTTGCATCATACCACTCCTGTGTCTTTAATGGATTTTCACTCCAATCAAATATGAATACACGCAACTTCCCCTTAGTGGGCTTAACATCAGGATACCATATCTCGCCTGCCATGCGCTTGCGATAGAACACATTGTTTGTGCCGTTTACCGAGCTAATATCAATAGCAACGTCCGTGTTATCACCAAGCGCGGCCTCAATAAGTTCAGCTTGTTCATAATGGGCTGATTCATCTTTAAAATAAATGGTATTACGAGAGCCACGACCTTGATTTGCACCCGCTTCACCGCTGATGATTGCGCCATTCTCAGGATTGATGATTTTCATATAGGTAGCATCTCGTTCCATATTAAAATCTTTAGGCAATAACAATGGAGGAACGTACTCTATAAGCTGGCGTATTTTAGGGAAAATAGCTTTTGTATCACCTTTTTTGTCAACATACTCTTCTTTGCGCGAACCCCAGCCGATGGCTGTTTCAGGATAAAACAACCAAAGCCATACCGTAAATGCAACGCAAAGATAGCTAGCACCAACGTCACGAGCTTTTTCAATCAGCCCATGTTGTTTTTCATTTAAGCATTGATGTAAGAAAGTTACAAATTCTATTTGTCTTGGAAACAATATAAATGGCATTAGCCGTGGCATTGGGTCGGAAACACGTGGGTCATAAGTTACGCAAACATCGCTTATGAAGTCTATTGGATTGTATTTATAATGAAGTTTACATGCCGCGAGAAAGTAAGGATCATCGTGCATATTATCAAATAATTCAATGCGACGCTTATATTCAGCAAGATAATCAGGATTCCAATTTTCAGCCATTTTGAATAAGTAAGGGCAAGCTTTTTGCTTTCATTTTATAAATTTCAGAGGCTTGCCTTAAATCTGTTATCTCAATTTTTATTGAGCTGTCACCGCCAGTAATTTGAGATTTAATTTCTTTCGGTAGTATTTTAACCCAAAGACTGTAAAACATTCCCGGTTCTTCTCTAGCCCATGCCATAAGAGCAGTAACGCCACCGAGTCCATCAAATGCCATTTGCAATGCATCTTTGACTTCCGTGGTTTTTTTATTAGGTATGCCCTTAGTTCGTCCCGCACCTATGGGACGTGGCTTTCCTCTTCGCGATTCGCCAATATTAGGATTCATAATTAATTTATAACTTATTTTTTATTTAATTTCAACCCAGCAAAATAATTGCCACCTATACTTGTATATAAATGATACCAACTTTTTTTGCCTTGACTTATAAGCGGGCCATAAGTAACGTAAGCGCTTAACATTTCAAGAATATTTAGTTGCCCGTGGACTAGTATGGACGGGTATTGGACGGGTAACTATATTTGGTACCCGTCCAAGTTTTATTGTTATTTTTCAATATATTATAATTCTATGGACGAGTGGACGGGCAAAAAACGTCTTTCCCAGTAATTGCTAGAAATACACCTATTCTATAAATAATATAAATATACAAATATATAAAAACTCATTTCTATATATATGTATATAAATATACCTGTCCACTAGTCCATATATAGATAAGCAACTAATATATAATAAAAAAACATGGACGGGTAGGGAATATTCCCACCAGTCCATCACTAGTCCAACCCGTCCAATATTCTATTTGACTTATAATATTTTTAAATTATCTATAATAACAATATAAGAAATATAAGGGGATTAAATGGAACAGGAATTCAAAGACGCGATGATGCGTTCTGGCGTTTCACCTGCCCACGGCCTAATTTTAGACGGTAAATTAAGACGTTATAGGGTTGAAGGCGATCGTAAGGGCCGTAAAAATGGCTGGTATCGATACGTTCAAGTCTCACCAGAATACGCTTGGGCGGTATTTGGGTGCAATAAACGCGGACAAAGCGAAAAGTGGAGTAGTAAAGCAACCAAAAATATAAATAACTTTGAAATCAAAGAGAGAAAGCGGATTGAGAACCGAATACGCGAAACAGAGGAAGAATTACAAAATAAGACTGCCGTTAAGTGCAATGAAGTGTGGGGACGCTTAAAATGGGCCACAAAGCACCCGTACAGCGATCTAAAGGGTATAGGGCTATATGGCATCAAAGAAATGCACCGCGTGCTTGTGGTGCCAGCCTATTACGAAAATTACCTCGTTTCATTTCAATACATAACGGCGGACGGCTTTAAAGGGTTCATAAAAGACGGGCGTTCTAAGGATTGCTATTGCTTAATAGGCGATGAAACCGAAACGCTTTACATTTGTGAGGGCTATGCGACGGGCGCAAGTGTGCACGAGGCTATGGGACAACAGGTTTGTTTAGCGTTTTACGCATCAAACATACCGGGTGTGGCTAAACAAATGCGTGCTAAATGGCCCGATAGGAAAATCGTAATAGCGGCTGATAATGATCAATTCACAAAAGGCAACCCCGGTATTTCATATGCGCAGGAGGCGGCGGTTGAAAGCAAATGCCTGGTAAAATACCCTTTATTCGATCCATTAGACCCGGCAAAAAATACTGATTGGAACGATTGGCACGTAAAGTTCGGTCTTAAAAGCGTTGCGGATGAAATATTCGGAACAAAGAAAAATGTCCCGGTTGTAAAAGAAGAATTAAAATGGACTCATGCTTTATTAGAAAAAAATCATGTCGAGCAAGGGGGATATAAAGATTTTGATCCAAAATCAAAAGAGAATGCTTACATTTTTATGGAGAATCATCCGCTTTTTAAGAACATGCTTGTTTACAATATTTTCACTGACAGCATTTTTTTAATGCGCTGTCCGCCATGGGAACGGCAAGAAAGATTTTTTCCAAGAGAACAAAGAGAATCAGACCCCGCTATGTATGTGAAGGAATTTGAAAAAATAGGAATAAAAACGAGCAAAGATGTAGTTATAGATTACATGATGAAAATTGCTTATGACAATGTAATAAATCCTGCAAAAGATTATTTTGAGAAGCTTAAATGGGATGGCACGCCGAGAATAAATAATTGGCTTACTTATTATCTTGGAGCGGAAAAACAGGATAAAAAATATTTAGAGGCTGTTGGTTCAAAATGGCTAATGGGAGCTGTATCGCGTATTTATAATCCGGGATGCAAATTTGATAACGTTCTTATTTTAGAAGGTAAACAGGACATCAAAAAAAGTATGGCATTTGAAGTATTGGCCACGTTCAATGAGGAAATTTATTTTCTTGAATTTTCAGGAGACGTTTCATCAAAAGATTCGCTCACTGAAATGCACGGAAATTTAATAGTTGAGCTTTCAGAGTTAGCATCTTTAGCAAAAGCTGATTTTAATTACATGAAGGCATTTATAACTCGTAAAATTGATAAATATCGACCTGCATATGGGCGTAATCAAATTAAAAGACCACGCTATTTTGTATTTGCAGCCACTACCAACAATGACGGAGCTGAAGGCTATTTGGTAGATCCAACGGGTGGTAGACGTTTTTGGCCGGTTGAATGTAGTCATGTGGATATTGACGGCCTTAAAATGAATAAGGATCAGTTATGGGCTGAGGCTGTTTATAGATACGATGTTTTAAAAGAGCGTACTTGGCTTGAAGATGATGAAAAAGAATGGGCTAGTATAGAGCAAGTGCGACGCAAAGAAGAAGATTCATGGACTGAACCAGTAAACGATTTCCTTTTAACTCAAGGAATGGAAACCAGTGTGTTTAAAATTGCGCGCGGATTGAACTTAACCGCAGAGCAAACCAATACAAAAAATGCAAAACGTATCGTTAGAATATTGCGTGACTTAGGCTGGGAGCCAAGCAAAAACAGGCCGCGAACCGATTCGGGAAGAATTACAATATGGAGAAGAAAAGTATGATGAATGAAATTCTAACACCAGAGCAATTAGCCCATAGGTGGCGCATAAGCGAAGGAACTCTTGCTGTATGGCGATCGATTGGTAAAGGCCCAATTTATAATAAAATATCAGGAAAGGTAAGTTATAGCATGAGCGATATTTTGAATTATGAAGAGCAAAGTAAAGTTGATCCCACTCAAAAGAAGGATAAATAATATGCCATTAGGAAATTTCAGACAAAATATATTGCCTTATACAATGCGCGAGCAAAGTGATGGGTCTTGGTTATTGTTGAATAGAGAATATCAACCTTGCGGTACGAATAAAAGAGCGCAACACCCCATAAATCCACATGATTATAGCATTTACACCATACGATTTAAAAGAATGCTTAATAAAACGTTATTGAGGCTATCTTGGGATAATTACATTAGAATTTCAGATGATGGGCTGCGAGCTATATTTTTATATAATGATGGAACAATTCCAGATCATTCTCCAGATAAAATGAAAGCATATTTTGAAAAGCTGAAAATTCTTATTAATTTAAAGTGCGATAGTATTTGACATTAGCAATTTAATTGCTTAAACTAACTATATAAGGATAGCTTTTATGAACGACATTTCATTTGTAGAGCGTGCCAAACTAAGGGTTAAGAACGCACCTGCCAATGAAATGATCCAAATGCGAGCCAAGGATTTAAAACTAATATTAATGGCGCATGATACGTGGCAAGAGCGTGCGGTTAATAAAACGATTGACGAGGTGTTCAATGAAAAAATATGCCGTTAGGGTTTTAATTGAAACTGTAGAGACTTGGATTGTTGAAGCCCCTAACGAGCATGCTGCGGAAGCGAATTTTGAAAAAGGCATATTAATGCAAACCGATGAATATAAATGGAAACGAACGCTAAATGTTAAAGAAGTAATTAAAAGCAATATGGAGATTAAAAATGTCTAACACTAATAATTTACTAGCTGATTTTTTACCCCCTAAAAATCACAATAATCCACCAACTGATTTAGAATTATTAAAAGAAGAAGTGCTTTTGCGCCATATTGATGTGGTGCAGGAGGCGGATAAGTATATTGCATTGGCGACTAAAATACCACCCACATTTAGCAATGATGAAGAGGCAAATTTCGTTTCTGATTTCATTAAAAAAGCCAAGAAATGCACCAAGGCTTTAGAGAAATCCCGTAAAGAAGAGAAAGAGCCTTATTTGCGTAAGGGCGATTATGTTTACGGCATTTTTAGCGAAATTATTACCAAGCTCAATTTAGCTGCAGATCGCGCGAATATTCCTTTGACCGGGTATTTGAATAAAAAAGCCTATGAAGAGCAAAAAGCGCGTGAGGCTGAGTTTGCGGCATTAAATGCCGAGAGAGAAAAGGCGCTGGCAGAAGTGCAAAAGATGGTAACGCAAGCACCTCAAATGCACACCTTTATGGAGGCGGTAGACCACTTAAACACAGTTTCGCATGTTGCCGAGGTTGCACAAAAAGCAGCGGAAGCACCGATTGCGGCCATGGCACAAGCGCAGGGCACTATATCGCAGGCAGCTCTTGTTAAGACGTGGCAAGGAAAATTGGTTAACTTAGAAACGCTTGATTTAAATAAATTGCGTTTATTCATAAGCCGGGGAGCTTTGGAGGATGCCATTACACGATTCGTTAAGAACGGTGGCCGTCAATGTGATGGTGTTGAAATTAAGGAAATTGTGGAGGCGAAAGTAAAATAATGAAAATTATGGAAATTATAGGAGTAATATTCTGGCTTTTAATGTGTGTCGTTTTTCCACCCATTATTCCTTTTGTTATAATAATTCTTTTAATGGCTATAGCGTTAAAAAAATAGGGAATGATATGATCGAATTCAGCCCAGAACAAGAACGCGCCATTGATTCTATTTTGCAGTGGTATGGATCGGCAATAAGAGGAGGTAAAAAGGAATTTTACCTAGCTGGTTATGCGGGGGTGGGCAAATCCACTGTTTGTGCGGAAGCTATATCACGCATTAAAAACCTTTACGGAATTACCAATGTGCCAACGGCGGCTTATACCGGGAAGGCTGCCTATGTATTGCGTAAAAAAGGAAATGCCAATGCGCAGACTATTCATAGCATGATTTACACGCATTACGAAGATCCAAAGACGGGTGAAACGGAATGGCTGGTGAATGAAACCGGGCCAGCCGCAGCGGCTGATTTAATTGTGCTTGATGAATGCTCAATGATTGACGCGAAAATGGCAGAGGATTTGCGCTCCTTCGGAAAACCCTTGTTAATTATGGGTGATCCGGGCCAGCTTCCTCCGGTAAACGGTATAGGCGCATTTCATCATGAGCCGGATGTATTTTTACAAGAAATACACCGTCAATGCTGGGATAGTCCTATCATTGAGCTTGCCACCATGGCGCGCAAGGGCATGGCATTGCCGATAGGCTATAGTAAGGGAGATGTGAAAGTTATGCGTCTTACCAATGAAACCTCCGAGCTTTTGCATAATCCTGATACGCAAGTTATTTGTGGGTTAAATAGGGTGCGCTGGTCGGTGACACAATTGATGCGCAATAGGTTAGGCTACAATGGTGTATGGCCACAAATAGGTGAGCGCATATTATGCTGTAAAAATAACCGCGAAAAGGGATTGTATAATGGCGGGATGGGTGTGTTGCGTAAATTAGAAATACGCGATCCAACTATGCAATGGCATGATGCATATGATATCTCTCCATTCGATTATGATAAAGAAAATTATAAAATCCGCATTGAAGCAGAAATAGAAGGCACGCCTCACCATAAGCTTGTGGCCGATCCCACATTATTCAAACAGCATTTTGATAGCGGCGCTTCAAAGAAAAATCCTAAATCAAAAATTCCCAATGAGTTTGACTGGGGATATGTCTTAACATGTCATAAAGCGCAAGGAAGCTCATTTAATCATGTCACCCTAATTGATGATTCTGATAGCTTTAGAGAGAGCAAATTCAAATGGTTATATACTGGAATAACTCGTTCAGAAACCGGCCTAACAATATTAGTAAAATAACACTGGACAAAGCAATTAAATTGCTTAAACTTGACCAATAAGGAGACAATATGAAACTAGAAATTATACGAAACTCAGTGCCATCCTCCAATGTTAAAAGCATTGGCTATGACACACCATTTAAGCTTTTGGATATAGAGTTTAAAAATGGCGGTTTGTATCGCTATATGGAGGTTCCTTCAGAAACTTATATAAAGCTGATGGGAGCGGCTTCATTAGGATCGTTTATTGCACATCATATTAAGGGAAAATTTGATTGTAGTTTTTACGCCAACGCAGAGGATGAAACAGAAACGAAATTTATACCAAAGAACGAAGAAATAACTAACTAACCAACGAAAGGAATTTTTATGAATTTACCAAGATACCAAGAAGATTATCTATTTCTACAGGGCTTTATAGCGGCAAATTCAAGAGAATTAAATGGGGCAGCAATAGTTCGATTGCGCACTCTTTACGAATTTATCGAAAAATCAGAAGAATCAATGCGGTCTATTAAGGCAAAAATTTTAAAACTAGAAGAGTTAAATACTTTTTTAGACAATAGATATTTGCTTTTAAGGGCAAAAATTAACAAGAATAAAAACGAAAAAACTAAAAAGAAAAAATTAATCAATAAACTAACCAACGAAAGGAAATAATATGAGTGTAGTAATTAGAAAAGCATCACGAAAGAAGGCAAAGTTAAGGCTCGGTATTGCCGCACCGGGTGGCGCTGGTAAAACCATGGGGTCGCTTTTTCTCGCCTATGGCATCACCAAGGACTGGGATAAAATTGGCCTTATTGATACTGAAGAAGGATCGGGCGAGCTTTACGCCGGAACGCATAAAAACGGCGTAACCATTGGTGATTACCAATATTGCGGCATAAGCGCTCCCTACACTGTTGCAAAATATATTGACGCCATAAAGGCTATGGAGCAGGTTTGCGATGTGGTTATTATCGATAGCTTAAGCCATGCGTGGGCAGGCACAGGCGGCTTGTTGGATAAGCAGGGAAAAATAGCGGACGCCTCTAAAAACTCTTACACCGCATGGCGCTTCGTAACCCCTGAGCATACTGCCTTAGTGGATTCTTTATTACAGTCCCCACGCCATATTATCGCCACGATGCGCTCTAAGCAGGAATATGTGTTAGAGGCTGGTTCAAACGGCAAAATGGCGCCACGTAAAGTAGGTATGGCCCCTATTCAAAGGGATGGCATGGAGTACGAGTTCACCGTAATGTTTGACATTAATCAGGATGCTATTGCCACAGCTACAAAGGATCGCACTGATTTGTTTTCCTCGACGGATGGCGCGGGACGCATTGAAAAGCGACAATTTGTAATAAGCCCTAAAATTGGTGAAGAATTGGCGGAATGGCTTAATAAGGGTGAAGAGTCATTAGATATGCTATGTGAAAAAATGGTGGCAGATATTAAAATAAGTACCGATTTAGAGGCTGCATTTCAAAAACATGCCGCTTTAATCCAACGTGTAAAAGATGAAAAGCCCGAATGGGCTGGACATATAACCCATTTATTTGAGGTTAGGAATCAAGAATTAAGTGCCGTGCCTACCTAACTATAATTAAATTTATTTAATAAACCAACTAACGAAAGGATTTTTTATGAGTGAGAATTTACTTGCGGGAATTGATCTAACAAATGTTAAACCATCTGATGGATATAATGCTCTTGCGCTAGGACAATATGTTGTAAGAATTGAGGGAACAGCAAGAAAGGCAGTTAAAGATACCTTTGATAAAGAAACTGGCTTGCCGAATCCTGATAATGGCAAAAACCATTACCTACAATTAGTGCTCAAGGTTTATGGCGGCCCTAGCGATGGTCAGACTGAATTTGATAATTTAAATATATGGAATATAAATCCTAACTACAGGGCTATGGCCGAAAAACAGCTCGTATCTGTTATGAAAGCTATAGGCGTTGATCAGCCTAATGATAAACTTTTTCATGGGAAATGGGCGCTTTTGGATGTAAAGCTTAATAGTAAAAACAAACTAACAAAATCTTATAGCGCATTACCACCATCAATGATTCCCAAGGATGCTCCTACTGTTGCATCTCCTGCCCCCGCGCAGCCTATACAAACAGAGGCGACTCCATTGGCACAGCGCACACCAAGCTGGGCTAGTTAATAATGATGGGGGTGTTTCGGCATCCCCATTTTTTCATATTTTTATGAAACTTCGCCCCTATCAAAATAAAGTTATAGATGATTTCTATAATTATTATTCTACCGGAAATGGTAAGAATGGCATTCTTGTTCTGCCGACTGCGGCAGGGAAATCCATAATTTGTGGAAAACTTATTACTGATATAGTGAGAATATTCCCTAATCAGCGTGTATTGTTATTATCCCACGTCCGGGAATTAATATCCCAGAACCATTCTAAAATAATGCTTTGCTGGCCTGAAGCTCCTGCTGGTATTTACTCTGCAGGCCTTAATAAACGACAATCTCACCATCCTATTGTGAGTGCTTCAATACAAAGCGTTTATAAAAAAGCTAATATGCTGGGCCATAGAGATTTGGTTTTTATAGATGAAAGCCATTTACTTAATAGCGAAGGAATTGGAATGTATAGGCATCTCCTTAAAGAGATGATGATTATAAATCCAAAACTTAAAGTATGCGGATTAACCGCAACCCCATATCGAATGGATAGCGGCCCTCTTACTGCCGGAGAAAATGCACTATTTAATGATATAATATCGGAAATATTCATTTCAGATCTACTCGATGAGGGCTATTTAACCCCGCCCATCAGCAAAGCCTCCCTAGCTCAAGCCGATATGGAGGGTGTGAAGCGCACGGCAGGCGAGTTTAATATTAAGCAAATGGCCGAGCGATTTGACCAAAAAGCATTTATGAATGCGGCCTTGGATTCAGATTTGCCTTATTTTGCCGATCGTAAATGCATAGCTTTATTTTGCCCTACAATTGAAAACGCACAGCATGTTGCCGAAGGCATGGTGGCGCGAGGTATTGCTTGCGAAGTCATTCATGGCGACATGGGATTAATTGAGCGTGAGGACAAATTAGAACGATTCCGAAATGGACAATTAAGAGCACTGGCCAGCGTCGGCGTGATTACCACGGGAACGGATATACCCGGCATTGATTGTATTGTGCTTTTACGTGCTACCGAATCGCCGGGGCTTTACCAGCAAATAGTAGGGCGTGGATTTCGCGTGGTTTATGCCGAGGGTTATGATTTAGAGACAAAAGAAGGACGATTAAGTTCCATTCGTAATGGCCCTAAACCTAACTTTTTAATTTTAGACCATGGGGCCAACATAGAGCGTCATGGCGCTATCACGCATGTGGAAAAACCAAAAGCACGCGTGAAAGGTGAAAGGCGTGCAATTTTAAAGGCCGATGTTCGTATCTGTGACTTTTGCCGCTCTTGCTGGCCAATGGAAGTGACTGTTTGCGGCACCTGTATGATGGAGTTAGTAGATAAGCGTGACATGACGGCGAATTTAAGCATCAATGCCAGTAACGCAGATATTATGGGGACGCCATTTAGCCGAGGTGAAAAAGCGGAATGGTTTGGGGTGGATGAGGTTCAGTATAGTTCTCATCTAAAAAAGGGCGGTACAGAATCTTTTAAGGTAACTTATCATTGTGGGATTATGCAATTCAATGAATGGTTAAAGCCTAGTGTAACTTCCCGCTGGTTAAAATGGTGGAAAGATAGGAATAGCGATATAGCAGTAGCAGTAAATATAAGAGATGCATTGCATGATTCAGTTTTATTAAAAAGACCATCTAGCGTTCTCGTTTTCAAAAACAAACAAGGTTATTATGAGGTAATGGATTATGAGTTTAACAAATCAACAAAAGCACACACTGGAAGCATTGCAACAACTGCTTAAGGCATCGCAAGATGTCATTGCGGCATTTAATTCTGATAAAGGATGTTTAACGTGTAAAAATTACTTATTCCCGCATTGCCAGCTTATTGGCATGACGCCACCCGCCCATGTTATTAAGGACGGATGCAATGCCTACGAGATTGATCCCACTTCTCCGCCTTTTTGATTAGGGATAATAATTCTTCTACGGAATGAAAAACTATATAAATCCCGCCATTTTTTTCTACTACATATTTCTGGTGGATCTTCTGGCTTTGTCTTTGTACAGCATTCCCGGTTTTAGCCTCTAGCTCAGTGTGCGTGCCAAAAGGCTGCAGGACTAAAAGTATATCCCCAGACCCCTTTTTTCCAAATGTAACCCACCCCCTGGACTGTGTTTTTGTCCCACCTGTATTATTGAGCCACGCCGAATAGCCAGCTTTTGCCAAAGCCACGAGTGCTTCATGAACAAGCTTCGTATGCTTTTCATTATTGATTGGCATTTTTAAGAAAATCCGCCGCTTTAACTTTTCCTTTAGAAAAGTCCTCTATAACCTTAAGCCAATAGGGGCGTGGCATAACACCCTGTTCCCAGTAACCTATAGTGCGCTGAGATTTGATAATACGGGCATCCGTAGGGAATATAACGGCAGCATGGTCTTCTAGGTCAGCGCCGATCTCTTCCTGTGATTTTTTAAGCTTAGTTCTAAATGTTTTAAAGTCCATGTGCCGATAATAACGGAATATTAAGGAAAAGGCAAAGCAAAAAGAATGCTAAAAATAGTTATGGACAATAGCAATTTAATTGCTTATAGTGGTGAAACTAGATAACAAACGAAAGAACAAACCAATGATACTATCTGAATTACACGATCAACGAAACGCAGCAATTAGACGGCGCAAATATGACAAATTTATTGCTTTTCTTGCTATTTCACCAGCCCTTTCTATTCTAACTATTATTGCAATAGTTAGCATATTTTGGATTTCACTCTTTTGGATGGTAGGTTTATGAATAGTATTAATCCACGCTCTTGGCCGCAGCATGAAAAAGAGAAAATCTATAACGATATAGGAAATCCCATGGATACAGAAAACATCATAACCACATTAGAGCATGCCATTCAGCTTTTAGATATTGCTCGCATGGGGCATATATTAAATCCCGATGAGATGCAGCAAAGCCTTCATGAAATGCGCCTTGTGAGAAAAGAACTTATTTTACTGAATGGGCAAGAAAAGCAGAGAAAATACCAAGAACAAAGATTACAAATTAAAAGTCAAAATAACTTTGTAGAAATGGGAAGAGAATGAACGATATTTTATACGCTTATTTCTTGTTACAAATTCCTTTTAAGGCATTCGCATATAGAGCGCGCGGCGGGGCTATTCCTTTAGGATCAACCACCTTAGCACGTATAGTGTTTTGGGGATTGCCGTATTCTATTGATGGGGCAGTATTTGCGTATTTGTTAAATATACGCGCTGATTTTATTGTTCCTATGGCCATCTTATCTGTGATTACAGCATGGTTTGCAGCAATGGTTCAGCATTCTAAATGGCAAAGCCCTAGCTGGCATAACTATGTAATAATGGGAACAATAACAACTGGCATGCTTACTATAATGCTATCGCCATTTTTATATTTTAATCCAAACATAATGATGTTTCTGCCGTTAGGAATGCTAGGTACATTTGCATCATGGCTTGGGTACAAAATGAAAGGTGGATTAAAGCTTTTCGGGATCCAATGGTGTGTGCCAAGCGATTCATCATGGGAAGAGTTTTATATAGGTGCAATGCCGTTTGGCATAGTTATTGCGGCAATAGGATTTTATTTAATATGACCGATTCAGATGAAATAACTAGAAAGGGAAGCGTGATGGTTGCATTGGTTTACACCACCACATTACTTGCTTTGGTTTCAGTCGGGCTATGGGCAGGCAGAGTGAATTACGAGCACGCGATTAAGAATTTGAGATAGTAAAACCAACAAAGGGTTCTGAACATGATTAAGGCGGCGGCTATAAAAATTGGTGATGTTATTCACACTTTACCTGCGCCTAATAGACATCATCATATCATTGCCCAAATAGGGGAGACATCAAACGGTCTGCTTATTGCCAGAGGCACACAGGGCTTTATAGACGACGAAGGTGAGTTCTATGACCGCGTATCAGCCGGAGAACATGCTTTGCGCTGTGGCCAGATAAGAGAACTTGATAATGCACCACAACTTTTCTCGGAGGATTTATGGTAGATAGCAACGATTCGCTGATTGAGTGCCGCAGGGATTTTGAGGCGTGGGCTAAATCCAGAAGCCTTGACGTTCACCCCTATATGAACTCATGGACAGAAAAAGTTGATTATCAGCATAGTCACATAAACGCGATGTGGGACGGCTGGCAGGCCGCTTGGGAACTTCAGGACGCGCGAGTGAAAGGATGCATGGCATGAACGATATGATAGGGAGACTACAAAAGCTGGCAGACCATCTTGAGGACTTAGACAGCGCCAGTGGTGAAGCCAAGTTATTGCGCGAGGCAGTAAAGAAAATTGAGAGCATGGAAGATGCCATGATGGCAATGTCCGACAGTTTGGGAGTAATGGCAAATGAGTGATCAAACATTGATAGAGTTAAAAGCCGCCGCACAGGCAGTTATTGACCGCTGGGATAGCCCTAGCTGGAAAGATTTACCCGCGACAGCCGATTACATTCACAGGCTTCGCAAGGCTATGGGAGATGCCGGAAACGGGGCAGTGAAAAGCAGTAAGGAGCAAGCAGAACCTGAGATTGTTCCTAAATCCGCTGGGTTAGAGTCAGGGTGCGCTCAGCCATCTCCCGCCAATCAAACATTGAATCAGGAAGCTTTAGAACGCTCCTTAATATGTCTAAATGCGGAACATGCTGGTGTAGCAAAACACGCCATTAAGACGTACTTGGCGGCGCTCCCTA
>Ga0302194_10000769_pt1 | contig 20489 bp, 20 predicted proteins | sample II_Bog_N1_1_FD_200227 | JGI IMG/M metagenome (GOLD analysis project Ga0302194, IMG submission 200227) | Peat permafrost microbial communities from Stordalen Mire near Abisko, Sweden - II_Bog_N1_1 | ecosystem: Environmental > Terrestrial > Soil > Wetlands > Peat | place: Sweden: Abisko...
CGGAAAGTACGACTAGCAGCATTGAAAGTGCAAGAACCATTCCCCGGACGATTTTTGTGGTCATGTTTTTCTCCTGGGCTGCAATCTTTCCAGTTTCAAGATTGAGACGATTTCGGTTGGTTGAACAGCAGTTCGATGTAGCGTCGCAGATGGTCGATTGCAGCCACTGCAACGGCAGGATTCTGTTTGGCTTTGGCCAGAATGAACGCGCCCTGGATGGAGGCCTGGGTATAGAGAGCAAGGCTTTCCGCGGTCCAGCTATCCCGGATACCGCGCTGGCGCATGGCTTCCTCTATGTCCGGGATGAGGGTGGCCGCATGTCCGCTAATGCTCTGGTTACACGCCTCACGAATCGCCGGTTGCGTGTCATAAATCTCTTGCACCATGGTGCCCACCAGGCAGGTGAAATCCGGCAGATCGCCCTGAATCAAAGCCTTCCGCAGATCGATATACGCGAGTAAACGATCAACTGGGTCAGGCAGCCTGGCCAGGTCGTGATACTCAGCGGACGCGAACATCGCTGAGGTCCGATAGCTCCAGTAGTCGGCGGCTTCAAGGGCCAGATCCTCCTTGCCCTTGAAATGATAAAAAAAGCTCCCCTTGGTCAGTCCGGCGGCCTCGCATACGTCTTCAATTCGTGTTGCTGAGTAGCCCTTGGCGCGGATCACGTGGAGCGCTGCATCCAGCAGTCGAGTCTTGGATTCGTGTTGTGGCAGAGGCCAGATCATCTATACCAACCAGTTGGTACTTAACATACCGACTGGTTGGTATGTTGTCAAGCAAATTCATTTTAGGGGTTACTTCCGAGTTGGCGGTCCTCCTCCCGGAACCGCAAGCCAAAAGTTGAGGTTGAATTGTATCGACGGTCGAGCCGTTATTGACGGTGGTCCGCATCTCCGCGCTTCAACTGCTTTTGCAGAATCCTAATGGACCAGATCATGCTGGCCTGGAATAGCAGGTTTACGCTCGCGCCGACGAGTCTTGGTGGCCACGGATCATTGCGTGTGTCCCAGAGTGCGTATACCAGTACAAGCCCAAAGAAAACGACCCCAAGCTGAAGAGTGCGGATGCTTCTACGGAGCTTTCTCTGCCTTGCGTCGACCGGAATCCCGGCGAGCCTGCCTGCGGAAATATTAGTCCGCGCCCTCGCGTTTCGCAGGATGACGACGACCGCAACCGCCACGCCTGTAGCGTAGACAATCAACACCGCAGCGAGTGCTCGTGGAGAGCGAAACCCATTGCCGAATGCAAGAGCCACCGGGAGGAGGACAAGCACACCACCAAACACGAGCAGGAGAAAGCCCCCACGGAAGTACCGCTCCGCTTCAAAATAGTCGGTCGGTTTGCTCATTGCTTGGCGACTCCGGAAACAGACCTTAAGACCATCAACTTAAATCTATGCTACATCGGGCTTCGCGGCACAAGCCAAAGCGTTGCTCCGCCCGGATTGTCGGCCAACCGTCAATAACGCACCAGTATCTGCCGAGTTCCCAATCCTCAAGCCGATAACTGTTCATCGGGAACTCCCCGCCTTGCTGCGGTGTCTAAGTCATCAGAAGTTTCAGTTTCGAATGCCGTGAATTCTTCAATTGCTTGTTCGATATCCAAAAGATGAGGAGGAAATTGTCCTATGACATTCGACAATGGTCATGCTTCAAGTCAGCTGCGGGGCGAAATCAATGTGACTCCGATGATCGACGTGCTGTTGGTCCTGTTGATCATCTTCATGGTGATCGTCCCGGCAATGCCTCACGGCCTCGATGCGGCACTGCCAAAGCGGCCTGAGAATCGGGCTCAGAGTCCCGAAACCGCCATAGTGGTGCAGATCCTCAGCGCCAGCGATGGCCTGGTGAGCTACAAGATCAATCAAGACGATGTGAAGATCAATGACCTTGGCAGCCGGTTGACCGCCATTTTTTCGAGTAGGGCGAACAGGGTCATGTGCATCAAAGCCGACGACGAGGTTGATTTCTTTAGAGTTGCGCAGGTCATGGATATAGGAAAAGGCGCAGGCGTAGACCACGTTGGATTACTCACATCGAAAGACCAGCTTTAAGCGGCCTGTTCATGGTTCGTTGCCGGTCAGTCCACAATGACGCATTGGGGACGGGCTCCGGTGATTCGACGCAATTTGGCTGAATCATGCAAGAGCGCTTTACGCCGGCGTCAACCGGTCCATCGGCGGCATGGAGGCAAGAAAAACACGCGCAAACTCCGCGCTGTATTGCTCCAGAAGCTCCTTCACCCGATCAGCCTTCTCCGATCGCACGATCAATCCCGCGTGATGGTGCTTCTTCAGCCGCACAACGATTTCCGGATCGTTGAATGCGGACGTGTCCGGCTCCTCCGTCTGCGCCAGGCACAGCACACTTCCTGCATACTCTTCACGAGCCTCGGGAGCCGCATACAGCTCGCCGCGAAGGTTCGCCACCTCCAACTTGGCCCACTCCCGCCACAGGTTCACGCCGGTTGAAACCTCCACCAGGTCAGCAATGAACGCTCCGCCCACGCGTGCCGCAACCTCAAGGAAGTAATAGCGTCCATCCGCGTGCGCCCGAATGTACTCCGCATGGGTCACGCCGCGCACCATGCCAAGCGATGGCGCCAGTGCCGCATTCATTTCAGTAAGTTCTTTCCAGTCGCGGCTTGCACGGTCCACAGTGCGCGTCGTAAACACACCGCCCGACTGCATAAGCTGCATCGGCGGCCGGCCATACTGATGCACCACGGAGAACACCACCCTGCGCTCGCTCACAATCGAGTCCACGTGGAAAATCTCGCCCGGAACAAACTGTTCCAGGATGGAGTAACTCTGCCGGTCTCCAAGCTCATCCAGCGCGCGCCAAAGCTGTTCCTGATCCTCAATCTTGCGGATTCCAACGGCCGAAGCTTCGGACCGCGGCTTCAGCAGCCACGGCGGCGGCACCTTCTCCATGTAGGTGCGCAATTGGTCGTAGTTCAGCACTCTGCAGAATGGCGGCACCAGAAACCCGGATTCCCGCGCGCCGATCCGCATCGCCAGCTTGTCCCGGTAGAAGGCTGTAGTGGTCATCCCCATGCCCGGAATGCGCGTATGCTCGCGAAGCTGGGCCGCCGTCTCCTGGTCGAATTCGTCCATCGCAATGATTCGGTCGAAACGCTTCTCGCGGGCCAACCATGACACAGTATTGATGATTTGCTCGCGCGTCAGGCCGGAGGGCATGGTGACCACTTCCTCAATCACATCCCGAGGCCAATCGGCATCCCGCAGCCCCTCCAGAGTCAGCAGTGTCGGCCGAACCCCCATCTCAGCGCACTGGCGCATGAAGTCGTGTCCCTTTTCGTAGCTGGCCACGCAAAGAAACCGCTCTGTGCTTGCGTCCATCGAACCCCCATAGGTACACCGGATTAGGATAGTTCTACCATAGAAACACCAACCCGGATGGTTGGTCGCGAACGAGGAAGAGACAAGATGCTTTCCGCCGAGGCAATCGTGAAGCTGCACGACCGGCTCACGCATGAGCTGCACCAGCCGCAGCCCAAAGAGCTGGGAGCCGTGGCAGCGGGAACAAACAAGAACCCTGCGGCAGATGGCGTATGGCTGGCCTCCGTGGCCGCCCAGCACCTTGCCAACTTTCATCTGTGGCACATTGAAGATGAAGCGCGAACCCCGGGCGCATCCGACACCGAACTGGCCGGAGTCAAGCGTCGCGTAGATGCCACCAATCAGCAGCGCAATAACCTGGCCGAGGACCTTGACCGCACGCTGCTGGCCTGGCTCGAACAACAGAGTCTGCCCAATCCAGCGGCTCCATTGCACTCCGAGTCCCCCGGCCTCATCATCGACCGCCTCTCGATCCTGGCGCTCAAGATTTATCACACCCGCGAAGAGACCACGCGCACAGACGCTCCCAATGGTCATTGCGAGCGGAACCGTGAGCGACTGAGCATCCTCGAGGAGCAGCGCGCCGACCTTGCCACCTGCCTCGAAGTGCTTTGGCACGAGACCCTCAACGGCACGCGGCGGTTCAAGCTTTACCGGCAGCTCAAGATGTATAACGACCCACTTCTCAACCCGTCCATCTACCGCAAATCCTCTGACGTCCGTACCGGTTAACTCGTGCTAATCGGCTACCCATTGACGTGAGTCGGGGTTCTGCGTATAAAGAGTGCCTAAGCAGAGCAATTCCCAAAAGCGGTTCCGTCTTGGCGTATCAGCGGCTAATCGGTCCTGCCGGAGGGTGTAATATCGGCAAAACCATGATGCAAGAGGCCCGATCCGCGGCAACGAGCCGCAAGAAGACACCCGCACCTGATGCCCATCAGGGAAGTCACTCTGGCACGGGCACAGGACCCGCCTACACGCTTTATCAAACCGCCGTGCAGTTGCTTCAGCAGGGCAAGTTCGATAAAGCCCTGGCTGCCTTTGAAAAGCTCCTACCAGACGCTCCTGTCGCGCTTAAAGAGCGTTGCCGGATGTATATCAACACGTGCCAACGCCAGTTGGAGAGGCCAAAACTGGTCTTCGCAACACCAGGCGAACACTACGACTACGCCGTCTCTCAACTGAACACAGGCTTCTATGATGAGGCTCGCGACCAATTCAGCAGCATTCTTGCCTCCCATCCAGAGGCCGATTTTGCGTTTTATGGGCTCGCACTGCTCGATTCCATCACCGGACGTACGCAGGACTGTCTCGCCAACCTTGCTCGCGCCATCGAACTGAACCCCAGGAACCGGCTCCAGGCTCGCGCTGACAACGACTTCCAAAGCATGGTCGACGACCCTCGTTTCACCGAGTTGCTGTATCCTGAGATTCCGTAGTCACACTCGTCAGGCATGCTTTGACATCTCTCACTTCCGCAAACACAAACCAGCAGCCCCCATCGACCGCTGCTCCTGAATCCGCCATCCGGCCCATGCGCGTTGTGGCCATCGGGGGCGGCACGGGCCTCTCCACTCTGCTGCGCGGCTTGCGAAGGCATGTAACCGCACCCGGCCAGACAGCGGACGTCCCCGGCGCCATCTCGGATCTGGCAGCCGTGGTTACCGTGACCGACGACGGAGGCTCATCGGGGCGTCTGCGCAAAGACTTCAACATGCTCCCGCCCGGCGACCTGCGAAATTGCATGGTGGCGCTCAGCGAAGAAGAAGACCTCCTCGCAAGCCTCTTCAACTACCGTTTCCGCGGGGGCGATGGGTTGAAAGGGCACAGTTTCGGCAATCTCTTTGTCGCCGCGCTCACTGAGATTACCGGCGACTTTGGCAAAGCCATTCAACTCGCTTCGAAAATCCTGGCGACGCGTGGACGTATCTATCCCGTCACTATGGCCGACGCCACATTGGTCGCGCGCATGGTCGACGGAACCGTGGTGCGCGGCGAAACCAATATCACTGCCAGCCAGGGCCGTATCGCTGAGCTGATGCTGGATCCACCAAATCCCGCTGCGCTTCCTGAGACCCTTGAAGCCATAGAGAAGGCTGACATCATCACAGTCGGCCCGGGCTCGCTGTACACATCGCTCATTACCAACCTTCTCGTCGAAGGCATCCCCTCGGCGCTCGCAAATTCCCGCGGCCTCCGGGTCTACATCTGCAACCTCATGACGCAGGCGAACGAGAGCCTCGACCTCACCGCTTCAGAGCACATCGAGCGCATCTATGAACACACGCGCGCGCCAATCTTCGACTGCGCCCTGGTAAACGCCGCTCCGTTCTCGAAAGAGACGCTGGCTCGCTATGCGGCAACCGGCTCTTTCCCAATCGTTCCCGATATTGACCGTATTGAGGCTCTGGGCGTCCAGTGTATCGCCGGCGATTTCGCCATTGAAGAGAATGTCGTGCGCCACGCCGCGAGTCGCGTGACCGGCGCGCTGCTGGCACTGGGACGCATTTCCCTTGCTCACCGGGACTGACAAAGATTTCTCTTTGCTGCCTGAGGCACGCTGACGTAAAGTGAAGGCGCGCGGGCTGCTTCCTGCGCAATTAATCAGGAGGAAAGATGCGTTCGACTCGTACCTTGATCACGTTAGGCTGTTGCCTGTTAGCTCTCGCCGTCAGCGCTGCGGGGCAATCCACCAGAAAGCCCGGCCTGTGGGAAACGACCAGCACCATGACATGGCAGCAATCCCCCATGCCCCCGGGAATGCAGGCGCCTCCCGGATCGCCTTTCGGAGGCGGCCCGCACACCACCCAGGTCTGCCTCACGCAGGAGATGATCGACAAATATGGCGCGCCAGTCCCCCAACCCTCGCGCGGTAGCTGCCAGGTTACGAACGTCTCTCTGAAGCTGACCGGCATGACCGCCGCCATTGCCTGCACCGGCCAAATGAGCGGAACCGGAACCGTGGAATCGAATTGGACGATCCCTGACCACTCCAAAGGCAAAGTGCACTTTACCGGAACGTTGACGATGGGGCCGAATACCAAGCCCGTCGAGTGGACAATCGACTCCGAATCCGCCTACAAGGGACCCGACTGCGGAAGCGTCAAGCCCATCGTGATTCCATCCGACAAGTAGCAATTTATCAATAACTTCTCCGTCAAAACTTGAAATGATCTCTCGTCGCCGTCCTCCTCCAAAACTTTCTGGAGGAGGACGGCGAAAGCCCCTGTACGCTTACCGCCAAATTGTCTGATTGAGTTGTGATGGAAGTCGCCGACCGGGGCGACATGATGCCATAAGACTGAATGCGCTTCATTTGCGTGTGTGGGAGCGGCGGCGGAAAGATCGGCTCGGAAGAGTGAGCCGTCGGTCCGCAGGCCGTATCGAGCGACCTGCGGGCCGTGCCAACGCAGAGGAGGTGAGGACGATTGGATGAGAAATCGTCCTGGATGCGGGTTGCAATCACTATCGCCATTGATTGGCGGTTCGTAATTGCACTCGTAATCCTAGTCCTGGCGCTACTGGTCAAGAAGCCAAACACCCGGGAGGTCCCAACCCTTCCGGGACTAACAAAAGTATAGCAAAATTGCAGAATCGAACTGGCCAGAAATGCCCGCGGATGAATTTCAGGATGGGTCACCCCTCCACCGTCCGCTTCAATTGTCCGCAAGCCGCATAAATATCCCGCCCCCGCGGCCTTCGCAGATAAACCGGAATGCCAGCAGCAATCAACGTCCGCTTGAATCCCTCCACCGCGTCAGCCTGCGGCATCGTGTAGGCAATCCCAGGCCCGGGGTTCCATGCAATCAGGTTCACCTTGGCGGGCAGCCCGGTACGCCGCACCAAACGGGCGACCTCCGCTGCATGTTTCGGCTGGTCCGTAACCCCACCCAATAGCACGTACTCAAATGTGATTCTTTCCTTGGGCCTAAGTTTGACCAGCCGCACAGCATCCACCACCGACTCAATGTTCCACTTGCGGTTTATCGGCATAAGCTCTTGACGAATAATGTCGTTGGGCGCATTTAAGCTGATAGCCAGCTTAGGCCGAAACTCTGTAGGTTCCTGTGCAAATCGTTCAATCCCCGGCACAATCCCCGAAGTAGAAACCGTCATCCGCTGCGGGCTGAGCCCGACTTCCTTCACCAGCAAGCGAACCGCCGCCATGAAATTGTCGTAGTTCAGAAACGGCTCACCCATCCCCATGAACACAAGGTTCACGCGTTCCTTGCCCACCTCTACCCCATGGCGTTCAAAAACAGAAACCACCTGCCCCGCAATCTCCCCGGCAGTCAGGTTGCGCTGCAATCCAAGCTTCGCTGTCAGGCAAAACTGGCAGTTCACCGCACATCCCACCTGACTTGAGACACAGATCGTGGCACGACGTCTTCGCCTCTCACCCTCACCGTCGCCGCCCGAGTCTCCCTCGCTACCGTCGCCTGTCTCGCCGTCGTCCCCTTCAGGCATCCACACCGTCTCCACAGTTTCCGAACCAGCCTTCACCAGGTAGCGCTCGGTCCCATCCACAGACGTGAATACCTGATCAATCGCCGGACGGTCCACTCTCCAGCCCAGGTCGACCAGCTTTCCCCGCAAAGGCTTGGGTAATGTGCTGATTGCAGAAACACCTGTAACTCGCTGACGATAAATAGCATCGGCCAGCTGCTTCCCCCGCCAGCCCGGCTCGCCAACCGCAACCATCCGCTCGCTCAGTGCCTCGGCGTCCAGACCAAAAAGCGCGGTCTGACTGCCTGTGGAAGCTCCTCCGGCGTCTAACGATACGAGTTTGCTTTCCCCATTCACGGCTTGGCCCAGCATAAGGCATTTCGGCTCGGCTTGCTGTCTACCGCGCCCACTGAGCCCAAATCCCCTACAATCGAATCTGACTGAATGATGACAAATACCGAGAGAAATCTTCGCCGCACCGTCTTGCCGAACGGCCTTACCGTCTTAACCGAGCGCATGGAACACCTCCGCTCCGTCGCCATGGGCGTCTGGATCAAGTCCGGCTCCCGCTGCGAGCCCGCCGAAACCAACGGCATTTCCCACTTCGTGGAGCACATGCTCTTCAAGGGAACTCGCTCGCGCACCGCCCAGCTCATCGCCCGTGAAATGGACTCCATTGGCGGCAATCTCGACGCCTTCACCGGCAAAGAGACTATCTGCTTCAACGTCAAGTCCCTTTCCGACCACGTCCCCATCGCCCTCGACGTCCTCAGCGACCTGGTCCTCAACCCGGTCTTTGCCGCGCCTGACATCGAGCGCGAGCGGGGCGTCATTCTCGAAGAAATCAAGATCGACGAAGATAACCCCGACGTCCTGGTCCACGAACTTTTCACCCAGAGCTTCTGGAAAGACCACCCCCTCGGCTGGCCCATCCTCGGCACCACCAAGACGGTGGCCGGCTTAGACCAGAAGAGCCTCTTCGACTATCACAACGACCGCTTTCACGGCGGCAACATGGTTTTCTCCGCCGCCGGCAATCTGGACCACGACCAGTTCGTCGAGGCCGTCGTTGGCAAGTTCTCCGGACTGGCAGGCGGAGCCACCCTCCACGAACTCGCTGCCCCGGAAGCCACCGCGCGCGTCGTCATGCGCAACAAGAAATCCCTTGAGCAGGTCCAGATCTGCCTTGGCGTCCCCGCTCCCCCCATCACCGACGAAAACCGCTACACCACAATCATTTTGAACACCATCCTGGGCGGCGGAATGAGCTCGCGGCTGTTTCAAACCATTCGCGAAGACCGCGGCATGGTCTATTCCATCTACTCTGACCTCAGCCCCTACCGCGACACCGGGACCCTCTGCGTCTACGCCGGCACTTCCGCCGGCAAGGTCATTGAAGTGGTCGATCTGATCCTTGCCGAGTTTCACAAGCTCAAACAGGAGCCGTTGACCGCCGAGGAACTGACCCGTGCCAAGGATCAGGTGAAGGGCAACATCCTGCTCGGCCTCGAAAGCTCAAACGCTCGTATGGCCAACCTCGCCCGCCAGGAAATGTACTTCCAGCAGTTCTTCAGCGTGGACGAAGTCATCGCCCGCATCAATGAGGTGGAAGCTGCGCAGGTCCAGGCCATGGCCCAGAGCCTCTTCGACCCCGAGCGCATCGCGGTAACCCTCCTCGGCCGGCTGGACGGCGTAAAGCTGAAGCGCGACAGGCTGGTGTGTTGAAAGTCAGTTCACAGTTCACAGTTCTCAGTTTCTTAAGGTCCCGCGAACTGACCACTGTGAACTATGAACTGTGAACTACGAACTGCTTTCCCGAGCGTCCCATTTCCCTTCCGCGTCTGTACGTTGTAGCATTTTGTCGGAAGGGGTTGGTCTTCTTCCGACAACTCCGCGAGGCATTGGAATCCCATGAAATTGAAATTCTCGTTTTGCCGGGGCGCGCAGCGGCCCGCTTTGAAGAATGTTGAAGCAAGCAACCGTCGCACTGCGCTCCCCAACGGCTTCACGCTGATGGAATTGCTCATCGTTATGGCCATCATCGCCATTCTCATGCTGATTGCGATTCCAACCGTCGGTAGCCTTACCAAGCGCGCGAACGACCTGTCGGCGGTCCAGTCCATCCGGGCCATCCAACAGGCCGAAATTCAGTACTCCTCCAACTATCCATCCAACGGGTTCGCCTGCACCCTGCCCGCCTTGGGCGGCGATCCCAACACCGGCGCTCCCTCGGCAACTGGCGCGCAAATCCTGCAGGGCGACCTGACCTCGGGATTCAAGTCCGGATACATCTTCGCCATTACCTGCAAAGACAAGGTGACTGTGAACAGCACAGACCGCTACAACAGCTACGTGGTCACAGCGGTCCCCCAGACCGTCGGCAAAACCGGTGATCGTGGATTCTGCAGCGACCAGTCCGGCGCCATCAAATTTGACCCGGCAGGCGCCAGCAACTGCGTTCAGCCCCTTGGCCAATGATCGTGGGCTCAGTCCTCCGAAGCTTAGGTCTTCTGCTTGCCGTTCTATCGATCTCGACCGGCATCAGATCTCAAGAACGTTCGCCGTCCGCGAAGGACCTGGCTCAGCGCGTCGATCGTCACTACAACGCGCTTCATTCCCTCACAGCGGGATTCACCGAAACCTACAAGGGAATGGGCATCGACCGCACGGAGAGCGGTAAGCTCCTGCTGCTCAAACCTGGCCGCATGAAGTGGGAGTACAGCAACCCCGCCGGCAAGCTCTTCCTGCTCGACGGGAAATACGCGTGGTTCTACGCCCGCGGCGACTCGCAGGTCCAGCGAATCCCATCCAAACAACTGGATGATCTACGCTCACCACTACGTTTTCTGCTAGGTCACACCGAGCTTGAAAAAGAAATGAATGGCTTGACGCTAGCCTCTGCGGCCAACACCCAGTTCACCCTATCCGGCGTCCCCAAAGGCCAGGAAAACCGCGTCACCCGCCTCACGCTCACCGTAACGGCCGAAGGAACCATCACCGGAATCGAAGTCGAAGAGACGGACGGCGCGCTGACGCATTTCATGTTCACGGGCGAAGTGCCGAACGCCCCAATCGCGCCCGAGACCTTCCACTTCACCCCGCCCCAGGGCGTTCCGGTAGTGGACTCGCTGCCACCAGTGTAAGGACAGTGGCTAGTGGCTAGTGATTAGTGGCTAGCGAATCGTGGACAGCATCGAATTCGGCGTTGTACTGCGGCCCCGCTGAAAAAGCCATGAGAAGCAATCAGCTCCGAGCAGCAATCACTAACCACTAATCACTATCCACTAACCACTGCTCTACTACTCGTACCTCAACGCCTCAATCGGATCCAGATTCGCCGCGCGAATCGCAGGAATCATTCCGCTGACCAGCCCCGTAATAATCAGAATTACGGTTGCCACCAAGACCGACCCAGGCGAGATAATCAGGCGAATGTCAGCACTCTCGGCATTCTTCGCCAATGCGCTGTAGAACGTGATCCGCCCCACCAGTGCGGACACAAGGTACGCCAGCGCAATCCCGGCCCCACCACCCACAACGGTAATCGCCAGCGCCTCGGCCAGAAACTGAATGAGGATGTGGTGCCGCCGCGCACCCAGCGCCTTCTCAATGCCGATCTCCCGGGTGCGCTGCTGCACTGCCACCAGCATGATGTTCATTAACCCGATGCCGGCAATGCCGAGTGTCAGCGCCCCCACCAGCGTCAGCAGAATCGATAGCGCTATCGACAGCAGGCGGAAGACCTTCACCTGCGACATCAGGTTGGCAACGCCCATCGCGCGGTGGTCGGAAGGCCGGAAGTGATGAGCCTCGGCCATCGTTTCGCGCAACGCCTTCTCCACCATCTCGTTGTCGCCGCGATAATCGAGCCAGATGCTATCCAAATACTTCGTATCGATAAAATCGCTGCTGGTATTAAAGGGGATATAGATGTTCCGATTGCTGTCGTCGTTGTCGCCCTCCTGCATCTTGGGCTTCATCACGCCGATCACCGTGAAGGCTTCGCCATTCAACCGAATCGTTTCCCCAAGCGCCCAGCCACCGCTGAAAAGCTTGGTCTTGTTCTCCGACCCCAGAATGCAGACATGCGCGCGCTGCTCATCCTCTGCCCCCGAAAAGAAGCGCCCCTGCTCAAGGTTGAGCTTCCATATCTCCTGGTATTGGGGCCGCACCCCGTTCACGTTCCAGGTGTAAAGATGCATGTCGTTTTGTACCGGCAGACTCTTTGACGACATGGGCGAAATATGCAGAATTTCAGGGAGGCTGTTGGAAACGCGATCCACGTCGTCCAGCGTAAATTGCACCCTCGCTCCCGCCTTGTCGCCGCCGGCCTGCTCGCTGGTTCGTCCGCCCCAGAAGATGATCGTATTGGTTCCGAATTTCGAGAAGATGGTCTCGACGGCATTGCTGAACCCGGCACCATAGGCAACCAGCAACACCACAGTCGCAATGCCCCAGGCCATACCGATCATCGTGATGGCCGTGCGTCGCCGGTTATAGACCATCGCCTCCCAGGCCTGTCCCAGTATGTCCCTAAACATGTGCCTCCCTTTGGTCGGCAGTTCACAGTTCTTAGTTCTCAGTTACGAATAGCCAACCTCAACACTTGGGCTAGGAAACTCCCAGCAATCTCATCACACTGTCCGCGCCTCCGCAAACACCTGCACATCCAAAACTGAGAACTAAGAACTGTGAACTGCCTTTCTCACTCTCTCCGCAGCGCCTCAATTGGATCCATCGCCGCCGCCTTGCTCGCCGGGTAGAGCCCCGCCACCACGCCGCACAGCACCAGGCAGCCCAGAGCCAGAGCCGCGGACCACGGCACCAGCCGCGGCGGATCAAATCCCGGCACTTTGCCCGTCAGCAGTTGCTGCAGAATCCACATACCTCCGCCGGAAACAACAATCCCAATAATGCCGCTCACCGCCGTCAGCAATAGGCCTTCCCAGAAAAACTGTGCCAGGATGCTGCTCTTGGTCGCGCCAATCGCCTTCAGCAGGCCGATCTCGCGCGTTCGCTCCGTCACAGAGACCAGCATGATGTTGATAATTCCCACCGCGCCCAATGCAAGGGTCACAATCCCCACGCCGCCGAGAAAAATGTCCATGGCGTTGAAGATGGCGCTGATCATGTGCTCTTCCTGGATCGTGTCCCACTCCTCGAATGCGTCTTTGAGCGATGGGTCGAAGCCATGCCGCTCGGCAATCACGCGATGCACGGCCGGAACGGCTGCGGTCGAATCGCCCTTCGTCGCAGGCTGGTATTGGATGGAACTCAACGCATCGTGCGGAACATTGTCGCCCTTCATCGCAAACAGTTCCTGCATCGTCGATACCGGGATATAGACCTTTTGATTGTCACCATCATTGTTGCCGCGGCTGATGGATTCAACCCGGCCCACGACCGTGAAGCTGACGTCGTTGATATTGATCGTCTCTCCCAGCATGGGACGGCCGGGAAACAGGATCGTCGCGCTCTTGAATCCGAGAACCACCACCCTGCGCCGGTCCGCCAGATCTTTCGCGTCAATAAAACGCCCTTCGGCGAGCGGGACAAAGCGTATGTCCGCATAGTTCGGCTCTACGCCCATCACTTGTCCGGAAGAATTGGCATAAGCGCTTACTTCGTACAGATCGCTGCGCTGCAAAAAGCCTGTTACGGCGCGCAGTTGGGGCAGCGTGCGGAGAGCAGCTTCGTCTCCTGGCGTGAACTGGTAAGGGCGCATCCCCGTATGCTGATTGGCTAGCGCTGGAATGGTTCCATTCCACATCATCACCAGGTCATTTCCGAAGGTCGCAAGCTGTTTATGCTGGCCAGACCGGAAGCCTTCGCCCAGGCCCACCAGCACCAGCAGCGAGCCCACGCCCCACGCAATCCCGAACATGGTCAGGAAGCTGCGCAGCTTGTTGGCCAGAATGGCGCGGAACACCTGCCCGAGAGTGTCAGAAAATGCCTGCATGGATATTGGACGAAGAGAGATGCCCTTGGAGAGTGATACGCGACGAAAGAGCTTCCGGTTCCATGGAGGAGACGGTCAGTCTTCGTAGGTCAGCAATCCCGCTCCAACCTGCGCAATCGTCTCGTTCATCTCTTCAATCGAAACTGGCTTGCCGGTCCACTTAAAGATACCCCTCAGATTCATAATTGAACCGGTCTTGACCTTCATGACGTATTCGCCATTCTCGTTTTCAATGAACCATACGCGCGTTCCAGGCTTGAGCCCGAGTTTGTTGCGCACCTCGACCGGAATCGTAATTTGACCTCTCGAATTGACAAGTGCGGTAGACATGGGATCTCCCCTTGGCAATAGCATAGTCCTGACCCAATTCAATGGAAACGTGCGCGGGCTCCATTTGAGGTGCCCGCCGGCTTGCTGGCCTTTGTCGAACGGAGAATTACATCCTTTCAAAAATCCAGACACAAATCAAAAAGCCTATAAGCGACAGCGCGATCAGTCCGTGCCCCACAAGGAGCGGTTCCCGTCCGGTTCCTCTTCCCCAAACGCTGAGGACTGCGCTCAAAGGCCAAAGAAGAAAAAGCCCGGCTCCGAACAGTTCGATCCCTAGCTGGGCGTTCAAATGGATGAGGGTCGCTCCGACGACCGACAACAGCGCAGAGCCCGCAAGGATCGCTATAGCCCAGTCGATTTTGCGCTGCGATGCTCCTGCCGTGAGTTCTGAATCCGCTCGCAGTCTGACCACAAAGGCTGACGTCGAGAACAGGAGTGCAATTGCAACATGGCCTATGAATAAGAGAAGGAGCGGGAGAATAATGCCGAGTGAGAATAAGCTACCTGAAAACATCGTCTTCACCCTGGTGAGGCTTTACAAAGACTACTCCCCAAAAGCGAAACACTACTATTCATAGCTATAAAACCCTCGCCCCGATTTCCTCCCCAACCACCCGGCATCCACCATCCGCACCAGCAACGGGCACGGACTGTACTTGGGATCCCCAAACCCCTCCTGCAGCACCCGCAAAATATCCACGCAGACATCCAGGCCGATGAAATCCGCCAGCGTCAGCGGTCCCATCGGGTGCGCCATCCCCAGCTTGAATACCTGGTCCACAGCCTCCGGTGTAGCCACGCCTTCCATCACGGCATAGGCTGCCTCGTTAATCAGCGGCATCAGCACCCGATTCGAAACAAATCCTGGCGCATCGTTCACCGCGACAGGAGTCTTCCCCAGCTTCACAGCCAGCGCGCGGACGGTCTCAAATGTCTCGTCGGAGGTAGCCATCCCGCGCACCACTTCCACCAGCGACATCACCGGCACGGGATTGAAGAAGTGCATGCCAATCACCTGCGCCGGCCGGCCCGTCTGCCCCGCAAGTTTGGTAATTGAAATGGAGGAAGTATTGGTAGCCAGGATCGCGTCGGCCGGCAGAATGCGGTCAAGCGCCCGAAAAATCTCCGCTTTCAGCTCAAACCGCTCAGACGCCGCCTCAACCATAAACTCAGCGCCGCTCAGCGTCTCCCGGTCCACAGTGAGATGAATGCGCGCCAGCACCGGCTCAACATCGCCTTCGTACAGCTTGCCTTTTGCAGCCTCGCGCCCAAGATTTGCCCGGATCTGCCCCAAAGCTCGATCCAAAAAACGCTGCTCCACGTCGCACAGCAGAACCTGAAACCCAGCCCGCGCAAACACATGCGCAATACCGGAACCCATGGTCCCCGCGCCCACAACCCCTACTGTCTGAATTTCCGCCACCTGCAGTCGCCTCCCGCAACGGGAGTTTAGCAGGCGACGCCGCTAACCCGCCTTAATTCCCCGGCGCAATCGCAGGAGTCAGGCTCAGCGTGTCCGTCAGCGTGAACTGCAGAATGGCTCCCGGCTCCAAAGTCGCCTGCGGATGGTTGATCAGCAGATGCGCCGTCTCCGCCCCGGCGCCAATCGCTCCGCCTGTCACCGCCCCAACCGGTCCGGCCACCACCGCACCCACAACCACTCCGGTGCCCACCGCTCCGCAGTATTCCAAACTATCCCGCTTCACTCGCGAGCCGGGAATAATGGTTCCCTCAGAACCCACGCGTGTCCGCGAACCCGGCGTCCCAGTTACCTCACCGTGCAGCTCAAACCGCGTCCCGTTGGCCAGAATCACCGTCTCCGGTCTCAAGCGCATCGAGCCGTGTCCCCCCAGGTGCCCGCTCGATACCTCAACCACCCGGCCATCAATCTCCGATCCGGCAGGAATCACAACATTGTCTCCCTGATACACATCTGCGGCCACCTTGCTGCGGAAAGGCTGTCCCTTCTCGCTGTCGTACGTGGAGAGCCGGTCAAGCAGCGCCACGCGAATGCTGGTGCCTTCGCCAAGCTGCCCCGGCCCAAGCGGCGCAGGGTGCACAATGTCCCCGTCTGGATCACCCACCGGTCCGCGCGCACTCAAAACAGGCGTAGGCGCCACCATCATAACGGCCGCAGGCTGCGCAGGAACGGGCACAGGAGCTGCATTGGGGTCCGCCACCGCGTCTGGATCAGCCGGTGCGACATCCTCGGGAGCAGCCTGAACTGTCACCGTCGCTGCGGGAGCCGTAACCGTCGCCTTTAGCGGCTTCCCCGCTGGCGGCTTTGCCTGCGGCGTCAATGTCACTGTGATCGTGTCATCCGAGGGCGGATTTGAGGTGCCCTGATAGGGGCTGGTCTGGCTTGCTTCCTGTGCTCCCAAAGCGGCGGAAGCCACGGCGAACAGCGTCAATGCAAAAACATGCCGGCTCATCCAATTCTCCTTCGGCGGGCGCAAAAACCCTTATGACGGGAAACCCCGCTGGCGGCCGATAGTTGCGCATCTGCAACAACAGCTCGCGACAGCGGCAATCATGCAAGGAAAGTTGCCCAAATTCAGCCTAGCGTGTTTTCAGTGAGCATGACGCCCGCACCAGACACAGAGGTGCCGCCCGCAGCACGAATCAAACCAGGCAATGGCCAGCTTGCAGCCTAAGATCGCAGGCACAGTCCAGCTCTCGCTATTTTTCCGCCAGCAGCACGGCTCGCAGGGGAATCTCCAGCGTACCCGCCTTGCTCGAAGACGGATCGCAGATGCCCGTTCGCAGGTAGACATCGCCCGGCGGCGCGTCCAGATCGAAATGGAACGGTATTCCGGAAGCCTTCACCGCTTCTTCCTGATCGGGACGAATGGAAAGTCCGATCGACCGCGCCTGCCAGTTCAGCGGCTTCCCATCGTGGTTATAGGCCACCAGCGCTACCTCAATCGTGCCCCTCCGAACCCCATCCGGACCTGGAATCAAAATCAGACCATCAGTCGCCAGCCAGAAATTCACCGTGTAGCGCGTTGCCGGCGCTTTCAATTGTGCATTGTCACCGGCACGGGCCGCATCCGGAGCAGGTTGAGGATTGGCCGGCGCGACGCGCATTTGGTACCGAAGCTCGGTGAAGTTGGGCATTCCGCGATCCATCAACGGCCGAAGCGGGTCTGCGCCGGGGGTGTTAGCGGCAAACTTCTTAACTTGAGGATCGTCTTCAAAGTAGCTCCGCCGATACGAAAGCTTGTAACTTCCAGAAGCAGCGCGTATCTCGATCTTCCTCTCTTTGCCAACTTCTTCTCGATTGGTAGGCGTATAGGCGAGCGTATAGTAGCGCGACCCGTTATCAATAGCCTTTGTCAGCCCAACCTTCAGTCCATTGTTCTCATAAACCGCGCTGCCACCCGTCAGTTTCGCCAGTTGATCCATCTGCAGGTGAGCCAGTGCACGCTGCTGATAATCGGATTGCAGAGAAGCAGTTTGGGACGTATTCAGTTGTTGAAACGGAGCAATCGATGGTTGCGTAGCCATGTTTGGAGCCGTCGCACTCGTTCCCGCCACTCCCAGGTCAGATGTCGCCGGAGGACCTTCCGCGTTGAGCAAGGTGTCGGTTGCAAGGCCGCTGGCGTCAATCGGGTAAACGGAGACCCTTGCGTCGGCAAGCATATCCATCGTCTTTGCGTACTTCTCTTCGTAGGGGCAACCTGCAACGATAAGTTCCGACTCGCTTGTCATGGCGGCCAGGCATTGCGGAATAGCGCCAACAAACCAGATCAGGTTTTTCCTTCCCGGAACTCCGGTCAGGTAGCGGGCAATCTGCTGCAGCGCATCCAGCGTCATCACCGTCCGCTCGTTGGTTTCAAAAAAGCCTTGCTGATCCTGAAACTCCTGCAGCCCTGCCGCCATCGCCGCCGTATCCGGGTCCCCGGAGCTCGCTGCCTGCCGCAACTCCAGATTCACCCCTGAGTCCAGCGCGGCTGTCGAAGATGTCGTTGGAAGCAGCGCTGAGGTGTTCGGACGTGCTGCAAACTTGGCGATGGACGAACGTAACAGTCCGGAATCCTGCGTAAATCCCTGAATGATCCGCAACCGCTCGCTCAACAGAAACACGCCGATGCGAATGCCGGGCGGAATATTTGCCAGGTATTTCACCATCTGCTTATGAACGTTCGCCTGGTCCGTGAGTTGAGTGTTCAATCCGTCCATCAGCAACACGTTTACAGAGTTGTTGGCGGGTACAGGTGGAATATTGCTGAACGTATTCACTGGAAGCGGCGTACCTGCTGCATTCTTCGCAACTGCGGGATCCGCCGCAAAACTTGGCTCGAAGAACGAGATAGTCTGCGGCTTCCCATCCTCCACTACCTGGAAATCTTCCTTCTGCAGTCCCGGAACAGCTCGATTGTCCTTGTCCGTCACCACCACGTCCACAAGAACGGTCCGCACGTTCAATTTAAAGGTGGTTACGGGTGCCTCTGCTTCCGGCGCAGGTGCGTTCTGTGAAAACAGAGGAGCACAAAGCGGAAGGCAGATTGCAAGGCGGAGAATGCTGGGAAGGCGGTGCATACGTTTCTCCTTGAACTTCGTTTTGAAGAAGGGACCGTAACGCTTTGCAAGCGAGCCGTGGTTAGTCGGCGTCTTTCACTTCTGCCTCTTCTACCACTTCCTGCCTATACTGGTAAATGGGGATTTCGCGCGGGGACTAACTCCATTGGACGCCGTCCGCTCAGGAAGGTTTGTAACAATTTCGTTCAATCCGGCAAATTTAGCGCACAAGCCGCACTCAACCTGCCGCGCCCTGTGATCGCCGCTACACAGTATTGCGCCCTCCGGTTTGCTAAAATCCGTACGGTACATCCCCATTGTTTGAAGCTTTGGACGGAAAGGGATTCTTGAGTATGCATCAGCTTCTGGAAACGATACACAGCGCCGCCGGAGAAGCTCTTGCTGTCGACCGCCGTCCCAAATTGAACGACCGGCTGCAGCACCGCATCATGAGGAACAATATGACTGAGATTGTTGCGATTCGTGCCCGCGAAGTCCTTGACTCGCGCGGCAATCCTACCGTGGAAGCTGACGTAATCCTTGAAAGCGGCGCGTTGGGCCGAGCCATCGTGCCCTCCGGCGCATCTACCGGCGAACATGAAGCCGTGGAACTGCGCGACGGCGACAAGAGCCACTACATGGGCAAAGGCGTTCTACAAGCCGTCGAGAACGTGGAAACTGTCATTGCGCCTGAACTCGAAGGCCTCGATGCCGCCAATCAACGGCTCATCGATCACACCATGATTGCGCTTGATGGAACACCCAACAAGAGCAAGCTGGGAGCCAACGCCATCCTTGCCGTCTCGCTGGCCGCGGCACGTGCTGTCGCCCAGACGCTTGAAATCCCGCTCTATCGCTATCTCGGCGGTGTCAACGCCAGCATTCTTCCCACGCCCATGTTGAACGTCCTCAATGGCGGAGCCCATGCCGACTCGAACGTCGATTTTCAGGAATTCATGATCATGCCGGTCGGCGCCGAGCGCTTCAGCGACGCGCTCCGCTGGTCCGCGGAAACCTTCCACACCCTCAAGGGCGTACTCAAAAAGAAGGGCTACAACACCGCGGTTGGCGATGAGGGCGGCTTTGCTCCGTCTCTGAAGTCAAACGCCGAAGCCATCGAGCTCATCCTTGAAGCCATTGAAGCAGCCGGTTACAAGCCCGGCGAACAGATCGCCATCGCCCTCGATCCCGCGTCCAGCGAGTTCTACGACAAGGAAAAGCAGCGCTACGTCTTCAAGAAGAGCGACAAGCGCGAACTGACCAGCGAAGAGATGGTGAGCTTCTGGGACAACTGGAGCCGCCAATACCCAATCGTTTCGCTCGAAGACGGCTTGGCTGAAGACGATTGGGCCGGCTGGAAGCTCTTGACAGACAGAATGGGTAGCCGGATTCAGCTCGTCGGCGACGATCTGTTCGTCACCAACGTCAAGCGCCTGCAGCGCGGCATTGAAGAGGGCGTGGCCAACTCCATCCTCATCAAGGTTAACCAGATCGGCACGCTGACCGAAACACTCGAAGCCATCGAGCTCGGCCGCCGTTACGGCTACACGTCCGTCATGTCCCACCGCTCCGGCGAGTCCGAAGACACCTTCATCGCCGACCTGGCAGTGGCTACCGGCGTGGGCCAGATCAAGACCGGCTCGGTCAGCCGCACAGACCGCATCGCCAAGTACAACCAGTTGCTTCGCATTGAAGAAGAACTTGGATCCGGCGCGGTGTATCTTGGCCTCGAAAGCCTCAATTACGAAGACTAAGGTGCTTTTTCCATCAGTCCGGAAAAGTCGACCCACGAAAGATGAAACTGTGCCCCATTCATCGAGCGCTTTTGCTCGATGAGTGGGAGTCCACGAAGGCCAATCATCAATCGAT
>Ga0302194_10000777_pt1 | contig 20370 bp, 15 predicted proteins | sample II_Bog_N1_1_FD_200227 | JGI IMG/M metagenome (GOLD analysis project Ga0302194, IMG submission 200227) | Peat permafrost microbial communities from Stordalen Mire near Abisko, Sweden - II_Bog_N1_1 | ecosystem: Environmental > Terrestrial > Soil > Wetlands > Peat | place: Sweden: Abisko...
CCGCAGGGTAGTGACTTGGGGTTTATTATTGGTATTTGCTTTGGGCATTTTTGGAGTAAGCAGAATTCTTCCTTCCGGCTTTGTCCCCGATGAGGATCAGGGTATGATTTATGCGGTTTTACAAACCCCTCCCGGTTCAACCTTGGAACGAACGTACGATGTTAGTCTTCAACTAAAAAACGTTGCAAAACAAGTAGAAGGGGTGCAATCCATTTCTTCTCTGGCAGGTTTTGAGATTCTGACTCAAGGTCGTGGGTCTAACTCTGGAACCTGTATGATTAACCTTAAACCTTGGAACGAACGTAAAAACACAGCTAAACAAATTATTCAAAAATTAAAAGAAAAAGTAAAGGATATTCCTGGAGCTAAAATCGAGTTTTTTAATCCGCCAGCTGTTCCGGGATATGGAGCTGCCGGAGGGTTGTCATTGCAATTGCTGGATAAAAACATTGTCATTGATTATGAGCGTTGCGGACGTGCAACACACGAATTTATGGAGGCATTGGAAAAGAGGAAAGAGCTAACGGCATTGTTTACCTTTTACAGAACCGACTATCCGCAATACGAACTAATATTTGATAACAAAGTAGCGATGCAAAAAGGAGTGACTATAGGCGGAGCCTTGGACAATCTCTCTCTGATGGTGGGTAGTTCATACGATATTGGTTTCATCAAATTTGGACGTTTTTTTAGAGTGTTCGTTCAAGCCGACCCTTCCTACAGAAAGCTCCCTTCCGACCTGCTGAATACGATGTATCTGAAGAATGATAAAGGAGAAATGGTACCCTATTCATCTTTTATGAAATTAAAAAAGAAGCAGGGGATTTATGAGATTAACCGATACAATATGTACACCACGGCGTCTATACGTTGCGATCCGGCACCGGGATTTAGCAGCGGCGAAGCGATAGAGGCGATAAAAGAAGTAGCGAAAACCACCTTACCACAGGGGTATGATATTGATTGGGCGGGATTGCAAAAAGATGAAGTAAGACGGGGCAATGAAGCGATATACATTTTCCTCATCGTGTTGATGTTTGTGTATTTTGTTCTTTCCTCACAGTACGAAAGTTTTATCATCCCGTTTGCTGTTGTGTTGTCATTGCCTGCTGGGATTTTCGGTGCCTTTTTGCTTATCAAGATGGCAGGTCTGGCAAATGATATTTATGCACAGGTGGGATTGGTAATGCTCGTTGGCTTATTGGGTAAGAATGCTGTTTTGATTGTGGAGTTTGCCATTCAGCGGCAACAGCAAGGTGCAACGGTACTGGAAGCAGCCATAGAAGGTGCCAAAGCCCGTTTCCGTCCTATTTTGATGACCTCGTTGGCCTTTATTGCCGGATTAATACCGATGGTGTTTACCCACGGACCGGGTGCGGTTGGCAGCCATACCATAGGCTGGGCTTCCTTAGGCGGTATGTTGTTCGGAACTGTTTTCGGGGTAATTATTGTTCCCGGCTTGTATTATATTTTCGGCACAATAGCCGAAGGCAGAAAACTAATTAAGGATCAAGCTGATGATTCGTTAACCGAAAAATTTGTCCATAATGTAGATGATTTCCCTCAAACTGAAGAAACTGACGAACATGAATAAAAAGAATATATTTTATTATATAGGGATTATTGGTATTTCCCTGATTTATACAGCTTGTATGGGACCCCACGTTGTTCCGAGAGCGGAAAACAAAACGGTTCCGGCAAATTATAACAATTCACAGGACAGTGTCAATTCAGCTCAGGTTAAGTGGAAAGATTTTTTTACAGATCCGAACCTAAATGCGCTTATTGATACTGCACTTCAAAACAATCAGGAACTGAACATCGTGTTACAGGAAATTAATGTTGCTCAAAATGAAGTAAGAGCGAGGAAAGCAGCGTATTTACCTTTTGTTGGTTTAGGAGTAGGAGCGGATGTTGAAAAAACATCAAGGTATACCAGAGATGGTGCTATTGATGATAATTCTAATAACACCATTGCCCCGGGACAATCAATACCTCAGGTTTTGCCCACCTATATGTTTGGAGCCATTGCCTCATGGCAAGTCGATATATGGAAACAATTGCGGAATTCAAAAAATGCGGCAGCACGCCGATTTTTGGCTACCACGGAAGGGAAAAATTTTATGGTAACCCATTTGATTTCCGAAATAGCAAACTCGTATTACGAATTAATGGCATTGGACAACCAGTTGGACATCCTAAAAAAGAACATTCAGATTCAACAAAATGCTTTGGAGATGGTGAAGCAGGAAAAGAAGGCTGCCAAAACAACGGAGTTAGCTGTTCGCAGATTTCAAGCGGAAGTACTGAAAAACCAAAGTCGTCAGTTTTATATTAAACAGCAGATTATAGAAACGGAGAACAGGATTAATTTTTTAGTCGGCAGATATCCAAAACCTATTACAAGAAATTCTCAAACTTTTAGTGATTTAGTACCTACGAGTATTCATTCAGGTATCCCATCCCAACTTTTAGAAAACCGGACAGATGTTAGACAAGCAGAACAGGGACTGGCAGCAACCAAGCTGGATGTAAAATCTGCAAAAGCTAATTTTTATCCTACGTTTATGATTATGGGTGGAATAGGTTACGAGGCATTTAATGCCAAGTATTTGATAACAACTCCGCAATCGATAGTATATAATTTGGCAGGCGGATTAATAGCCCCCTTAATTAACAGGAATGCGATAAAGGCGACTTATTATTCATCCAATTCCAAGCAGATACAAGCGGTTTACAATTACGAGAGAACGATTTTAAAAGCATATATTGAAGTAGTCAACCAACTATCCAATATTAATAATTTAGAACAAAGTTATGATTTGAAAGCAAAACAAGTAGATGCACTGACCCAATCGATAGATATTTCAATCGGACTCTTCAGAAATGCCAGAGCAGATTATATGGATGTATTATTAACCCAACGTGATGCGTTGGAATCAAAGTTTGAGCTTATTGAAACCAAAAAGAAACAAATGAATGCTGTGGTTAATGTTTATCAAGCATTGGGTGGCGGCTGGAAGTAATTGTCAGCCTTCATAAATAGGACGTTTCGTTTATTTCTTTGGTCATTTATACATGGAAAGTATATTATCGGAAAGGTTAAGGGCTTCAGCGAACGCTATTTCATTTATACCGAGGATAATATTTTTTTTCTTAAAAAAATCCAACATGTTTTCTGTGGGCATATTACCTGTCAACTTATCATCTGCCATTGGGCAACCACCGTACCCCTTTATTGCTCCATCAAACCTTAAACAGCCACTATTAAATGCTGCGTTTATCTTTTCTTCCCAAGTATCAGGTGTAGTATGAAGATGTGCTCCAAATTCAACATTTGGAAAAGCAGGGATTAAATTAGAAAACAAATAGGATATATTCTGGGGATTTGAAACACCTGTTGTATCGGACAAAGCGATAATTCGAATCCCCATTTTAACCAATTCTTTTGTCCATGTTATTACAATGTTGCTGCCCCAATCATCTCCGTAAGGATTTCCAAATGCCATTGAAATATAAACTACCAATTTCTTTTTATTTCTTAAACATAAATCTTGTATTTCTTCAACTTTTTGTAATGATTCGGAAATAGAAGAATTAGTGTTCCGTTGCTGAAAAGTTTCGGAAATTGAAAATGGAAACCCTAGATAACTGATTTCATCAAACTCAACAGCGTCCTGAGCACCACGTACATTGGCTATAATGGCCAATAATTTTGAGGAGGTTTCTGTAAGTTCTAATTGTTGCAATACTTGCCCTGTATCCCGCATTTGAGGTATGGTTTTGGGAGAAACGAAACTCCCGAAATCAACAGTATCAAAACCAACCTTTAATATTGAGTTTATCAGTGCTACTTTTTTTTCTGTTGGAATAAACTCATGAATGCCTTGCATAGCATCACGTGGACATTCTATTAGTTTTATCGCCATAATTCGTTAGTTTGTTAATGTTTTCAATAATCCTTTATTTATATTTTTAACTATACTTGGTCCTTCATAAATAAAACCTGTATACACCTGTACCAAACTTGCTCCCGCATTTAATTTTTCCAACGCATCTTTCGCTGTATAAATTCCACCAACCGCAATAATAGGAAACGCTTTATTTGATTTTGTGCTCAGATACATGACTACTTCGGTTGCTCTTTTAGTTAGGGGTTTTCCACTTAAACCTCCTGGTCCAATAGTTTCTATTTTCGAATTTCTAGTTCTAAGTCCTTCCCTCGATGTAGTAGTATTTGTGGCAATTACGCCGTCTATTTTCGTTTGATTAACGATGTCTATAATATCATCTAATTGCTCATTCGTTAGATCTGGGGCTATTTTTAGCAGAATAGGCTTCGGATTTTTCTTTCTCAAATTCAAATATTTTAACTTATTCAACAATTCGGTCAATGGTTCTTTTTCCTGCAATGCTCTTAAATTAGGTGTATTAGGTGAACTTACATTTACTGCAAAATAATCTACATAATCAAACAGCACTTCAAAACATTGCTCATAATCATTTACGGCATCTTCATTTGGCGTTATTTTATTTTTACCAATGTTTCCACCAACAATAACTTTACTAGTTCGGTTTTTCAATTGCTTAACAGCCTTTTCAACGCCGTCATTATTAAATCCCATCATGTTTATCAGGGCTTCATCTTCCGGTAAGCGGAACATACGTGGTTTTTCATTACCAGATTGTGCTTTTGGTGTTAATGTTCCAATTTCTATAAAACTAAATCCAAAACAACTAAGTTCATTAAAAAGTTTAGCATCCTTATCAAATCCAGCCGCCAATCCTACAGGATTCGCAAATTTTAGTCCGAATAAATTACGCTCTAAGCGTTTGTCGTTAATAACGTAATAACTCTTTATTATTTGTTTAACACCTGGAATTTTAAAGGTAATATTCAAAATCTTAAAAACAATATGATGTATTGTTTCAGGTTGAAAAAGAAATAAAACAGGTTTTATAAATGTTTTATACATAAAATAAATCTAGAATAAAATTCAAATTAAATAGTTATAGGTATAAAGTTAAAATTCCAAAACATAAGAATGAATTAAAGTTAATTAGCTTGTTTTTTTTGATAAAAATTATTCAAATCAAAAATTATAGAAAAGGTATTAGAAGCTCCGGCAATACTATATGAAGCTCTTCCATAACTTAACTGAAATTTATAAATGCGAAGACCAAAACCAAATGAAAATCCTGTCATCCCTTTTCTGTTTTCTATTTTTAATTCCTCTCTACGTTGATAATTATATCCGGCGCTGACAAAGAAATTTTTTGATATAATCAGTTCTCCTCCTATTATTAAATGTCGCATCAAATTGTCCCCAAAATTTTTAATCTTGTAATTTTTAATATTGCTTGTTGTAATAGTATCATATACCATATTCCAGCGTTCCATATTCTGATAAGTCAAGGATAATCTTATAGGAGCATGTTGCAATTTTTTAGAACACCCTAACAACATCTGAAACGGAAGATTTTCGCGTGTCCCACCGGATGTATATGTTTTCCATTGTATGCCGGCATTTTGAACCATTGCAGTTATGCCAAAATTATACTTTGGAATAACATACACACAACTCGCGTCTATCGCTGATCCCCAAGATGTATTTGAATTGAAGTTGGAATATATTGTTTTTAACGTTGCACCACATGTTAAGTTGGAATCTTTAACAGGGCGAGCATAGGATATATTAAAACTCATATCACTGGCTCCAAAAGTGCCATTAATATTACCATATTCGTCAGTACTATTAAATTTTCCATAATCAAGATATTGAATACCAAATGCAATATTTTGATTTTTTTTAATGTTTTTTGTATATGCAACGTATCCATAATTTATATCTGAAAAAAAATTCATATAATTTAACGATACATTATTACTCATTGTGTCGGTAAGCAGAGCCGGATTATTAAGTGCCGAATTAAAATCCTTATCTTTTGCAGAAAATAGCGTACCACCCAAAGCCGAAGCTCTTGCCGACGAAGGAAGCTTTAAAAAATCGTAAGTAGTCCCTCCACCTATTTGCGAATAACTATTGATACAAGTAAGAGTTAGAAAAAAAAACAGAAAAGTGTTTCGAAAAATCATTATAAAATATAAAAACTATATAAAAACTTTAGTTTTAAGAAAAATTTAAGATTTTCAAATTTACACCAACTTATTAAACAAATCAGGATAATCGCTAATAACGCCATCTGCTCCCATTTGTTTTAAATCCTGAATAATTTTTAAATCATTTACTGTCCATGGAATTAGTTTTATCCCTTTATCCTTACATACACTAACAACCAGTTTATCAACAGTTGTATAATCAGGAGAATAAATATCGGGCAGAAAACCTAATTCTTCTATTTGTTTTAATACGTCTTTCACAATTGCGGGCTCATACAGTAATGATGTTTTTACAGATGGATAATTGACTTTTAAATACTGCAACGTTCTTATATCAAACGACTGAACAATAACTCTCTCCTGTATGCTTTTATTTATAATAAGATTCATTAATAAATCTACAAATTCATTCGGTTCCGGATGAAACAAATTATCTGTTTCGGGCAAACATTTTGTTTCTATATTATATTGAATACTTCTTAATGAATGTTTTTTATTATGAGCTTCAATACTGTCAATCATATCTGCCAATAAAGGTTTTGTAACCTTTATTTTTTTTTGATTAGGAAATCGGGGATGAATTTTTAAACCCACATCAAAACGTAAGGTTTGTTCATAAGACATTTTATAAATATTGAATAATTTTTCATCTTCTTTATTTATAAAAGCACCATTTTCTTGAGTTGTTATTTCATGATTGAAAAAAGGTTCGTGGCTAACCAATACTTGTCTATCATTAGTAATAACAACATCCAACTCTAGGGTAGTTACTCCTAAATCAATTGCTCTTAAAAATGCAGGAATGGTATTTTCCGGCATCAAACCTCTGCACCCTCTATGACCTTGTTTATCAAATAATGTGTCATTCATCTTTTGGGGACTCTATTATAAAATTAAAAGCCCAACAGAAAACAGACATTAATCATTGCTCTCTATTGGGCTTATTTTAAAACTGAAAATGTTATTTTTTTAAATAAGGTTCCCCTTTAGTATTTGTAATAATGAACAGAACTTTTCTGTTATTTTTTTCTGATTCAACTTGTTCATCCTTAGAGATAGGTGCTATTTCTTCTCCCATTCCTTCTGCTTTAATCCTTTCTGCGGCTATACCTTTTTTTACTATAATTTTTTTAACAGTAATTGCTCTATCCAAAGAAAGTACTTTGTTAAATCTTTCAGTTCCCAATGAATCTGTATAACCACGTAATTCTAAAAACGCATCTTTATTCTCCTTCATAAAATTATACACTTCGTTTAATTCATTTTCATATTTTAAAGCAAATTCTGATTTCGACAAATCAAAATGTAAAGGTTTGAACGAAACTAATAAATTATCACTTTTCGTTTTTGGAGTCTCTAATATATCTTTCGGTTTAGATTCATTTTTAGACTCCGATTTGTGTTTACGAGTTGCCACTATTGCGGTATCTGAAATTCCTGCACTTTGCATCGGAGAAATTCTTGCCAATGAATCCTGAATTTTATAAATCATCTCAAAATTAGAAGTATCAATATAATTTGTTTGGGTATATATTTTTAAATTTTTACGATCAGGTTTGATGTATTTAACAAACTTTGAATATTCTTCATCCTGAGTTAAATTGTCTTTTTTATAATATGACAAAGCGGGGATTGTCTCTCTACACATCGGAAAATCTTTTTGAAGCACTTTTTGATTGCGAACTCCCGATTTTTGAATTTCTTTTTCAATATCAAAAAATGCGTTGTAAATAGTCGTTTTATAACCAATCAACAGACCTCTGTAATTTTTCATAGGCTCGTATACAATTTCTTGCAGCGAACTATATGTATCACATGTTTCCGGAGTTTTAAAATATAACGTATCTAAAATACTATCAGAATTATAACGAGGAATTAGCATTAAATATTCACTGTTACTTTTGTAAGAAACATCTGTGCGTTGATTAACCGAAATAGTCTTTAATGATCCTAGATCATCCATTTTCATTATAGTAACTTTCAAATTTTTAGGAGTTAAGTCACCTAAATAAGTTGCCAACAAGGATACATTTATAGGTTGAACATACTTTACCATAAAAATATCATAATTGCCTATCCCTTCTTTTCTCATTGTTGTGTAATACCCAATGTTTTTATTTTTGTCGTAAGAGTAAAAAATATCGTCCGTACCCGAATTAAGCGGAATTCCTAAATTTTGAGCTTCGCTCCATGTGTTTTTTTGAAGTTTACTTTTAAAGACATCGAATCCCCCAATTGAATTATGTCCTTGAGATGAAAAATAAAGTGTTTGTTCATCGAAATCAAAAAACGGAGATTCTTCATCTAAACTAGTATTAATAGTTGCACCCAGATTTTGAGCTGCACCCCAAGTTCCATCTACTTGCATTACTGCCTTATATATATCTTTTCCTCCATATCCACCGGGTCTTGAACTTACAAAATACATTTCTTTACCATCAATAGTAAAGTATAGGCTTGGGGCTATATCATTTTTATTTAATACTGTGGTTTTAAACACTTTTGGAATTCCCAATTTCCCGTCACTTACAAATGACTTCCATACTTTTCGTTTACGATACATGTAAAAAACGCCTCCATCAGGCGAAATAGCTATGGAAGCATCATTAGCACTGGTATTAATAAGTGATCCGGCGTTTTCAGCATTTGAAAAAACAGGTAAATCATTTGTTTTAAGGCTATTGGCAGGAGGCTTAGCTGTTGTATTTGTTTTTGACAAATTTCTGGCAATATAAATGTCTTCATAAAAGTCGCCTCCGTCAATAGTCGTCCTTCCGCCTGTAGATCCTTTACGTGTTGATGTAAAGAGCAAAGCTGACTGATCCGGTAGCATTAGGGGAGAATAATCGGGGTAAACTGAATTAACAGCATTGCTGAGGCAAAACACTCTGATATTTGTTTTCTTTTGTTTTAAACTCTTAGCTAATTCACATTGTTTTATTTCTTTATCTGCAATCGAATCAACAGTGTTAGGAAATGTTTTTGCAATTGTAAAACTCTCAATTGCTTCATCAAATCTATTGGTTATATGATAAGCGTATCCCATATAGTAATGGAACTCAAATGTTGCTCCGTCGTTTATTGCCTTATACTTGCGAGCCGCTTCAAAATATTTTACACTTTTAGCAGTTTCTTTATTTGATTTTAAATAACAAACACCGGCTCTGAAATTGTATAAAAACTTTGTAGAATCATACTTTAATAATTCCAAATACATTGGTAAGGCATTATTATAGTCATTAAACAAATATCTGTTATTAGCTTTTTTATTTAAAAAAATTATCCTGTCATCATTGTTTGTTTGTGCAGTCGCATTATATGATTTAAACATAAGAGCAAAAACACTGACAATAAGCATAATCTTTTTTAAAAAACGTAAGGCTATCGATTTTTTCATAATGAAATTAGTTTGATTGTTTTTAAAACTAGTTTTTTGTTTTTTTACAAATGAATTATTAGCTGCTAAGAATTAATTACCATAAGGGATTTCACGCAATATGACCTGATACCCATTGCCATTCTTTACATCAATAGTTTCCTTATAAATTTCTTTTCCCTTAATAAAATACTGTATGTCATAAGTACTACCGGTGGGTAAATCTATTCCAAATTTACCTGTAGCATTGTTTGCTTCTATTTCCTGAATAATTTCATGTGTAGCTTTGTCTATTACCAAAATCAAATTATCCGAAAGGTCTTCTTTTGAATTATTGATTATTCTCCCTACTATTAAAGTAATGTCTCTTTTTTCGCTTTCTTCAGGATAACTTACTTGATATATATCCATACTGCCAAGCCCATTAGTTCTATCAGACGATAAATAGGCTGTTTTTCCGTCCTTATCAATTTTAAAAAACAAGTCGTCGCCTGTAGTGTTAATTGGGTAACCAACACTTAAAGGAACAGATAAAAATCCGTTTTCCGGATCTATGATAGAAGAAAAAATATCATATCCACCCATTGATTTATACCCTTGCGAAGAAAAAAATATTTCTCTTCCATTTGGATTTACAAACACACCATCTTCATCGTATTTTGTATTAATTGTTGCTCCCAAATTTTGAGCAGGGCCCCATTTTCCATTTGGTAATTTAATACACTTATAGATATCACTTCCGCCAAAACCGCCTTCTCTGTTACTCACAAAATAGAGGATTCTGCCATCATTGGTTATGCTGGCAGATGTTTCGTCAGCAACACCATTAACTCCTGACCCCCAATATTGAGGGGATTTCCATTCTCCATTAACAAGACTACTAAGGTAAAGATTTTCATCATTTCCGTCATCTTTACAAATAATTAAAGAGCCATCAAAAGTTGTATTAACAACACGCTGATTTCCGGTTGTATTAATTTCACCCTCAATTAATTTTATATTTTTCCATTTATTATCCGTACCAAGTTCTGCGGAATAAATATCTTCATCAAATAATCCTTTAGAATTCTTTATGTCTCCCTTGCCTATTGGTCTTCTTGATGTAAACATTAATACTTTATTATCAGGTGAAATTACAGAAGAATAATCTTCATATTTAGAGTTAACGCCTTCACCCAAATTAAGAATCTTTACATGTTTAGGAGTTTTTAATAAATCTATACCATTTGTGCAGGTTTCAATGCCGTGCAATATATCCTCAACTTCTGCGGTTAGTTTTCTGCTTGTTCCTAGTGTTTCTTTATATTTCAAATACGTTTCAATTGCCTTGTCAAACTCATAATTTAGCTGGTAGGCTTTCGCTAAATATTTTAAGGCGTATTTTGGAGCTTGCTTTTCCTTCAAATCATTTTTTTTATAATTTTCAGTAATATTTTTAGAAGCTGCTAACAGATAAGGGATTGCATTTACTTTATTTGCAGAAGAATTCAAGTAACAGAAACCAACCTTAAATTTAAGGTTGGCATTATCTTTATCAAGCGAATCTAAATGAAGAAATAGGGGTAATGCATCATCATAGTTTTCGTTGTTTAAAAAACGTTCCGCTTCTAAATATATTTTTTTATGACCTCCTGTAATATAACCTTTACTACTCGCGTAAGCATTACTGAACAACAACACAAAAATCAAAATTTGGCAATGAATTTTTATCATGAATACCCCCTGGTTTAATTTGAATGTGCGATTCTCAGCGCAAGTTTAAAAGAAAAAAAACTAAAATAACCTACATGTTGAAAACTAAACGCAAGATGTTAATAAAAAAGAACGAGTTTTAGGAATAAATTACAAAACAAGAACATTTAACAACTTCTATTAATATCCCATTGTTCAAGAATATCAGCAACTCTTTTCACAAACTGACCTCCGAGGGAGCCATCAATAACTCTGTGATCGTAGGAATGAGACAGATACATAAAATGCCTTATTCCAATGGTATCGCCCGAAGGTGTTTCAATAACTGCGGGTTTCTTTTTGATTACACCTATTGCCATTATTGCCACTTGTGGTTGACTGATAATAGGCGTTCCCATTGTGTTTCCGAAGGTTCCTACATTTGTTATAGTATAGGTTCCTCCTTGAATTTCGTCGGGTGTTAGCTGAGCAAGCCGGGCTCTGTTAGCCAAATCATTTACTTTTTGAGTTATACCCACAAGGCTTAATGTGTCGGCATTTTTAATAACAGGTACAATAAGATTTCCTGAAGGTAAAGCTGTTGCCATACCAATATTTATATTTTTGTGTTTTATAATTTTGTTACCATCAACGGAAATATTAATCATTGGAAATTCTTTTATAGCCCTTGCAATAGCCTCAATGAATATGGGGGTAAATGTTAACTTTTCTTTTTCACGTACTTCAAATGCTTCTTTCATTTTATCTCTCCACAAAACGATATTAGTAACATCCGCTTCAACAAAAGAAGTAACATGTGCTGAAATTTGTTTACTCATTATCATGTGTTCCGAAATGAGTTTACGCATTCTGTCCATTTCAATTATTTCATCACCCGCCCCAACACTTATAGATGGTTTATGATGCTCGTGTATAACATGTGCAGCTGAATTTATTTTATGTTTAGTTGGAATATAATCCAGAATATCCTTTTTAGTGATACGTCCTCCTGCTCCTGTACCTGATATAATCTGTAGTTCTTCAACAGTTATTCCTTCTTCCTTTGCAATGTTTTTAACCAAAGGAGATAAAAACTTATTACTTCCCATTTTTGTTTCCTTAACAGAGGGCTTTGAGATAATCGGTGACAACACTTTTTCTACCGATTGAGAAACTGTTGCTATGTTTGTTTTTGGAAGCGCTGCATTATCATTGTCGTTTGTAGAAATTATTGCAACAGGTTTGCCCACCTGAACAATATCACCTTCCTGCAATAAACATTTTAAAAGAATACCTTCTGCATTTGACGGTATTTCTGAATCTACCTTATCTGTTGCAATCTCCACAATGCATTCATCCATTGCAACTTTGTCACCTTCTTTTTTCAGCCATTTTGTAATGGTTGCCTCAAATACACTTTCGCCCATTTTAGGCATTAATATTTCAACCTGCGCCATTTATTGTAACAAAATTAAACTATACTAAAATCGCACAAAAGTAACCATTATTTTCAATAGAATGTATTTACTTTTTTGAGTGTTTTATTTTGATAAATCATAAAAAAAAACGCTCCGAACTAATAAAGGTCAGAGCGCTTTTTACATTAAATTATAACTGTTAACACACTTTATACATCCAGTTATGGGTATCTTTTATTCTTCCCCTGTGTATATCTTCCAATTCAATTTTAACACGATTAGAAAATGTTCTTGTTTTAACATCAGGTAGTTCATAATCCTTTCCTTCAAAACCAATGTGCGACACATGAGTAATTGTAGCTGCCGTGCCGGTTCCAAAAGCATCTTGTAAAACACCTTTAGTATGTGCATCAATTACTTCATCAATACTTATTTTTCTTTCCTGCACTTTCATTTTCCATTCTCTGGCAAGGGTTAACACACTATCTCTTGTAACACCGGGCAATATAGTATCACCCAGCGATGGAGTAATTAATACATCATCAATAACCACCATTAAGTTCATTGTTCCCGACTCTTCCAAAAAACGATGATTGCGTGCATCCGTCCAAAATATCTGTTGATATCCTTTTTCGGCGGCTAACTTAGTTGGTAATAACGAGCGACCGTAATTCCCTGACACTTTTGCAAAACCAACTCCTCCTTCGGCTGCTCTTGTATAGGTGGTTTCAACCAATACTTTCACGGGTGCGCTGTAATACGCACCACTTGGAGAAGTGATAATAAGAAAACGATATGAATCGGAGGGGTGAACGCCAATAAATTCATCTGTTGCAATTAAAAACGGACGAATGTATAAGGATGAACCTTCGGCAGTAGGAACAAAATTTTTATCTAATTTAACCAACTCCGTTAATCCACCCATAAATACTTCCTCAGGAACCGTTTGCATACACAACCGTTCTGCCGAAACATTTAATCGGTTAAAATTGGCCCAGGGGCGAAATATTGAAACTTCACCTGTTTCATTTTTATAGGCTTTCATTCCTTCAAAAATAGCTTGTCCGTAGTGCAATACTGCTGCTGCCGGACTAATGGGAAAAGCACCGTAAGGGACAATTTGTAAATCAGTCCATTTGTTATTATTAAAATCAGCCATAAACATGTGGTCTGCAAAGGCTTTCCCAAAAGAAAGGTGATTAAAATCCAACTCGTTTAGTTTTGATTGAGTTGTTTTTTGAATTTTAATAGATGTACTTGTTGTTGACATAAAAAGATTAGGTATATGAGCGTAAAATTAGGTAATTTAATTAAATTTATTCAAAACAATCGCTCAAAATATTCATTTGGATTGCCGAAAAGCTAGTATTATCAGTACAATCCGTTGCGCTTGCGAATAAACCATTCCGCACTCAGTAACAAAAGAAGTAAGAAAAATATCCATTTCAAGTTTATTAAATCAGACAATGTATCGTGAGTATATGCAACTGATTTTATATCATCACGACTGTTTATTTTTTCAAGCAACTTCTCCAGCTCATTGGGATAAAACAGTTCAGCACCATTTGTTTTAGCAATGTTATAAAGCAACTGATGATCGGCAATTGTGTTAAGCGATTCAACGTTTAACGGCATAATATTAAACGAGCCGTGTTGTTTGTATAATTTATTGCCAACCTTTACTGTACTTTCATATTCATATTCTCCAACGGGCATCATCCCTGCATCCAAACGGTAGGCATCTGAAGTTTTACTGAATGTGAAGTTGTATTTTTTATTACTTGCATCTTTTATCACCATGTTTATTTCAGGTTCATTAATCAGCTCATAACTTTCATTGTATAACTCTGCTTTTAGCACTATGCGGTCGTTTTCATAAAATGCGGCAGGTAATGATATTTTAAAAAAGCTTTTGTCAACCTTTACTGCAAGGTATTGTACAGTTTTAGAAATAAATTCGTCAAATAAATTATGATTGCCGTGTGTTGCAAAATCCTGTAATCGCCATCTCCACAAGCCTTCGCCATAAAATTGAGCTATTTTATGTTCGTTTTGTGAACCAAAAGCCATCAGGGGCATTTGTGTTTCAACGGTTCCAATGCGTTGATAAAACAAGGTAGTACTGCCATTGGTTTGAGGAAAAGTTCCATACGGACACACTACTGCCGGAAAGTATTTACAGGCTTTGCGCAATTCGTCGCTTACGGTAAATAACGGAAAATTTTGTTCTAACACGGCTTCGCACTCATTTGTTTTTTGAATGGATGAAAAAACGGAAAGATCATTATTTAATATCGTGTTAGCCCCCGAAATAATCCACACCGGAAGATTAGCCGTTTTAATTTCATTCACAATTTTTGTTGCCGGATTGTTTCTGTTTGGCAAGCCATGAAGTATAACCAGGTTGTAATGCTTAAGCGGTTTATTAAATCTATCTGCGGTAAAACTTTCAACTTCATAATTTTGATTAGCTTCCATACTTTCTTTTATGGCAGCTATATCCGGATGAGGGGCATCGGATAGCAGTACTACTTTTTGCCGCGAATCAAGCACTTCAATAAACACATCCTGCTCATTGTTTGTTAGCGTCATTTCATCATCCACAGCCGATACCATTACTTTATAATGTTGCAACCCCACATTTTTAGCCTCAATATAAACCGGAATGCTTGTAGTAAAAGCATCATTATTAATGTTTATTTTTTGAGAAAACAAGGTGTTTTTACCTTGTTGGATGGTTAAAGTAGTTGTATTGTTTTTTAATTTTTTTGCGTGAACAACTATCTGTAACGGAAACTCATTGCCCAGATAAGCCAAGCGGTTATGTTCCACATCCTGTAATACTAAATCTTTTTTTACGGTAGTATCACCAAGTGCTATAGTGTATATGGGAACTTTTATTTTTTCGGAAGCAAAAACGGGATTACTTCCTTTGTTATACAAACCGTCACCGGCAATTACTACAGCCCCCAGGTTACGGTTGGCATAACGAACTTCCAGTTCATCAAACAAAGAAGAAATGGATGTTTGTTTTTCGTCAAATTTTATTGCATTTACAGATGAAATGGCGTTAACCTTATCGGCGAACGAATAAATTTTTACATCGTATTTATCAGAAAGTGCGTCTGACAGCTTTTGTAATTTTTGTTTGTATTCGGTACGATAAAATGATGAATCTTTACCTATTACTATTGATTGTGAATTATCCTGAGCAATGACAATAACAGGCTTTTCAACTTCCCGTTCTATATTATTTAATAAAGGAGATAACAGTAAAAAACTAAGAAGGGTAATAATTACAAACCTAACAACAAAGAGTAATTTAACCAGCCATTCAGTAAGTTCATTTATTTTTCTGTTGCGATAATACAATACACCCGAATACAACAAACCCGAAGTAATACAAAACACAACAAACCACGAGGGGTATTCTAAAACTATGCTCATTTATCAGTTAAAGGACGTAAAATTATAAATAACACAACAACTAATTAAAAATCCTTTAAAATTAATAACTATTGGCAACTTTTTACTAAAATTTAATAGAAGCCATCTCAATATGCCGATAGCAAGCAAGATATTGCTGATGTTGATTTTAGTAGCAAAACTTTTAAAAAAATAAATGAGCCTATTATTCCCAAAGCTGAAATTCCTGTTAGGGTTTTAATTACACCGTTACTTATCAACAAATAAAACAACATCAAAAAACTCAGTGTAAAAGAGGTATACCAAAAATTGAGGGATTGTTCAACTAAACCATTAAAGTGCATAACCAACGTTTAGTGCCTTATATACATTCCACAATAGTTAGAAAGCAAAATGTTTAATTTACTTCGCATGTGAGTAACAAAAGCATACAAAAAATAATTTCAGCTTTTGACAGCTTATAAAATGATTATATTTGAAATAAATAAGATTGTAAAAATCATCCTAATCTCTATAAATCGTAGAGATTAGGATGTGAAAATCAGTCCTATAAACAAGTTACCAGCAAGCATAAAACAAAAGACATGAGAACGAAACATAATTTAACTTTTATAATGACACTTGTTTTTATCAGGTGTTTAAGTCAGACCAATATTCCAATAATAAATATTCTAGACGCCATTGAGAAAAAAACTATAGACTACCAATCGTCTGGGCGCTATAACCGCTACACAGACAAGTCAGAATATACTGATGCAAATGGACAATATTATGGAAAATCAATGCAAATACAAATTCATAATAATTCTAAAGACACAATTTATATTTTTATTCCTGAAGGACTACTTTTATTGTCTGAAGACACAGTTGTTCAAGATATGTTAATAACAGAAAACCTTTACGCTCTTCTAAATCCAAAGCAGACAAAAATGTATCCTTTATATGCAATGTGTTCTGAAATACATGACAAAGTCCCTGCGACCTTTACCAAATACAAAGTTGGCAAACTTGCTGACCAAAATTTAGTTTCAATTGCAAAGACAATTAGTGAATCATATATGCAAAATGTAATTGGACAAGGTGCTGTTTGGGCTTATACAGACAATGCTAATGTTAACGACCTTATGACATATGGAGCAAATGAAAGAACAATAGAACTTACATTGCAACTGTTAGACAAAGCAGGTGTTAAAACTAAGCTAGTAGAAGAACTAGATTTCATATCCACCGACAGTATAGAAAACAAGAAAGACAGTCTAATTATTGCACTGAACAAAGAATTAGATAATGCTAAATCAGAAATAAATTCCAACTCTAATAAAGTAAAACTCGACTACTATATTGTCTATTCTGGAATAGGGCTTTTAATTATACTTGTTGGGACAATAACTTACTTAGCTGTTAAGAAATCTAAAGACAAGAATAATGTGACATAAATGCCAGCTGGTAACACGGGCTTGAACACGGGCTTGTAGCTAGGCGGGTTGACGGAATTTCACGCGCCGAACTTTAGCGGTGTAAACAAGTGTTTGGCGCGTTCAGCAAGTGAAGGAATTTTCATTAAGTTTGTGGGTGTATAAAGTGAATTGGTTTCTATACCGCCCGTCATAAACCCCCTAAACGTTAGTCAGAATAGTACAAGACGGACTTACATTAAGGAAAAAAATAAATTCTATGAAATTTCTAAATTATTTTGACGACTTTCATTTCTTCCCTTTAATATTTAAGACCATTGAGTTAAATACCACCAAAGCCGACATTTATAAAAAAGTAACAGAATATCCTTTCGACCTTATAAGGTCAATGAATGTTGCAGGTGACGAATACAAACATGAATATCAATCAGAAATAAATGGTGACAGGTTTAAATTAAGGAAAATACAAAAATCAGGTTATAAGACTAAAGAAGTATTTTCAGGTTCAATTATTTACTTTAAAATTATTAAAGAAGAAGAAAAAAAGACTGTAGTTCGTTATTTAATAACCTTCAACTTATTCAATAATCTATTATTAATATTGTTTCTTCTTTGTTTTGTTTATGGTATTTGGACACTTATAAATTCGCATTTCTCTGACTTCAACTTGATAATAATTTCTTTAATTGGGTATTTTATTTCTTTGACTCTTTATGACTCAGAAATAATTCAAGACGTTAATTTTATTACGCGTTTGACGGACTACTTTAATGAAATACCATAAACTACTACCGCTAACAGCTAAGATTTCGTTGCGTCCGGAGGACGAACAATGAAATCTATGTTGCACGGAACCACGTGCGTTGGGGGATATAAGATCTATGGGGATTGCGTCATGTAAACAATGGCGCATTTGTTTTTTTTAGGAAGCTTGCAGCTGAGAAATGCAAAAAAGCAATGTACTTTTTAAAATAATTGCATGCTAGTAGTGATTCAAACAATTCTATTTTTTTATTACTTTTGATTGTAACGGTTAGTTTTTAGACAGTTTGCCGTTATGGGTAATGGCAAAAAAAATCAGAATCACCTATTAAAGTTCGAATGAAATTCATACTTTTAGGAGCGTGAAAAAACAGACGAAATATCACAATGATTTTATCATAGACCGGTTGACGAACTCTATACGAAATTGTATTTCCGGAGACAGTTTACCGACCGAAGTTTTGCTATTATCAAAATACGACCTTAAACAAGTGCAAACTAAAAACGGTTGGTTGTTTAATTGGCGTTCAGAATTAGGTTTGCCCGACAGAGAAGTTTATAAATTGACAATCGTAAATAACACAAATATCGTTCAAGGAATAACAAGTTTAACAGTAAGACCTGACCACGTTTTTATACACTTAATAGAAAATGCACCTTTCAATAAAGGGAAGGGAAAGGTTTACGAAGGAGTTGCAGGAAATCTTGTAGCGTTTGCTTGTCGACTCTCATTCCAAAGAGGAAGTGATGGTTTTGTTTCATTTCACGCAAAAACAAAATTAATAGACCATTACGTTGAATCCCTTGGCGCATCTCATTATGGCAATCACTTAATGGTTGTAGACACCAAAGCAGCATTAAAATTAGTAGACAAATATTTTAAATCATAGTCACATGAAAAAGAAAACTCAAGAACTTGATGTAGACTTTATACGAAGCAAACCTTTGACAAAAGAGGAGGAGCAAAAGTTGAGTGAGTACATCAAAAAGCTTAAAGAAAAGACTGTAAGACCCGACCATAAAAAAGCTGCATAAAAGTGCCACATACCCATAACAGCAAGTCCTTTATGTGATGCGGGGCTCGTGCAAGCGCATTTTTTCAGCGGTAGAAAGTTTTGGCGCTTGCCATAAACTTCGGAACATTTTATATCTTTAGTGCGGTAAGACAGTGAAGTGGTTTCTAAACCAGCACCACATAAGGCTGCCAACCGTTAGGCAACCAATCAGACAGACATCGACAAAAAATAATAATAAAGTTAGACAATGGACTTAAAAAGACTCGTTGAAATTTCCCCAATTATTGGATCATTCTTGGTCTTTATGGGTTTTTTAAAACTTTACTGCTTCTATGGTCATTGGGATATTAACATTATTAATTATCTGGACTTTTCAGAAATAATTCTCTCGTCTTTTAATGACCTTAATATTTTAGTTTTCTTTACTCTCCTAATGTTGTTTCAAATGATTGTTGGTGTTAGTACTGTTAAAGCTATCGACCGACAAATTGCTAAGCGAAAAACGCAGACATCTTTAATAACACAAACTACCGAAGGGAATGAAACAGAGGTCATAACTCCACCATCAAAACAGTTCAAAGGTCTTATGCAATTGGCTGAGGAAGTTATCGAAAAATATCCTAGAATAATAATTGTAGTGTTTTTCATTCTGACACTCCTTTTCATAATTCTTTTTATGTGTCTTAATCAATTGAAATTTCTATATTTTTCCTTTATTTTTTTCGTTCAACTCATTGCATACTTTATTGACAAGTTCGTTGGAATTAAGGATGACAAGACTCAACTTCAGTTAACTTTTATAATAACTTTTGTTTGTTTCACTTTAGGTGTCTGTCGTTATGAAATAAAGGACATCGAATTAACTCCCCAAAAAGTAGAAATATATACCGACAAGGAAACCTTTGTAACGAATGACACAATAAGGTTTTTGGGCAAGACAAATAATTTTTACTTTTTCTACAACAATATTCAGCGAAAAGCAGTAGTCTTTTCATCCAGTTCAGTTCAAAAAATCACGCAGACACCTTATGCCGACAAGTTAACTATGTTAAGTCGGCAGCCTAGCACGTCCTAAAGAAAAATGCGGCGGGGCTGCAAGTTGCAAGCGCATTTTTCAGCGGCAAGAAAGTGTTGGCGCTTGCGATAAAGTTCAGTAACTATTTAT
>Ga0302194_10000778_pt1 | contig 20366 bp, 16 predicted proteins | sample II_Bog_N1_1_FD_200227 | JGI IMG/M metagenome (GOLD analysis project Ga0302194, IMG submission 200227) | Peat permafrost microbial communities from Stordalen Mire near Abisko, Sweden - II_Bog_N1_1 | ecosystem: Environmental > Terrestrial > Soil > Wetlands > Peat | place: Sweden: Abisko...
GAAGCACCTCAATATCCCTCGGGGTATAATCGAATATAGTGAAACTCCACCCTCTGACTTTCACCTCGTTTAACTCCTGTTTCTCCTCTTTTAATTCTTGTCTCACCCCATTTAAATCTCCTTTCTCTACTTTTAATTCTTGTCTCGTCCCATTTAAATCTCCTTTCTCCTCTTTTAATTCTTGTCTCACCTCGTTTAAACCCCCTCCCTCCTCCATTTTCACTTTCTTCATCATGGGAATTTTCCTGTTTTTCAATGGTTGTGAATATTACTAGATGAAAAAGATCACAACCGGATACTTTACTGAAAAACGGAATTATCAATTAAAACAAAGGATGTCTCTCATCTCGTCTGGCTGTGTTCCCGGAACGTCATAAATATAATTCGCATACCCAACCATAAACCCACTCGGAAGATAAGTACCAATTTTCACCACCACCAAAATAATATCACCCAACAAGGTAGTTACTGATTCCAACTCACACATCATCATCTCTGTCACATTCCCATAATAATCACTCGGCAATATTGAAGTGACCAATATAATGATCTTCCTCCTTGTACTCCCCTGAAACATATTACCAATCACGTATCTCAAACCATCTGGAGTATCCGTTGTCCCTCCAATTGCCTCTGTCGACCCCAATTCACTGATGAACAGGGCAGTGGAATTAGTCAAATTCAACTGAGGACCAATAGTGACAAATGTGATCGGTAAATCGAACGCTGCTCCTCCGTATACCACAAACCCCAATCTTGACACACTAACATTCACCACTGTATTCATGATAAACTGAGAAACATTAGGGAAAACATAGGATTGCAATGTTTCACTACTCCCTTGAATCAACCACACCACATCCGAATCCGCAGGAAGACAAGGCTGGGATATGTTGGTCACTACCCATTGTGATACTCCACAACTTGGGGCCCGAGTAGGTGCATGTGTTGGAGTTCGACTGTACCCTTCTAATAATAACAACAACAACGACAAGTACATTTGTGATCTGGATACACCTCACTGTTTTCTAGAGAATGGAGGCACACCTGACTTTGTTACCCCTGCTTGCCTTTCCCTCTCCGCTTGCCTATCAGATTCCAGTTTTTCCCTTCTTGCTTTTGCAAGTTGTTGTGACAGAGCATTTGACTCTTTTTTTGCTTTCGCTTCCATTTTTTGATTTTGTTCCCGTAATGCCAGTCGCGCCCTGCTTGCCTTCTCCCTCATTTCACTGGCCTCTTTCGCCTCTTGTTGTTTTCGCTCAGCTTCCGCCTTCACCCTCTGACCACGAGTCATAAGTTCTTGTGCAGTGGGATTGGGCACAACTGGTTTCGTTTTCACATTTGAATACCTTATATCCAAATTTTTACTATCCATCATAGCCATTGTCATTCCATTCACTGATTTTCTTTCCAACTCATCCATCCGTTCATCTGAAATAACTAGTTCATCTTCCTCCACTTGTGTTGGCCGGCTCGTCGACTTTGTGGGGGTTGTATATGGCGAATAGGGCACAGGCGAAAAAGGTACTCCACTTGCCAGGCCTTCTTTTCTTGCACTTTCAGTTAACTTCTTTCTCGTTGATATATGTGCAGTTTCCAATTGAGAAAATGCCTCCATTTCCCTCTTTTCTATCTCTGTCTTCTGTTCTATTATATCCGTCAATTCATTAATCCTTTCAATATACATATCATCCCTTTGTTTAGATTCCATATGCTCTACATGGGATTCAGCTATCTGCTGAAAAGTTTGATTGCGCTCCGCCCTCAGTTCAATTATTTCTTGTACTAATTCTGTATTAGTCCCACGGAGTAATTCATTTTCAAGCTCTTGGTCAACCAACCGATCTTGCAACGAATTAATTTCATGGTTTATGTGTGCTTCATCCGAAGACAATTTTGCTAAGAATTCGTCACGCTTCTCATCTTCATATACATTATACTGTTCAAGACCTCTGATATTATCCTCCAATTGAGTTATAATAGCACCAGCTTGTTGTTCACTATCCGCCAATTGCCTTTGCAATGTCAAACTATATGCTTCAAGCTGTTTAATTTTTTCTTCATCTACTGCTTGTCTTTGCCTATGTACAGCGATCTGGTCGTTCATCTTCTTCTCCAATGCATTGCGTTCCGAATCCAACATTTTAGCTGTGTTCCCTGACGTTTGCAGCCGAGTTTGAGCATCAGTCCAAGCATCGTTTAATTTCACATTCTTCTGTTTTAAATCTTCTATTTCTTTTGCCAACCGAGCTTCTTCCAATCTAGCTTGCACACGAACATCTTCTAGTGGCATATATCTCTCATCTAGCTTCTTCTTCAAATCACTATTTTCAGTCTCGAGTTGCTCAATCCTTTCTTTTAATTGCAACCCAATATTTTTATTCACATCATCTAGTCCATCTGCTCGTTTTTTTTCATTCTCATAAAGCTGCACATATGCATTAATCTTCTCGGCATTCACTTTCTCATCCTGTGACACCTTTTCCTCTCTATCAATTAAAACACTTTCACGTTTGAATACGCTCTCCATCTTATCATTATCATCTTCTATCTCTTTAGTCAATTGTTTAACCTGATATTGTAAATCCACAACCATTTTCGATGAAGATTCTCTGTATATACGTGCATTTTTTCTCGCATCACTTAACTCTGTCGACAATTTATCTCGTTCAGTAGCAACAGATGTCAAAGATGTTTCCGTTGCAGCAATTTTATCCCTCATCTTTGACATCTCTACCCGCAACTGAGAATTAACTTCGTCTCCTTGAGTAACCAATCTGCGTGCTTCTGCCAATTCGGTCTCTAATCTTCTCGCATTTTCTACCAACACCCTATTTCCGTCTGTCTCATTGCTAACCATCCTGTTCAACTCTCCTCCAAGACGCGCTTTTTCTCTTTTCTCATTCTCAAGTTCGTTTCTCAACTTGACATTATCACCTCTTGTATCTTCCATTAATTGATTATAATATTTAATCGTAACACCATCATCCTTCACCTGGTTTTTCATCGTGGCATTTTCAGTTTTTAAACGGTCGTTCTCTGTAATCAGTGCTTTATGCTTATTCATATCCACTTCTTCTTCCTCAACCTTCTTCTTAATATCACTTATCTGTTTCTCTGCTTCTATCTTTACTGCTGATACCATTCTTTCAACATCTTCTTTTGCTGCTTTCACCCTTCTTTCAGCTCCATCGGTTGCCAATCTTATTTGAAGTGTCGCATCGTCTTCCACTGCTTTCAATTGAGTTGCAGTTTCTTGTTTCACTTTTTGCAACTCCCCCTCTAATGATGTGACTTTACCCTTCAATATAGTATTCTCTACATTCAATTCATCAATCTCAAATTTACTTGTCGTTTGCAAGGATGCATTTTCTTGTTTTAACCTACCAACTTTTTCTTCTAATACACCAATTTCCAATCTAACAGTCACAAGCCTACTCTTTAATGCTGCAACTTCAGTGTTTTCGTATTTCAGTTCAATAATATCATCATGAGCGGTATGGAGTTGTGCATTCAAATCTACGATAGAAACATCTGATTCTCCGATTTTCCTACTTAATTCATTATTAGCATCCTGCAATTCTTTGATCCGCTTATCGGCACCAGCGAGTCTCTCATCTACTTGGGTTTTCAATAGGGTTACTGTCATATTATCATTTTTCAACTTTTCAATCTCCATTTCCAATTGTTGTCTTATCACATTCCCATTCCGCAATGCTTTTCTTGAGTCTTCTGATTCACCTACAGCGGCTTCAATTTTTTTCAACATCGCACCATGCTGCCTTTTCAAATCATCTTTTTCGACTGTAAGAGTGGATATTGTGGCTTCACGGATACTAATGTCCAAAGTAAACTGTTTCTTTAATCCATCCATCTGGGCATTCAAACTGGCGATCTGGGTTTCTCTTTCACTCTTAAACACATTTATCATTTCGTTTAATTTAGCTGTCTCATTCACATACGTCGCCATTGATGTCACACTAGTTACCAAGGCAGTCTCTATCTCTTTGTTGATCGCCTCTGCTTTTCGTAGTTCCTCCTTAAGATTTGATATGGTTATCTCATTTTCATCTTTCTCATTCTCGAGATCACGTATTATTGCATCCCGATCACCTATCACATTACCAAACTTTTCACTGACACGTTTCATCCTTTTATTCTCTTCGTCCAAGTCCACATTCGCCTTCTTCAATGCAGCAATAAATACATCTTTCTTCTGTGCTTCTCCATTCATCTCATCAAGTTTCACCAAAGCTTGTTCAGATGTCACCGCCCCAATTTTTTGTAACACTCTCTGTAGCTCATCTTTCAACGTAACCATATTGTCATTAGCCGTTTTAAGTTCACCCTCTCTCAATCCTTTTAATTCATTCTCCAACGCTGTCTTCTCATCTTTCAATGTAACCATATTGTCATTAGCCGTTTTAAGTTCACCCTCTCTCAATCCTTTTAATTCATTCTCCAACGCTGTCTTCTCATCTTTCAATGTAACCATATTGTCATTAGCCGTTTTAAGTTCACCCTCTCTCAATCCTTTTAATTCATTCTCCAACGCTGTCTTCTCATCTTTCAATGTAACGATATCTCTTTCGGCCTCTCCCAACCTTTCACTAGAAAATATTAAGCCTGTCTGCTCACGACCAAATTCTCCTTCAAGCCTTGTTATTGTAGCACCCAATTCCGTAATTTTAGCATCTTTCGTCTGTAATTCTTTTTTCACAATATCAACATTTACCAAAGCTTTACTTAGATCACCCTGTATTTTCAATACCGTTTCATTAGCCACTTTAAGTTCACCATCTCTCAATTCTTTTACTTCATTCACCAATTTTTCATTCCTTACTTCAAGCTCTTTCACATTAGTTTTCAACGTTTCAATCTCTGAATGCGAATTTATCAATGCACCACTTGCAGAATCATTCATTTTAGTAATCTTATCTAATTCATCTTTAAGTCTAATTATCTCACCATCCAATATTACAAATTGGGTTGCATTCGTATGTGCATCTTCTTTCATCTTGTCAAGTTTTTCCAAAGCTTGCTCAAATGTACCCACCTCAATCTTTCTCAACAGTTCTGTCAATTCCCCTTTCAATTTGGTATACATACCCAATGCCTCGTTGACACTCTCATCTCCAATCCCGCTCAACAATTTTTGCAAATCTCCATTCAATGTGGTGTTATTTGTTTCAAGATCTTTCACTTCGGTTCTCAATTTGTCGATCTGTGTTTGCATATTGGCTATATTATCCACCATATCATGATTTATTCTGGTAGCTGTATTATATAAATCTGCATACCTCGTTAATTCAACACCTTGGTTTACATATCGGGCTTCTTTCTCATCTGCTTCTTCTTTCATCTTATCAAGTTTTTCCAAAGCTTGCTCAAATGTACTCACCTCAATCTTTCCCAGCAGTTCTGCCAATTCCCCCTTCAATTTATTATACACACCCAATGCCTCATCAACATTACCACCTCCAATTCCACTCAATAATCGTTGCATATCCTCCTCCTCCCCTGTTACATCTTCATCGTCTGTTCTAAGATGCACCCCTCCAAAATCTCGCGTCTCCTTCTCCAATTCTTCCTTTTCAATCTTCAACTGGTTCACAAGGGTATCTTGGAGACGATATCCTTCTCTCAATTCGTCAAAACTTTTATTCAAGGCGACAGCCTCTTGTTCAAGCTCTATCACTCTAGTTTTTAATCTGTCCATCTCTACGTCCTTATCTTTATCTCCACCAACCCGTTTTATTTCTTCAATCTCAGCTTTCAACCTGGTCACCTCCTCTAGGCTTACTCTCAATTCTTCATTTCTCACTGTCATTTCACTACGAGCATTTCCCAACTCGAAATTCAAGCCCTCAATCTGGGTACCCATCAACTTTGAATCAGCTTTCGCTCTATTTAATTCCCCTTCCAATACAGCCGCCCGTGATTGGAGAGTTTTAATTTCCGTCTCCGTTCTCAAATGCGATACCCTACGCAAACCTAATTCATGATCCTTTTCAATCATATCAGTTTCCAGTTTTGCAACATTTTCACTCATCGCAAGAAGTGAAACATCTCTAGCAGACAGTTCTTGTTTCGATCTAGCAATCTCATCGGTTCTCGTTCTCATTAATTCATCCTTTTCAAGCCCACTCTTCTCAAATGTCTCAATCAATTTATCTTTATCTTGAAGTTGCCTTCTCATATTTTCTCCAAGTACATCTATCTCTGTTTGTTTATTCGCCAATTCAATACTCAATGTATGATTTTGCTTGGCCATTTCGATAATCATGGCATTCTTTTCTTCTAATACACGTTTAAGTCCTTCCATATCTCCAGTCTCCAAAATATTATACGCGTCTCTAATCACATCAAGCTCTCTTTGCAAATTAACAATATCCACATTTAATCTGTCATCATTATTTTTCTTTTCCTCTGTCAATTGTTTTAATTCTTCTCTACTCACTTCAAGCCCTTCATTCAATTTATTCATTTGGACAATTTCTTCTTTGATCGTCATATTCACAACCTTCAATTGCTTAATATCTTCCATAAGTCTGTCTTCTTTCACTCTATGTTCCTCTTTCAATCGAGCAATCTCCAACATAAACCTTTCCCTCTCTCTCAATTTATCAATATCCACTTGAGAACCAAGAGGCGGAGGTTTTGGAGCCTCACTTTTCCTTTCAATCCTTAGGATATCATCTTCTTCTCTCCTTTGCTTTCTGTATGGTTTCCTCTCAGTCACATTTTCAAAAAACCCAGACATATCCAATTCAGAAGGCGGAACAAATGCAACAGATGATCTTGGTCTATGACTCATTCTTGCTACAATTGGAGAAGATGGCACTAAATTACTCTTTTCAGCTATCTCTTCAGATATCCTTTTAACTATCTCTTCGCATTTTTTAATATATTCATCTTTTAAAATCGAACCACTATAAAATAAAGCTTGATATTTGTCAGCTTCAGCATACAATTTAGGATCCCCCAATTCTTGTCTTTTATACGAATCCAACACACCTTCCACCGGAAACATTTTTGTGAAACACAAATATGATTTTGCATTATTCAACCTCACCAAATTCTTCCATTCATTTACCAAATCCCATTGAAATCAAAGCAATATTTATGAACTTTCTCCAATGCCATGATTTCAACTACGACGAATTTATCCAATACATTTCTCAATGCTCTGAACTGGTCTCCATCAGATTGTTCTTCCTTCTATTCTCCAAAAAACAATACCAACACCTAATTAATCAATTAGCTATATTTTGCCCAAAACTACAAAACATCTCCTTTGTATCCACCAACATCCTTGCCAACTCCTGTTCACATATATTCAAAACCCTACGGAATCTCCATTCCATCTCCTTGATCGCTCTCGGGAAAATATTTTGCCCCAGATCAATCCTCAACTTGTGCAGCATGATCCAACATAATCCATCTCTCACAGATTTACGATTGAATGGCACCTCCATGGACAACAACATTTTCATGAAGCTCACCCGTGCATTAACGAATAGCAACGTGACAGAATTATGGGTGGGGGACAATTCCCTCAGTGATGAATGTCTCATCGATTTCAGGCCCGGGAAACTCAAGAGAATTGACCTATCCAACAACCTTTTTACCCATCTATGTCTCGAAATACTATTCAGGGACACCGCAGATTTAACCAATATCCTCCTCGATAGGAACAATGGATGGTTACCCTTCTTACCACTTATACCATACAACTCCATTCTACAAGAACTATCTCTGATTGATACCCTACCACCCTGTGTATGTCTTAAAATAGAGCAGGAATTGGAAATAAGGAATTCCACCAGGACAAGTATCTTAATCCTTCTCTGTTCTGTGGCCATATTACCAATCGATCTACTCATGCTTCTAGGGACACAATTCTTATGACATGGACACTATTAATGCTTGCTACTTACTATGGAGACACAGAAGAAGTTATCAGGTTGATAAAAGGAGGGGTGGATGTGAATGAAAAAGGGGGCGACATGAAAGAAACTGCTCTTCATGTTGCAAGTACTTATGGTAACAGTGACATAGTTATTATATTAATTAAATCAGGTGCAGATATAGATGCTAAAGATGGTCACAGCGGAATCACACCTGCTCAAATAGCACTAAATTGGAAAGTATACAATGTACTGGCTATATTTGCAAATATTGATAGTATATGCCGTTTACCTATACCCCACGAGCTCAAAATGGTTCTCTTTTCTTTTTTATATTAACCACTACTTCCATTTGGCACTCTGAAAATCCATGGATTCGCTTGTCTGATCTTCTTCTCCTCCTCGTTTGGAATCTCGTGTCTGATGTTGAGAATCTCTCTCACCTCAGCAAGCTCCTTGTCCTTAATCTTACTCGCGAGCTGACACATACACAAATCCAACAAGGGTTTGCAATTCAAGAAATTAGCCGCCAATGTCAACTTCGTGAATTTGGGGTGACTGACATCCATATCAATATAATCAGCATCCCATTTACCAACGATCCTCTCCACGTCACAACAAGGGATTGGTTTCGGGATCGTTGTCATTGGATTATCCACATGATACTCCAAATACTCTACAACCTTATCCATCGTCTCACTATCAACATTACTAATAGGAACATCCGATATATCGTCATCAACCACGTCATCAGCCAAGGGACAAATCATATCCCTCAACAATTCACTCGATAAACAAGCTTTAGTGGAAATACGACCTTTGTATTCTGGTTCATCATACAAAACAACTTTTAAAATCTTTTGACTCATTTCAATTTTGTGAATAATTGTGAAAAATTAAAGCGAACATTCCTGAACGATTCAATACTACCGGACTACCTGGTTCCACTCCTCCACTCACCATGGACAACATACTACCAATCACGTTCTCATCTTGAAGAATTCCATCAAAGACCAACAAGGAGGAGAAATCAACTTCCTCTACTCTGTCATCAAACTCCACCAAATATCCTTTACTTGATCTTCCTCTAACCTGAACAATAACATAAGTGTCATCATTCATATCCACCAACACGTCTGCATCCATTTCAACATCCGTATCCTCTGTGCATGGAACAAATTCCACCACCACGCCTGAATTATCAATCCGACTAAACAAAGCATAGGTTTTGTTTAATAAAGTGCTTGCCTGCAATCTGTCCGCCAAATTAACCAATTCACGGATCTCCTCGAAACTCTTCACTTTCATAACTTCAACCTCACTACACGGATTCTCCAATATATCAATCATCTCGTCCATTGTACCTTTATCTGTGTCATCCACTGTGACCGCAAAATTCTCTCCCGAGTACATATCATTATAAATACGACATCTTTTGAGGGTAACTACACTAATCTCCCTCTTGTAACTTGGATCTGATCTCAAGAGAATTTCAATCATTTTTGTGTCACAATATACTATCTGGATGAATCTGAACTCCCGTCTCCCTGTTGCTATTTACTCCTGTGACATCGAAACCACCTCCTCGTTACTAACCCATGGGGCAGATCCTAACTTCAGATCTCGGATGGGGGAACTCCCTATTTGCATGGCCCACTTCTGTCCTCGAAATGCGTTTGAAATTATCTATATACTATTAATACATGGGGCAAATCCTAATCTCATCAATCACAATGGAGGAGGGAATAGTCTATTCCATACTCTGGGATATCCATATATGGTATCCGTAGAATGCATGGAACTACTCTTACATAACGGAGCCGATCCCAACTTTCAAGACAATCAAGGGAATACCATTCTCATGCTATCTCTCAGATTTTACAAGGACACCTATAGACAATTACTCATGCTGAACAACGGGGCCCTTCTATTCATTAAAAACAGAGATGGATTGCAACCTTATGATATAGTGAAAAACAGCAGAAATCCCATCAAATATACTATCCGAAATTACATGGTTCAACTACATTTACTACATGCTTGGCACCATTTACCTCCAGAACTCATTAGATTATTACTATACTACCTATAATTCACCTCCTTAGAACCTTCACCAAGAGCAGAAAAAACAGTAACAACCTTTCAGAGCGTCTTATTCTACTCACAAAATGGAATCCATTAACACCATTTCTCATCTCACCACTGTTATCACCACCTGGGAAAGTCCTCGTAAGGAAATCGAATTGATGGCATTTGCTATCAATATGCTGAACATTTCTTTATGCGGGGCACCCATCACCGAGGAAATTTTGTCGAGATACATCATCTTCAAAATGGCATATCCTGAAATCGCAGACCTCAGCATTGATGCTGGTTTTGGAAGACTCATTGAAATCTTTTTCAATATCATCCATAAATCAGAAGACGACGAAGTTACCGAGGAGAAGGAGGATGGGAGAGTCAAAAAGAAACATAAACAATGGCGGGCAATCGGCACTAGAGCTGGATTACAAAGACACATGGAGAGATACAATGCATTTAATCATCGTGTGTCCGTTTCCCATATCAAGGATATTTTTATTATCAACTGCGGCGAATTGAATTCTCATTGCGTTCAAGAAGTAGCGACATGGGACCAACAATTCTCTAAATGCATCTTTCCCATCGGATGGACCGCAGTGACTTCGTGCAAACAGAAAATCTTAGCAGGGAGAGTGATTCAGGTGGAGGAGATCCCTCATTTCGCCTTTGCCATTGTGGATGATCTCAATGAAATCGAAGATGAATTGGAGATCGCCATACCATATAAGAATCCCATGCTCGCATTAAAAGAATTTGGACTCGATGGTATTTGGAGCAGAGATAATGTGGCATACCTCGGATTGAGAAATGACGAAATCCAAGCCGAGATACTCAAATTTATCGCCACGGGGGAACAGACTTGGACCAAATTCACCAGTGTCTCTTAATTTAGATACTTTATCAACATCTTCAATAAATCCATACAAAAACACCTCCCATATACCCCACCAACTCCCAACCTACCAATCTGAAGCCCACTTGCCAAAGTTACCATGATTCTACTCTTCCATGAATGATTTCCAAACATCTGCCGTCTCAATCGCTCCTCCCTGTGTCCGCCCAAACTCCAACCATAATCAATACATCTCAATTGACTCCAGTTTGGAATATTAATACTGTTTACAATATCATCTGACATACCGAAATGAGACAACTTTACCATCTGCAACTTTGGGGCATATAACTCCAACAGATATTTATTAGTCTTGTCCGTTGTATCAATATTATGCGCCATGTCAAATATCCCCAACGAACCACCCACCTCAAACCCAATTATAGCCTCGTCTGTCAAGTGATTATCTCTCACACTCAATACCTCAATCTTTGTATTCCTGATAACATCCCTGAACGCAATAAAATCTCTCGACTTCATATCCAACCCTGTCAAGACCAATTCCTTAAGATGACATCTCGGCAATACCGTATTCATTAATCTAGCATTGGTAATAGACATGGAACCCTTATTTCTATCAAGGGACAAATGGGTGATCGATGTATTTTCCAATTCTCTCAATAAGATCTTAAACTCACGACACCGGATATCATTGAACTCCAAACACAATATATGAAGATTTCCACATTCCTTGATCCCCGCTACAATATGTTTCATACTCTCTAACACAACCTGGACACATGCTATTGTCAATGACCGCAGGTGAGGACATTCTCTCATCACCACAGAGAGCATCTGGAATACAGACGGGGATAATAATGACGCCCTTATGGTTATATTCTCCAACCTCAATCCCCTCATGGAATTCAAAAACTGGATCAATGGGCCATTGTCTTCTTTTCTCAAACCAATTATATTGAGCTCTTTTATCTCTTTGATAGTCTGAGGTGACACTGGAAATTGAGTCGATGGTTCTACCACGAATTTCATTTTGTGATTAAAAATCTCATCACCACTCTCAACACATCCCATGGAACAAACTCTTTCAACTCCTGCACCATTCTCGCACTACTCACCAACGACCTCTTCTCCTTGAACTCGGATGCTCTACTAAATATACCTCTTTCCAATTGAACGAACCCTCCTGCTTCGATCAATATTCTAGCTGGCTCAATATCAATACAATAGGTAATCGCCATATCCATAGCCGTCATCCTGAAATTATTCTTCTTCTCAATCAACTCAGGATACTGACACAATCTCTTGATCAATATATTATCTCTTTTAATCACGGGATAAAAGAGGGCCATTCTCTTACTATCTCCCTTGTAATATCTAACCGAATTATGGAGAGGCGTGTTTCCATTCTCATCCACTTCATCAGGCAACACCCCTTCTTTTAACATCTTCAAAACACTCTCAAACTTTCCCTCTTTGATCAACTGGTTCATTTTTATGAGTGACGTTCCCGGTGAATTCTTGGATATAGGAACAAACCGGCTTTATTGCTGAAGGACCACAACCAATATGGATGCCAACTTGTTCTGTCCCTTGTCTCATCGCTTAATGGAGAATCCTGTCATCTTAAATGGAGTAACCTATGATCGAGAATCAATTAAACAATGGTTACAACAGCACAACACTTGTCCATTATCAGGAGAAACATTGATGGATAGATCCTTAACCCCTAACCACCCCCTCCGAATAGCCATCCTCAACAATTTATCCAAACATGGCGGCGGATGCTTCTCCCCTGACACCGAAATTATCGACTTCCATAACCATTCCATCCCCATCCATGAAGTCAAAATGGGGATGATGTTGAAATACGGATTTAAAGTTAAATGTGTCATCCGATTCCGAGTTCATGGTGCCTATATCTGTCGAATCCCCAAGGAGGACAAATTTGGGGTCACGCCATTTCATCCCCTCAGATTACCCAACGAGAAATGGTTCTTTCCTCATACCAAGTACGAGTTTTCATTCTTGGAACATATCGAGGAAGTGTATAATCTCATTTTGGAAACCGGACACTTTGTGGAAACATGCTCCTTGGGAATCCAATGCATTACTTTAGGACACAGCATGACCAAGGGAATCGAGAAACACCCCTATTTTGGCACCAAAAAGGTTATTATGGACATGGAAAGAAAATTCGGATTCGACAAGGGGTTGGTTGTGTTCGCTCACGGCTCTTTCATCAGGAACTCTGAAACTGGCTTAATCGAAAATATCCAATAACAAATTAATCCATGTTTAATTTTTCATCCATCTCTAATCGTTTCAGGGCCGGATTCATGGATGGTTCAATTAGTCCATATCCCCTTGTTTCCAACTGCATTCCCTCTCTACCCAACACTGAACAATGGAGAGGGGTGCGCCCATACTTGTCCACAGCATTGACATTCGCCCCTTTATCCACCAGGAAGGACACAATCTCCTTATCACCACTCTCACACGCATCATGCAAAGGGCTATGTCCATTATTATCCGCTTTTTTCACATCCGCGCCGGCTTCCACCAAAATCTTCAACGCACCAAGATCATGCTCAATTACGGCCAAGAGTACAGGAGTGACACCAGTTGAATTAGGGAGATTCGGATCTGCACCATTGTCGAGATAATGTTTCATCAACTTATGACGCCCATTCATAATAGATTCAAGCAAGGGGGTATGGCCATAATCATCCCCCATATTCACATCCGAACCGTGAAACATCAATATACTCGACATGGAGATAGCTACAGCCTCAACACACATGGACGCATCGATAAGGCTACATCTATTCACCTTCAAACCATTACGGAGTAACCATTCCATAATCTCTTTGCGTTCGAAATGAATAGCTATATCCAGTGAATTTCTATTAAACACATTGAATGCCCAAATCCTCGCACCCTTTCGAGCCAAATACTTTACGATCCGCAAATCCCCATTTCTGATAGCCAAATGAAACGGAGTCAATCCATTAATATCCATTTCGTCGACCATAATACCCTCCTTTTCACATAACATCTTGACAATAATGAAGGTCTTCTCCCCACGATGATAATTCATTTCCGCAAACGCATAATGGAGAGCCGTTCTCTTGTACTTGTCAACCAAATTAATACCACAATCACCCTCCAATAAGTACTTAATCTCATCAATATCACCATCCACACAAGCTTCCATCAATAATGAATGTCCTTCCATCACCGTATTTTTTTCCATTTTTGTGATAATTGAAAATAATCACATCCACTCCCACCACCCATCTCTTTTCACCTCTTTTCACCTCTCCTATTTTATTCTGACCCTCATCTCACCCCGATACTATCCTCATCCCATCCTCAAGCCAGGAACCCGATGAGATAATTTTCATTCCATCTTTTATTACTTTTTTGCATTTGTCACAAAAATGGAATATTACATGGAACTGGGAGATGGAATGGAAATTGATATCGGATCCATCACTTATATCACCAACACCCAAGGATTATACAACAAGGGGGTATATATTGGCAATGATAAAGTGATGGTTGATGGCTTGGAAATACCCATCGAAAAAAAGAAAACCTTCTCCGACAGATTCCACTTAGATGAACCAACCAATAGGGAGATGTTACTCAGTTATGGCCCCATACCCTCTAATTCCGAATTCGATGAATGGAAAATTCTCTATACCGGGAACATCATCCTCAAACCCATTACTCATCCTATCGACAAGGGGGATGTAATCTTATTTGAAAACGAGATCGCCTTTTACCACTCCCGTCTCACGGATCCATTTTGTTTAATCATCATGGGAGGAGAAAGTGTCCATTGCAAAATTGTCTCCTATCTCGAATTGTATATCCCTGTTCTCAGTGGAGTTTACTACAAGAATGCATGGCAACGAGAAATGGAAACCTTTTTACTCAAGCCATTATTACGTTTTGATCATGGAACTATTCTCAAGGAGAAAGATTTTGTATCCATTTCAACTCCCATGTTTACCCGTTTAGCAAGATTTCTCCTAGTGAGCGGCAATGTGGTTCAAGTTGAACTAGAGAACGGGGCACAGATATTCGTCAAGAGAAACCAAGTATTCTCTCCTCATATCACTGGTAATCCAAATCATATGGCAAAGGAATACAAACCATTCTCCATTGACTTTCCATTACCCTTACATTATCCTGTTCTTATTGCTAGACAGACCAATATCGAAAGTGGATGGTATGAGGGAGTCAATGGTCATGGAATGTGTAGTGTGATGGTAGATGGTGGAGAACTAGAGTATGTTCATCCACACAAACTTTTTTTTCAATAATCTCACAAACATGGAACAAATTCTTTGTTTTGCTTCTCTCTGTTTGATTCATGATGTCATTAGACAACCATACATCATTGCTACTACTGATGAAATGAAACAATCACGACTATTCAAAATGATACCTGGGTATTCCATCTTTGCGGCTATTAAAAAAAAGAACAATACTTGGGTCATGACCAAAATCTTGAAACAAGGCAAGAAATTCCTCCTCTACTTTATCGGCACCAACAAGAACTACTATGCTGATCCAAATTCCCTGTTATATGTCGACATGCCCTCTCTACTCTCCGCCTGGAAAAATCTCGACTCTCTCAACCTCTCTATTTTATGCCCAGACACCACCATCAGAAAAATTGGGAGCAACATCATACACAAGACGGAAGTACCTGAATCCCCTGTTCAACCCGATGATAAACTGAAGGAATGGATTGGAAGCACGGCTTGCATCAGATTGATGAGAGATTTCTTTGAACACTGGCGAGATGAACGAATAACCAACAATGTGAGAGATCATTTTATTCAGTTGGGGATGGAATTAGTTCGGAAGAATGGATTAAAGGATGATCATCAGATCCGCGAAGTTTTGAAAAAAGAACTGTTTACCCCTGAACAATTCAATTTACATATCTCCAATATGTGGCAAAGTTAACAAAATATCACAATCTATTTTTTCACCATGGAAAAATATCTGGATTCTTATATATATAGTCTATGCTCTTCACTCATGGAACCAGCTCCTCTTAGAATTGGTCTCTCTCATCGTACTGGCACTGATATATTCACTCAACTAACCGATTGCATTGTATTATCAGACTACCATAGATTCTGCAAGCTATTAAACAAAGTTCATTACAAGGAGAACCAACAAAGACTATATACATATATCCTGAGTTTTGCTCTATTCAACCCCTCCAAAATATTTGTCCAACCACTACTCAACAAGACTGGTCTTCATTTTGATTCCATCCTCCTCTGTAACCTGAACATCATCCACGTCTCTTCAGCTCTTGGAAATATATCCTCTCTACAATCAATCATACTTCATTCTACCATATCCATCAACACTCAAGACTCCTTCGGCCATAACTGTTTATATTATGCTTATACCCATGAAAATTATGAAACCTTTGATTACCTCATATACCATTATCCATTCCTGGTAAATCAAAAAGATGCATTTGGAAACACCATCATCTTCTATATGATCAAAGACGGGAAAACCAATTTCCTTTCCCAATGCATCAAGAAGGCAAAATTAGATGTTCAAAATGATATCGGACAATCTCCACTTCATTTTGCAACATCACACAAGAGAGTAGAGATTATGAACATTTTATTATCCAATGGAGCACCAATCGATTTCACTGATACTTTCTATTCTACAGCTCTTCATCTCGCCGTCGAATACAATTATGAAGAAGGTATATCCACTTTATTATCCTATGGAGCCTCTCCGAACGTCATGTCAACCGTGTCCAGAACTCCTCTACATTTGGCCGTGATTCATGGTAACCTAAAGATATGCCAGGAACTATGCAAGCATGGCGCAAATGTTGACATCATGGACATGTTTCAAATATCACCCATGATCTATGCTGCAACTTCAGGAAGAACATCGATCCTCTCCATGTTTATCAAGCTTGGACATATACCTCATCATATTCAATTACCTCCACCTATACAAGGCACAATATACACGTTACAATTACTATACATTACCAAACGGAGCAAATACTGGGGGAAATTACCTATTGATCTACTACGTCTTGTCAAACTGCTTTTTTAATAAATCCAACAGATAAGTACCTCTGTTCATTATCTCATCCTTTGTTCGTGATTGCAAAAATATTTCATGCCTCAATTTATAATGGTGTTTGATATATCGACACACTTCATCAAAATCACATTGAGCTAATTGCATACAGTAAATCAAAAAACGATCTTCTCTCAATGAATAGGTATTATATCTAAACATGTCATATTGAATGTCGAGTGTATTCCATTGCAATCTCACAAAACTATGCATCCACCCACCTATTTTTTCCCTTGATTCCTTCTCCTTCCTTGCCAATGTCATTTTCTTCTTCCAAATACTAATCAATTCTGATCCCATCTCTGACTTCACCCACGAGTCATAGAAATCATATACTTTAGCCTTCTCTTTATTTAATTCTTTTGAAGCCGCATCACATACTCTCTCCCTATTTTCAAAGAATTCCACCATTAACTCACCAAACCTACTTATATCACTCTCTACCCAATCATCGAATTGCGCTGGCATATCAGGTGGCGCTTTCCTCCTCCTCCTCCTATCCACTTTCCTATGCTCTTTATCCTTGGCAATCTCTTCTCTATTCTTTTTATTATGTTCAACCCCTTCCATAATCGCATCTCCACTCTTCTCAAGACCTAAATCCTTAGTCGCACCAATCTCTATCAATCTCTTGTCAATATCACCAAATCTTTCAATAGTGTGTTCCTGTGCATCAATCATTCCCTTTTTAATCTCGGCTATATTCCCACCACCTTGTATCTGTATTTCAAGGGAAGCTTGTCTAGTAATTGCGTTATCCATCTCTTTTTTAGTCTCCCTGATTTTCTCTAGACTACTTGTTTCCAGAGTATCTCTCACTATCAGATAAAATACCCATACCTTTCTCGTTTGTTTATTTCTCCACGCCCTGTCCTCTGCCTGAAAATCCTCTTGTACATTATATCTCGAAGTCAAAAAGATCACCACGTTGGCACGGTATAAATTAATACCAGTCGAGAATGCCGCCGCGGACAACAATAAAATAGTATATGGTGGATCATCAGATTGAAACTTATTAATCACTATCTCCCTTTCTTCACCTTTAACCTCACCATCCAAATATGCGACATCAAACCCTTTCAATTTCAAAAACTCTCGCAATATCTTCAAATTCCTGGTAAATTCACTGAATATCAACACCTTATTCTCTTCACCTTTTTTTTCATCCTTTCTACCATATATCTTATTTAACAAGTATTCTATCGCCTTAAATTTACAACTCACCCTTGTGTAATCCAGAACATTCGGGGTTTCCGGCTTAGGATTATCATCATTTATCCATGGATGAACACAGATGTACCTTAATTTCGGAAGTATTACCGTCTTCTTCGTTTGGGTATCCACTTTCGCCCTACTTAATTTATCATATATATTCCTCTGCTCCACGTCCATTTCCAAATATATCGTCACCCTTTGTTTCAACTCTAAATCTAATACCCTCCTTTTATATCTCTTCAAGTAAATAATCTTGAGTACATCAACATATTTATTCCATTCAGACTCATCTCCATTAAATTTCTCATTTTCAAATATACCAGGGGTTATAAAACTCATTACAGTCTGCAACTCCTTTGGATTATTTTGCACAATGGTACCCGAGAGGAATATCAGAAAACCATAAGTCAAATTTCTAAGCACCTCCGCACGTGTTCCACTTGCGTTTTTCAAATTATGTGCTTCGTCAACTATTACTGTATACCACGAATATTCCTTGCGAATTCTCATAGCATCCAATGATTGCCATTTTTGCATCCTACTAAATGTATTCAGGCATATATTAAAATGCCCTTCAATCATCTCATACCTTTGATTCCACAATCTATCCGCTGGTCTCACTGGTATAGATACACATGTCAATTTCTCACCAGCAGGACATTGACTATTGAAGAATTCAATCTCTCTCAACCAATTTGCCATTAAACTCGGTGGAACAATGATAAGAAATGGAGTATTCTTATTTTCCAACACATATACATTATAATGAATATAACAAAGTGTTTGTATTGTCTTTCCAACACCCATATCATCTCCCAAAATCGAATTTAAACCAGCCTCCACTCTCGACAATAGCCAATTTACCCCCTCTACTTGAAAATTGAACAAGATTTTTCCATATTTTTCACCAACACTTATTTTCTTACTCTCATATTCAGGCACAATCTCATTCCACTCCTTAGTTTTCAGTTTATATCCATTGAAATGTTCCATAAAGAATTCTTTCTTCTGATCGTCAATACCCCTTTTCCACTCCAATACAATCTTTTTATTATCCAATCTCGACTCCTTGTTCATTTTGTCTTGCATTAAAATTGCCTTTTCATCTGGATCATCCTCTATCAAGTCATGATCAATTCCATCCTCAAATTCTCCTTCCTCTCCATCCGATGTCTTTCTCTTCTTATCATTCAATTCTTCATCCAACTCATCATCTTCTTCTATATCACTTTCATCTATATATTTTTTTTTTGACTTAACACCCCGCGTTGTTATTTTTGGACTTCCAGGTTCACTCTCAGATTCATCTTCACTGTGTGTTTCTTCCTCCTTTGTACTCGTTGAACCTTTACTCTTTGTCCGAGTTTGCACTCCCCTATTTACACCTTTACTCTTTGTCTGAGTTTTCACTCCCCTATTTATACCTTTACTCTTTGTCTGAGTTTTCACTCCCCTATTTATACCTTTACTCTTTGTCTGAGTTTTCACTCCCCTATTTATACCTCTACTCTTTGCCCGAGTTTTCACTTTATCATCCTCATAATCCTCATCATCCTCATCCTCATCATCCTCATCCTCATCATCCTCATCCTCATCATCCTCGTCATCATCATCCTCGTCATCATCATCGTCATCATCATCGTCATCATCATCGTCATCATCATCGTCATCATCATCGTCATCATCGTCATCGTCATCTTTATTCCTCCTTTTTGATTTTAGCTTTGATTTTGGTTTTGATGTGGTATTCTCTTTTGGGGGTTTATCATCCTTTTCTCCACTCTTTAACGCTGTTGCAAGTTTACCAAATTTTTTAGGCATGTTTCAATTTGTGAATACAATTTAAACCACAAAGGAATTATTTTTATCATTCTTTGACTTCATCTTTACTCTCCACTACAACTTCTTTAACCTCTTCCTTGCCTTCTTCTTTACACTGGGTTACAACTTCTTTAACCTCTTCCTTGCCTTCTTCTTTACACTGGGTTACAACTTCTTTAACCTCTTCCTTGCCTTCTTCTTTACACTGGGTTACAACTTCTTTAACCTCTTCCTTGCCTTCTTCTTTACACTGGGTTACAACTTCTTTAACCTCTTCCTTGCCTTCTTCTTTACACTGGGTTACAACTTCTTTAACCTCTTCCTTGCCTTCTTCTTTA
>Ga0302194_10000784_pt1 | contig 20289 bp, 18 predicted proteins | sample II_Bog_N1_1_FD_200227 | JGI IMG/M metagenome (GOLD analysis project Ga0302194, IMG submission 200227) | Peat permafrost microbial communities from Stordalen Mire near Abisko, Sweden - II_Bog_N1_1 | ecosystem: Environmental > Terrestrial > Soil > Wetlands > Peat | place: Sweden: Abisko...
CGGAATGGATGGGGCACCCACATTGGTTCAACTTCATGCGGTCACAAACCTAGCGCGAAGGCATCCCATGGAATGATTGTGCACTGCTTTGAACTAATTTTATGCAAAGGGCCAACCATAATGTCGTCCCTGGCCCGGCCCGCTGGCCCTCTTCACGCCGGATGATTTACCCTCATACACGGTATGAAACTCACTTACGCTATTTCAATTTCCGCTCTGGCCGCGGCCCTGGCTATTTCGGGCGCGTTCTGGGCTCTGGCTCAAAAGTCCGCCAAGCCTGCCGACGACCTGCCCGATGCGCCTCAGGCCACCGCCGCCGCGCTCATCCATCCCAACGGGCCCTCAGTGGTCATGGACACATCCATGGGCCGCATCACCTGCCAGTTCTATCAGCGGCAAGCCCCCAAGGCGGTAGCCAATTTCATCGCCCTGGCCGAGGGCACAAAGGATTGGACCGACCCCGTTACCGGGAAAGTTCAGCACCACAAGCCCTTGTACGACGGCACCACCTTCCATCGCGTGATTCCCGAGTTCATGATTCAGGGTGGCGATCCCGCCGGAACCGGCATGGGAGACCCAGGATACAAGTTCAATGACGAATTCGATCCGAACCTGAACTATGACCAGCCCGGCAAGCTGGCCATGGCCAACTCTGGTCCCAACACCAATGGCAGCCAGTTCTTCATTACGGAAGCGCCCTTCATGGATGGGAATCAGCACTATACCCTCTTCGGCCAGTGCGACGATTCCAGCGTGGAGGTGGTGAAGACCATCGCCAGGGTGCGGCGCGACAGCCAGGACAAGCCGATCGACCCCGTCATCCTCAAAAAGGTCACCATCGTTCGTGAAGGCCAGCCCATGCCGCCGTCACCGGCAGGTGCTTCGGCTAAACCGTAGTTTTCATCTTCGCTCCAAGGAGGCTCTGAACCAGTGCCCGTTCCGAATCCAGCATCCCCTCAGGGGCTAAAGCCCACGTTGATTTTCCCGCATTTACGGCACGACTGAAGTCGTGCCCTGACACAATGCCAGATTTAAGCAGAGTTTCCCTAAAACATCCGGGTACTCCAAGTCCAGGTTTCGGGACCTGGGAATCCCGAGACACAGGAGTTTTTCATGGCCCTCGAAGCAGGAACCTACGCCGTATTCAATACCACGGAAGGCAAGATCACCGTTCGCCTCTTTGAAACTGAAGCGCCCGTCACCGTCGCGAACTTCATTGCCCTCGCCGAGGGCGCCAAGGAGTGGACGCACCCCACCACCCGCGCAAAATCCTCAAGCAAGCTCTACGACGGCACGATCTTTCATCGCGTCATTCCCGACTTCATGATCCAGGGCGGCGATCCGGCCGGCAACGGCATGGGCGGCCCCGGCTACCGCTTCGAGGATGAAACCAAGGGTTCGCCGCACAAGTTCGACACGCCTGGCAAGCTGGCCATGGCCAACTCCGGCCCCAACACCAACGGCTGTCAGTTTTTCATCACCGTGGCGCCGACGGGATGGCTCACCGGCAAGCACACCATCTTCGGCGAAGTTGTCGAGGGCCAGAACATCGTGACGAAGATCTCCCTCGTCCCCAAGGGCGGCCAGGACAAGCCCCACAAGCCCGTCGTTCTCGAATCCGTCGTCATCGAGCGCGTTGGCTGACGCCGACCCACCCGTGTTGAGCCTGAACCCCCAACCTCGGTTGGGGGTTCAGGCTTAGCAAGTTTTTTGGGAATGAATGTGCCTCAGTCTCGTTCCGCCGGCCGGTCTCCCAACCGTCGACAGCTCGGCGAACAAAGTAAGCAGTGCCTCGAAATCTTGGTATCCTTGGAGCCTCTTGCAAAATTCATTGAGACTGCAAGTCGTTCCCTAAAAGAAAACAAGCGTGGACCGGGAGGTCCACGCTACTGCCGGCCGGGAGGCCGGCGCTACAGTATCATCCCCCGAGGGTCGGCGAAGCCTGTGGACGACTGACACCATCTATAGCCTGAAGGCAATTCTGCAAGAGGCTCCTTGCTCTGGAGGAGTTCCAAGGATTTGCCCCACGAGTCAGTCCATACCATGATTCGGCGCAATTCTCAACCACACCGTCACACCAGCTTTGCTCGCCTGGCGGTGCGCGCGGGGCTCGGCGGGGGATCTAGGAGTTTGGGCCGAGATGCGTTCTCGTCGGGCAGTTGATCGTGCAGAACCACGTTGAGCAGCGATCTGTTCACTCGTATGCGGCCGTTGTACTCGATGTAACCGAGCTTCCTGAAACGATTCATGAAGAAGCTGACCCGCGACCGGGTAGTGCCGATCATCTCCGCCAGAGTCTCCTGCGTTACCACCGGAATAAGCGTCAGGGGCTCACCCGGTTCACCGAAGTCCGCCATCAACAGGAGCGTCCGCGCCAAGCGCCTCTCGCTGGAGTTGAAGAGCTGATCGATGAGATCGGCCTGCGTTCTCATGCCTCGCAGCAGCATGAAGTTCAAGAAAAAAGCGGAGAACAGATGTTCGTCATGAAGGACGCGCAGCATTTGTTCTCTGCCGATCTTGAGCGCCACGCAAGCGACGATCGCTGAAGCGGAGGCCGTACGAAACGCGCCAGTCGCGGTAATCGCCTCTTCGCCGACAAAGTCGCCGGCTGCCAGCAGCGTAACCGTAGCCTCTTTGCCTCTCTTGGACAGAACTGTGAGCTTTGCCCTGCCCGTCTGAATATAAAACACTGAATCCGCGAGGTTTCCCTGGGAAAAGAAAACCTGCCTTGCCTTGAGGCGGACGAACTTTCGTCCCGTCCCTTCAGTGGCGAGGAAAACGGTGCTGTCAAAGTGCTTCTTTGCTGCTGCATCCATCAGGATGGCCTCTTTCGACACGCGCTCCGGTTCACGGCAATCTGGACAAGCGCCGAGCGAGCCGGAGGCCCACCACTCTTGTCCCCCAAGAACATCATCGTCACATGCACCGTGAGATCATCGCACCCCGCCCGCTTACCGTCTGAGCGGTTTGGCTCACTGGATCAACTTTAAAAGGGGGCGGCGGCTCGGTGACAGCCGTACCATAGCAGTCAGCGGGGCAACTGGGAGAAATTCAGTATAGGTTATCGAGCCGAGCTGTTGATTTTTCCCATTTCTGCAACCTTTGTCCGTTTACAATTGCCGCCGCCATGTAAAGCTATAAGTATCGGCTTCCCCAGCCTGATTGCAACGTATACTCCAGCGTGTGTCGAAGATCCGTGCCACGAATTCGCCGGTGGCATGGACCGGTTGCGCGCAATGCTCGAACAGGCTACAAGACCATTTCCCCACCTAAAGAGGCGCAAAGTCTGGATGATTCCAGGGGGTTGTACATGAGCAGCATCTTAGTTAAAACCACCATTCCGGAGGTCTACGGGGGCTTCACGCCTCGACCTGTTTTCTTAATGTCCATAGACGGGTCGGCAAGACCATTCGCGAGGGCGCCGTTTGCGCTCGCACGTTTTTTGAGTTGGACACTGGTCCTTGCGTCTCTGATAGTTGCGGCCCCTGGGGCGCTGGCGCAAGCCATATTCTCTACACCGCAACCGGTCGGTTCCGCCTCCGGCGCGCAGAACGTCACCGTCACAGCGCAGGCCGCAGGCACAGTGGCTAGCGTAGAAGTGCTCACCCAAGGGGTAGCCGGCCTCGACTTCGCCAAAGGCGCCGGCATTCTGACCTGTGAATCTGCCACCCTCTCTGCCGGGGCGACCTGTCAGGAATCCGTTACGTTCACCCCTGCGGCGCCGGGCCTGCGCATCGGCGCAGTCGTCTTGCTCAACAGCGGCGGCGCTGCGCTGGGTACCGCGTTCCTTTCGGGCACGGGATTGGGCGGGTTGGGTGTTCTGGTTCCTGGCAACGTGCTTGGCGTTGCGGGCGATGGCATTTACAAGGGATCGGTGCTCGACGGAAATCCGGCCACATCGGCATCGCTCTACCTGCCGACCGGCGTCACTCTTGACGGCGCCGGCAACATGTATATCGCCGACAGCCTCCACAATCGGGTCAGGAAGGTCACGGCGGCTACCGGCATTATCTCCACCATAGCGGGAAATGGGAATCCAACCTACACCGGCGACAACGGACCGGCTGCCAATGCGACCCTGAGCACTCCCTCCGGTGTGGCTTTGGACGGCGCGGGAGACCTCTACATTGCCGATACCGGCAACAACACGGTGCGCAAGATCGCGGCGTCCACTGGAATCATTACCACGGTGGCCGGCAACGGTCTGATCGGAAGCGTCGGCAATGGCTCCGCGGCAACCTCGGCTGAATTGAATCAACCGCAAGGCGTCACTGTGGATGTGAGCGGCAATCTGTTCATTGCAGATACATCCAATCACCTGATTCGCAAAGTCGATGTAGTCACTGGCATCATCACTACGGTTGCGGGGAACGGGACCACGGATCCGGTAACCGGCGACGGCAGCTACTCTGGCGACAACGGCCCCGCAAAGGCGGCCGGCCTCAACTTCCCTTATGCGGTGGCCTTCGACGCTGCCGGCAACATGTATATACCGGACTCCCGGAACAATGTGGTCCGCAAGGTGATGGCCGTGAACGGAGTCATTGCGGGAAGCAGCACAATCACCACATTTGCCGGAACGGGCGCACCGGGGTATTCGGGCGACCTGAGCGCCGCGCCCTCGGCGGATCTCTGGTCCCCCGAGGGAGTCATTACCGACGCCGCCGGAAATGTCTATATTGCGGATACGCAGAACGCGAGCATCCGCAAGGTCAGTTCGGCCACCGGATTCATTTCGACCATCGCCAGAGCAGGCACCGGCGAAGACATCAACAATGGAGTGTTGTCTCCCCCAAGCATCTATGGGCCGATCGGGCTCTTTCTCGACGGCGCAGGCAACCTCTACTTTGCCGACTCCCTGAACATGGTCATCCAAGAGATTCAAAGCAACCTGGTTGCCGTGGATTTTTCGCTGACGCCAGTCCGCCAGGGGGAAAGCTCCGCTACGCAGCTCGAGGAAGTTGAAAACGACGGGAATGCGCCATTCAATGTGACTTCAATCAATGCCGGCATCAACGCCGCGCTCGATCCATCTGCGACCACCTGCGTGCTCAGTCCTCCCTCGATGGCTGTGAATGAAGACTGCCAGATTGGCGTGGTGTTTGCGCCTTCCTCCACCGTCGTCATTCCGTTTCCGCTGACAAAGGAGCAGTTGGCCGGCAATATCGACGTCGCAGAAAACACCGTGAACACTCCCCTCGTCATAGAAGCAGTCGGGATTGCAACCATTGTGAATTCGACCACGACAAGCCTGACTTCGAGCCCCAATCCCTCTGGATTCGGACAAAGCGTCAGCTTCACCGCGACCGTGACCACGGGTGTGGGAACCGGCAGTCTCACAGGCACTGTCACGTTCTACATTGACGGTGTTGCGGCTCCAAGCACGTCCACATGCGTGAATCCCGCCGCCTTGAGTTCGTCCGCCTCGGTCTCATGCTCAACCGCCGCGCTCGCCGTGGGCGTGCATACCATCACGGCGTCGTACAACAACGACCCGGCACACTTCCCAAGCACCTCGGCGCCCTTGACGCAAACCGTGCTCGAAGGCACGGTCGTTGTCCTGACCTCGAGCCTGAACCCATCCGAAGTGGGTCAAAGCATCAACCTTACGGCAACGGTGACGGTGCCAGCCGGCGGAGGCAGTGTTTCACCGGATGGCGCGGTAATCTTCTCGGATGGCGCGACCATCCTCGGCAGTTCCACGCTCAACGCCAGCGGTGTCGCCACCTTTATGACCTCGACGCTTGGCGACGGCCTGCATTCGATCACCGCGACCTACGGGGGAGACGCCGCAAAGCAGATTCAAGGCGGAACCTCGAATGTTGTGAACCAGGACGTGCAGGAGCCGACTTCAATCTCGCTGGCTTCCAACCCCAATCCCTCGAACTATGGAACGCCGGTCACCTTTGTGGTTGCTGTCGCTCCCACCGGAGCGTCCGCGGCTACCGGAACCGTGAACCTCCTCGATGGAGGCAAGCAGATTGCAACCAATAGCCTTGCAAACGGCACCGGGCAAACCACCTTCTCGACATCCACGCTTGCGGTTGGGTCGCATTCCATAACGGTGGCCTACGCCGGCGATTTGAACTACGCGGCGGTTACCTCGACGGCGGTTGTGCAAGTTGTGAATCAGGCGCAAACTTCAACCGCCGTGACCGTTACTCCAACACCGGGGATTGCAGGCGGGCCGGCAGTTCTTACGGCGGCTGTGCGAGTGACTGCGGGCGTCTCTACGCCGACGGGCGCAGTTACGTTTACCAGCGGGACGGCGACACTGGGAAGCGCGACGCTCGGCGTTGCTGGAACAGCCACCCTCAACACGACCTTTGCGGTGGGCGCATATTCCATTGTGGCTACCTATTCTGGAGATGCCAACGACGCCGGAAGCGCGTCGGCGCCGGTTCCGCTGACCGTGCAGATTGCCACCACAGCGACGGCTGTCACGGTCACCCCCAATCCCGCTATTGTCGAGTCCCCGGCCAGCTTTGTCGCTAAAGTTACAGGCAATGGCGGGATTCCAACCGGCAGTGTGGTCTTTTCGGCGGATGGCGTTTCTGTGGGGACGACCAGCCTCGACGCTACTGGCGCTGCCACCTTGAGCTACGCCGCGCTCCCGGCTGGCACGCATTCCATTACCGCCAGCTATGGCGGAGATGCGAACGATGCGCCGAGCGCCTCTGCGGCAGTCAGTCTTTTGGTGGCGACCATCCCCACCGCGACGGCGCTGGGTGCATCGTCCGTCGGCGCCGGTTCCTCGGCGCAGGCTACGTTGGTGGCCGCGGTTGTGGGCACCACGGGCCCCATCCCCACAGGAACGGTCACCTTCAACAGCGGATCGACGCAAATCGGAGTGGCGACACTCAATTCGAGCGGAATCGCCACCCTGGTTCCGAATCTTGTCACCGGCAGCTATACGATTGTTGCGGTCTATAGCGGAGATACCCTGCATAGCGGCTCCACGTCGCTACCAGTCTCGATCACCGGAGCGCCGGCGGGCTTCGATCTCACCGTGAGTCCTAACAGTGTCAGCATGGCGACTGGGCAGAACGCCACAGTGGCCGTGACGGTAACCTCCATCGGCGGCTATAGCGACGCCAACATTGGGGTGGGGTGCGCGTCGCTTCCCGTCGCGGTCAACTGTCACTTCTCAAACGTCAGCGTGAATCTCGCCGCTAACGGCGCACAGACGGTCCAGTTGACGATCGACACCAATAACCCGCTCAGCGGAGGCACGACCGCGATGAGCAGCCACACAGTCAGCCACGGCGCTTCGTTGGCGGGCATCTCCAACCTTGCCTTGCCGCTCACGGTCTTCTTCGGCTGCATCTTCCGGCTGTTCCGCAAGCGGTACCGGTCGGTATTCACTGTGGCGCTGGTTCTGCTCCTCTCCTCGGCCGCAATGCTTGTGAATGGCTGCGGGGGATTTAGTCAGGTGACAGCAACGCCCGGAGCCTACGTGATTCAAGTGACGGCCACTGGGACCAACAGCAACGTGATCCACTATCAAAACGTAACGCTGAACATCACGAAGTAGATTGAACGGATGTTGTATTCGGCAGGAGTGAGATGAAGAGCGTTCTTGGGCTGGACAAAGCGTTGTGGGGCGGCGGCTTGAAGTCCCCGATTTGCGGCAACGCGATCTTCCTCGCGGGTGTTCTTGCAGTTTGGCTGGCTGGCTCATGTCTTGCTTCCGGGCAGGTGGTGCCGGCCGGGGATGCCGGTGGATCCAGCCTCACAGTGGGCGCAACCGCTACCGGCTTCCAGCTTGGATACGGCGACCGCAAGATGCTTGGAATTGCCGCAGTTGCCGATCTCGACACCAAGCGCCGCACCGGTTTTGAAGGCGAAGCGCAATGGCTCATCTTCAATCAAACGGCCAACGTTCACACCTCGACCTGGTTGATCGGTCCCCGCTACCATCTCACATTTGGCAGGTGGCAGCCCTACGCCAAAGGACTGGTGGGCTTCGGTCAGTTCAACTATCCCTACAATCTCGGCACCGATACCGATCTGGTCATCGCGCCGGGCGGAGGAATCGACTACCGCATCACGCATAGGATCAGGGTCCGGGTAGCCGACTTCGAGTACCAGTTCTGGCCCCAGTTTCACTATGGCGCGCTGTCGTCCTACGGCATCAGTTCCGGCATTCGCGTCCGCATCTTCTGATTCGTGCCCTACTTCACTTCGCCCGCGTCGGAGTTGTGAATGAAGCACTCATGAATGGCGCTCAGCGGCGCGTTGGGCCATTTCTGCTGGACCAAATCGCTCTCGCTCAATTCATGCAATGAGAAATCGATGGTCCCGTCCGCGTGGACGCTGCCTTGCAGATAGCCATAGATGTTGGTCTTGGCCGCCTTGTCAGCTTCCGGGGGAAGTTTATAGCGATGGGCGCCGGCGCTGCCAATGATGACGCCGGGGACTACGCCGCCATGCTGCTTCCAATACGCCGTGTTGTAAATGCTGGGCGAGTAGTAGTGTGAGTGGCTGGAAAGAATATAAACATGCTTGCCGGCTCCCTGGGCATCGGCGATCCAGCCATACACTTGCTCGCCTGTCTGGGTTCCGAGAGCCCAGTCGTCCATGGCGTGATTGGAACCTGTCGAGTGAGGCAGGGATTCATGCATGGCGGCCACGATGGTGCGGATGCCGGATTGCGGAGCCAGATCGCGCGCCAGCACAGCGCGCAGCCAGCGAAGTTGGACGCTGGAAAACTCGTCGCGGCTGGCGTTGTCCAGGGTGATAAAGTCCACGCCGTCACGCGTCCAGTGATACCAGGGTTCTAGCGGATTCGTAGCCTCGCCGTCGGCCTTGCGCTGCGCCTGAATCTCGGGGCGCTGCAAGAAACTGGAGAACTTGGCGATGTATCCCTCGCGGGTCATGGGACTGACTGCCTCGTGATTGCCACGGGCCAGAAACACCGGAACCGAGTCGAACGCCGCCATCTGATGTTCCAGGAAATCGTCCCACGCGCGCTGTTGGTAATCGGAATGAGAAAGAGAAACGCCAGCGGGCTGCAGCGCCTCCATATCCTGATCTTCGATCGACATCCAGCGGAAATCGCCCAGGTGCCAATAGAAGGCGTCCTTTTCCGCTTTGACCTTGGCGGCGATAGCCGGCATCACAAAGTCGCCGCAGTTGCGGCTGTCGCCAGAAACGGCGAACGTCCAGGAAGTAGCTGTAGTCTGTGCGCCAGTCCACGGTGAAAAAACCGCAAGGGCTAGCACTGCGAATCGGGGCAGAGAAGTACGCAACTTTGGCATGGATACAGCATAGCGCGGAGTCCATGAAACGTGGAAAGGGAGTTGAATCTGCGGCTAAGCGTCATCTCAGAGTCGCTGCCTGACCAAATCCGATCGATTCTCCACGCGCGCCTATCCCGGTGTGACTCGGGTCACCGAGGCCGGGCGCGAGGCCAGGTAATCTCAAAGTGAGGGCAGCCTCGCCGAGCGAGCGCCCCTGAGCAATCAAGGAGTCTTTCATCATGGCCTATGTAGTTACCGATGCCTGTACGCTGGATTTTGTTTGCGTAGCGGAGTGCGCCACCGCCGCCATTGCGCCCACGGCGGGCGACCCCGCCGCTGGAACCGTTTCTCAGGTATTCATCAACCCCGATGAGTGTATCGACTGCGGCAACTGCGCCGACATTTGCGCGCAAAATGCGATCTTCGCCGAAGACAACCTCCCGGCCGAGAAGGCGCACTTTGCAGAGAAGAACAAGGCTTATTTCAACTAGGGCCTGTTCACACTACTGGCGTAAATGGCGTTGCGAGCGAAAAAGCGGCCAGACGAAGCCGAACCCGAAGATTGTGGCGGGTCCACAGTCGAGGGCGAGAATGAAGTATGGCTGCTTTTTCGCCGCAACCCGAAGGGCCGGGGCCAATTTTCCCGATTTCTGCGTCGATCGTCGTTAGCAGACACCTGGTATGCGTCACTCCTCACTCCTGGAACTCGAAAAAATTGGCTCCCGGCGCCACCGCGCCAGTAGTGTGAACAGGCCCTAGTGTTTAGACCGCATGAATTGGTAATTCATGCTGGACAAGCGCGGACGAGGACGTCCGCGCTACAGCCGGCCAGGAGGCCGGCGCTACACCCATGCAATTACGAAATCACGCGGTCACGGTACTAGGTCTTTGACTGTATGGTTTTGTGCCTTCCCACCCACATTGGTTCAACTTCAAGCGGTCGCAGATCCAGGCTCGTGTGCGAAAGCGCATTGAGCAGCCAGAGTTCAAAGCCCCATCCCGGCCGCAGAAGGCTTGCCTGCCGGGATGGGGATATTTGTTTGGCGATTGCAATGTGAAGAGGATCGAGCGCTTCTTACGGTTCTGATCTCTGACTTTGCGCAGTAGCTGCCGGCGAACCCGCCGAGGAACCCGCCGTCACCGGAAGCGTCAGTGTCTGAACAGTCTCAGGGTCGTCGCGAAGCCGCAAATAGAGCAAGCCGCCTGCCGGGTGGGGCACGCTCAGTTGCGTACCTGTGAACTCCGGCGGCACATCGGCCGCATTGTCCAGTTCCGGCGTGGCCCCGATCGACGCAGCAAGGAAGAGATTCGTCCCAGTCAGAATGCACGGCTTGGCGAGGGCGCGGGGGCAATGCAGCTCTTTGAATCCGGGCAGCCGCACCAGGGTTCCCAAGGGCAGCCAGTCGCCTGTCACGCCATCGGCCGACATGGCTCGCGCCTGCACAGGCCCAAATGCCGAGGAGCCGAAGCGGGCCAGCGGCTCCACCATGCCGATCGCTGTCCTGGCATCCTCGAGCATCAGGCTGCCGTCGCTCAGCGTCAGCACAGTACGGAAGCTGCCGTCGGTCGATGCCAGCTCCACCTTTTCGCTGCGGGGAAACTTCGACGGCACCACCGATTTGAGGAAGAAGACCAGCCGCCCATCGACAGGCAGGTCGTCCGGACTGCTAAGGTGCACCGGCGAGGGAGCAGTGGAAGCCTCTTGCTGCGTGCCCTTGCTGAGCAGAGCGACCTGGGGCCGAGGCAGCTCGACGGTCACCGGCGCCTTCAGTTGGCGGCCATCCCGCAACTGCACCTTCGCGATGTAGTGCCTTCCAGGGTCCAGGTTCGCCGTGGACACGGCAGTGGTCATCTCCAACTGATCGAAGTCTTGCACGCGGCTCAGGGCGGACGGGGTCAGTGCGATTCCATCCAGATTGGCATTCTCGACTTCATCCAGCCGGGTTCCCCTCAGCAATGCCACACTGTCGCCTGCATTGAGCGTCAACCGGTCCAGCGAAGCCGCTTCCGCATAAGCGGTGAGGGTCAGCTTGTCCGGCTTCTCAAGACCAAACTGAGTGATCTGCACAGTTACCGGCCCTGGAACGGCATCCTTCATCGGTACGGCGATTTCCAGCGATTCAAGTTTGGGAGACCTCCAGGCCAGCTTCACAGGGTCCGCGGCGTCAGTCAGTTTCTCCACTTTGTCGACGCAAAGGGAACTCTCGCCTTCCAGGTGAAGCGTATCTTCGCGGCCCACTACCAGTGCAGACTGGTCGCCCGCCGCCAGAATCCATTTGCCGGGCTGTGCCGCCTTCAAGTGGAAGCGCGGCCCCTCCCAATCATCAAATCCCCACTTTGCGTGTAGAACACCCGTCAAATCGCCGGACGGCAAGGTGGGAGCCGGATTTGCGAGCACCAGCCCGCCTTCCGATGGGTCTGCCCTTACCGGCAGCTCCAGTGTGGAACTCTTGCCATTCACGCGGGTATCAACACGGATGGTCAGGTTGTAAGCCAACTGGGTAGAAAAGACAATCGGCGCTCCCTCGGCGGGCAGCACCAGGCCGGGCTTCTGGGCGCAAAAGCTCTCTGCCGGGTTGACGGGATGCAGTGGCGGCGGCTTGACGGTTCCCACCGGAGGCAAAGCAACCACGACCACTGATTTGGGGTCGCGAAACGATGGAGGCACGTTCAGCCGCAGGTTCAGCGTATCCTTGGCCGGCAGCGCCAGCGCGGGGATGTATTGGAAATGGGCCGTATGCAATGTGGAGAGGATCCGCGCCGTGTCAACGATCGCGCCAATGTAGGGGCTGAAGGCGCCACTGCCGCCCAAGGGCGAATAGCTGATCTGATTCATCAGGTCCGCAGTGGAACCGCTGGTTAATTGCACCACCAGCGATTGCGCATTGGCGTCGTCCAGGACCAGACCTTCGGTGTGCTGAACCAGGCATGGAGCCTGCTGGTCGCTTGGCTTGTCGAAACATTGCTGGTCTAGCTTGATGCCCAGGCTGCGAGCCGCCAGCTCTGCGCGCTTCTTGAGCAAAGAGGGGTCGGTCTGCGTAGTGACCTTCACCTCGGCCAGATAGGCATCAAGCCTCATCCGGTCCCAACTGGCGGCTTGCAGATCCTGAGTGGCCCTTACAAACGCGCCCGGCCGCGCGCGCACCGCTCCCCGCAAAGTGCTGAAGTCGCCCCCAGTCTCCGGCGCCAGAAAAATCAGTGCCTGCTGTGCCTCTGCGGGAACCGTGACAAAAACTCCCTCGTTCCGCACATCGCGATTCCACGTTTCCACGCGGGTAAACCACTCCGGCGGCGGCGGGTTTGTGGCGCCTCGCAGAAATGCGACAATCAGCACAAAGTGCGTCGACTGGCTTTCGGGCAGGTCGGGATGGATCCAGAGCCGGTCTCCGGCCAGCAGGCTGGGAACCTGGCCGATGGGCAGCGTGACCTCTCCGCGCTTCACATGCACATCCACCTTTGGCCCGGCCAAGTCAAAGGCTGGGTCAACAGCGTAAAGTCCGGATGGAGCCAAACACCAAAGCAACACCAAAGGCAAACAGCGACGCATATCTTCTATTGTACGAACCCAGGCACCTCGCCGCTCCCCCAGCATTCCGGCATTTCGAGGTAATATGGTTGCATAGGAGTGACCCCGCAAATCTCTTCCGAAACGCCGGGGCGCGCGGCTCCATTATCGGGTACACTGTGGTTTGTATAGCTTTGAACTCACGGATTAGCTAAAGTCGTTCTCGATTCCATGTGGGGTAAAAGAGAGAAATGGTAGATGGCTTGAATTGGGCAAAAGCCAGTTGATTACCATGGATCGCCTTTCATTGGTTCGGGGAATGTTGCGGGCCTTATTCACTTGCAGATTCTAGGCAAGCGCCCGAAAAACAAGTTCAAAATCGCATGAACCATCGCCGCAATGGAGCGGATTGTGCCCAAGGCGACGGTGCAGGTTAGAAACAACGCTGATCTCTTTCGCAGGCGGCTCGCGACGCAACCGAAATCCGGATTCAAGTAAGTAATCAGGCCGGAGGAGTTGGGGCGCACGCCAGGCTGGAGGCACGGCAATATGGAGAAGAATGAAATGAAAACGGTAAAGGCTGCGCCGAGCAGCGTAGATGCAATCGCCATGAGCATTCCCGACGCGGAAGAAATGATCGAAGAAGCCCTCAACGAACTGGCGTTTTCCGCCGACCCCGGCTTGGTGCGCGCTCTGCGCTTCCTGGCGCCTCCCGGCTATCAGGCCATTGTAGAGCTATGCGGCGAAAGCGGCCGCAGCAAGCGCCGCAATGCCTCTGCTGGGACTTGGTCGCCGGAAGAAGATGAGGTGCGCATCTACTTTGAGCGCATCGAAGATGGCGAGTCCGCGCCGCGCGCTACCCGCTCGCCGCGGCCGGTTAGCGAGGTTATTGCCGACGACGACGAAGACAACGACGGGCAGGAGGCCGTGATTCCCGCCGATCTCGATGCCCGCGTGAAAGAGCTGTGCGCGGCGCTGGCCGAGGCCGAGCGGGGGGGACATGCTTTTATCGCCCTCAAATGGTTCCGCGATTCCTTTTTGCCGCGCAAGGCCTTCCGCTGGAATCAGCACCCCGAGTCGCGTCAGGCAGTATTGGCCGAGGCCATCCAGCGCGGCGTCGTGCTGACCAGCAAGATCGCCAATCCCAAGACGCCTGCCTATCCCACTACGACCATCCGCCTCAACCGCGCCGAGGCCGGCATTCCCGAGGAGGCCCAGCGCTTCCATCCCGTCGCGCTACATGGCGACTCCATCGCCGAGGCCATTGAAGAGGAACGAGGCAACCTGTGAGCTGCTATTTCCTTGAGGCCACGGCCTTCGCCAAGCTGTTTGTGCAGGAGCAAGGCACCGATGCCCTGATTCGCCTCATGGAGGCTGTCGAGGACAATCGCAAGCTGATTTCGGCCTCCACTCCGCTCGAGGTCTATGCGGCCGTCCGGCGGCGTGAGCGGGCCGGCGGCATCTCCCCGCACGATGCCATGGCCGCTCTCGACATTCTCCGCATGGAAGCCGCGCGCATGGTACAGCAGCCGCTCAACCCGGCCGTGCTCGAAGCCGCGCGCCAACTCCTTGACCGCACCACGCTCCGCTGGCCTGACACGCTGCAACTGGGTGCGGCCATCGTGGCTCGCGACATGTTCCAGGGCACCGAGATCATCTTTGTCTCCGCCTCGCCGCAGTTGCTTGAAGCCGCCAGATCTGAAGGCTTCCATTCGCTCGACCCGGCCAAGGAAGCGGCGTAGGGCAAGAAAGCGCAGTCTGACGGAACGATTCTCAAGGCCTCGCGATGAGATCGCATCCCCTGCGATTTTCTTCACGAATCACTGCATCTCTACTCAGGCTTTGCTATCCTTTTTGCGATAATGCGTCTCTAACAAAGCGGGGGTGTACGATGCGACTTACGTTCCTTACACTGTTTCTTTGCACAGGTGTCGCGGCATTTTCCCAATCGCCAGCGCCAACTACCGTGACTCCCGACACACTTGGTCAGATGCTGTCGGCCCCCACTCAGCCCACCCGTGATTTCAGTAAGCCTCCAACGGGCTTGTACGCGACGAATGCTGCCCCGCTGGGAACTTTCATCCTGCCAGGCACAGAGACTGCCCGGCGTTGGGATGAGGCGAAGATCGATCCAAAGATGATCGTTCATCCACCGCTGTCAAGCATAGGCGTGCAGCCGCCGGGCAGGCTGGTGGCGCAAAACGAGTATCCAAACCTTCGGATGCTGCCGATTGAATCGTCCAGCTCGAAGGCGCTTCCGGCTCAGCGGTCTCCGTTGCAGTTAAAGAAAATACCCCTGCAATGGCTCAAACGTCAGTTAGGCCCCTCCAATCGTTCCACATCGACGATTGAGAAGATCGTGGAGAAATAGTCTGATCGAGGTCATGCCTCGACCATTTCGGATCAAGCTCCCTGGTTGGGAGTATCATGTGAGCCAACTCTGAAATTGCACGAGGAGTTGCTCCGAATTATGAAGACCCCGAAAGAACCTCCCTCCCCTCAACCCTTTCCCAATTGCCCTGCCCTCGACGGCTGCCACTGCGTTACCAATTCGCTGGCCAAGATATTCCACCATGCCGGCCACCCCCTCTCTGAAGAGATGCTGCTGGGCCTCGGCGCGGGAATGGGATTCATCTACTGGCAGATGAAGATGGGCGCGGGCACCTACATCTTTGTAGGCGGCAGGGGAAATACAAAGGGCTTTTACCAGGACCTTGGCGCGCGAACTGGCGTTGGAATTAGCGAGATTTGCACATCGAGCGCCCAGAAGGCCGAGGCCGCCCTGTTGCAAGAACTGGCGCGGAAAGAGCCTGTAATGCTGGGCGGCGATATGGGCTTTCTGCCGTGGTTTCATTTTCCACAGGAGTACCACTTCGGCGGTCACGCCTTTGTGGTCTGCGGCCATGATGGCGGCCAGACGGTTCTAGCTTCAGATATGGACCCGCAGATGGCTGGAGTGAAGAAGGGATTCTACGCCCCGGTAACTCTGGAGCAGCTCGCCAAGGCCAGAGGCTCGACCTTCAAGCCTTTTCCGCCCAAGAACCTCCGCCTGGAGTTCGAGTTTTCAGGATTTCGCAATCCAACAGCACAGGACATTGCCGCATCCATTGCGCAGGCCGTCGATGCGCACCTTAACCCGCCGATCAAGAACTTCGGCGTCAGCGGAATGCGCCACACGGCGAGCCAGCTATTGAAGTGGCCGGCACTCTTCAAAGACAAAGAGCTGCGAATGAACCTGTTCAACCTCTATGTCTTCATTGAAATCGGCGGCACAGGCGGCGGCTGCTTCCGTCCCATGTACGCCCGTTTTTTGGAAGAGGGCGCAGCGATAGCCCGCATGCCTGTGCTTGAAGATGCCGCCGAGATATTCCGTCAATCCGGCAGCAAGTTTACTGAGATCGCGATGCTCTTCAAAGATGCTGAAACGATGAAAGACATCGAGGAGAAGCTGCGTTCTGCCTCCCGACTCTTCAACGAGATCGCCGGCCTCGAGGAGAAGGCCTGGCTGCTACTGAAGCAAGGCCGTTGAGTGACTGTCTCACACTCGCCGAAGGCAATCCGCCAAAAGGATTCTTTAGCCGTTCCCTTTCATATCACTAGCTTTTGCAGACATCCCTTCAAAACCCGAGAGTACATCCTGCAAGCTTTTCCTCGTCCACAAGCGCTGCGTCCGTTTCATCGAAGCGAAGATCGTCAAAGACTCAGAAGCCCATGATGTTATAGCCGCAATCGACATACATGATTTCGCCGGTGATGGCGCTGGAGAGGTCGCTGGCGAGGAAGAGAGCCGCGCCGCCGACTTCAAGCTGGTCCACATTGCGGCGCAGGGGAGCGCGGTCGGCGTGGGACTTGAGCATGTCGGTGAGGTCGCCGACACCGCGGGCAGCGAGGGTGCGAATGGGGCCGGCAGAGATGGCGTTGACGCGAATGTTTTTCGGTCCGAGGTTGGAGGCCAGGTAGCGCACCGCGGATTCCAGCCCAGCTTTGGCCACGGCCATCACGTTGTAGTTGGGAACCACCTTTTCAGCGGCAAAGAAGCTGAGGGTGATGATGCTGCCTCCCTCGGTCATGAGAGGAGCGGCGGCGCGGCTGACGGCGATGAGCGAATAAACGCTGATGTCGAGCGCAACCCTGAAGCCTTCGCGGGTGGTATTGATGAACTCGCCGCGCAGGTCGGCTGCGGGCGCGAAGGCCACTGCGTGGACCATGATGTCAATCTTGTCGAATTTCTGCTGGATGGCGGCAAATACCGCTTCGATCTCGGCGTCGTTGGAGACGTCGCACTGGAAGCCGGTTGCGCCTTTTAACTCGTCGATGAGTCCCTGGGCCTCGAGCTTCATGCGCTCATTTTGATAACAAATGGCCAGGTTTGCGCCGGCCTCGTGCAGTCTTTGGGCAATTCCCCAGGCAATGGAACGCTTGTTGGCCAGCCCGAAGACAACGGCCGTCTTACCCGCCAAATTGATCATGCTTACTTTCTTCCTCCAGGGTCCGAGTTCAAGATTGTTGAGGGGAATGCGGGACCCGCCAACCAATAGAATATCAGCCTCAACGAGAATATCAGCCGCCGAGGTCCACCAGTTTCACGCTGCCGACGCCGCGGCCCAGGAAGCGAGAGCCAAGCCGCTCGAACTTTTCGACAGAATCGGTAGCGAAGAAACTCAATGCGAAGTCTGGCGGCGATTGCGGGTTCGATTCCCTGTCGTCTTCGGCAGCCGACGGCAAGCCATGGGCGGCGGGCCAGCCGATGGCCCCGAATTGGCGCACGGCGGCCTCGGCAACGGCTTCGGCGGAGTCGATGACCTTCATGCCGCCAGGCACGCAGCTAGCGATGACGCTCTCAAGCAGCGGCCGCAGCAGCGGGTAATGGGTGCAGCCGAGGACCAGCGTGTCGGGCTTGAGACCCTGGAAGGCCGCTTCGGCGGTCAGTTCGTCCAGATAAATGCGAATCACCTCGGCGGTCACCGGATGGTCTGTCCAGCCCTCCTCGACCAGCGGCACCAGAAGCGGGCAGGCTTTTTCCAGTGCGCGCAGGCCTTGTGCGCGGCAGGCGGCGGCGTAGGCGTGGCTATGCACGGTAGCTTCGGTGGCGATGACCAGTACGTCGCCGGTGCGCGATGCAGCGCGTGCGGCTTCGGCCCCTGGCTCGATGACGCCCAAGACGGGGACCGGCACTGCATCCTGAATGGCATCGAGCGCCAGGGCGCTGGCGGTATTGCAGGCAATGACCAGGAACTCAGCGCCTTGTTCGCGCACCAGAAATTGTGCACTCTGGGCGGCGTAGCGGGCGATGGTGCGACGGGACTTGGAGCCGTAGGGCAGGCGCGCGGTGTCACCGAGAAAGGCAAAGCGGGCATTGGGCAGCCGTGCTGCGAGGGCACGGAGCACGGTCAGTCCGCCGAAGCCGGAATCGAAGACGCCGATGGTGGGGGGCATGATGATTAGACCGCAGACTTAGTGGACGGGAAGAAAAAAGTGGTTAGACTCGAGGACAACCGGCACAACTCCATGAATACGCTCCTGTCATACGGATTGCGTGTTCCGGTTCTCACGAAAATCGAATTGAGCGCACTATTGACAAGGCCATAAACCGTTATCATTTGCGGCACCGACGGCATAGGGTCGCGCCAAAAAGCATTCGAAAGTTCACGGAGTACGCCTTCTGGGGTGCCGTTGTGAATGTAGGCATCGGTTCCGTTCAGATCGCTGGCCGATCTTTGAATTCGATAGGACTCTGACTCCCAAACGAACCAATCGTGGCGGCTGGGGTGAAGATTAGCCCAAGTAATTGTCATGCCTAATTCAAGCGGCATGTTGAATCTTGGCACTGCCGCTGGCGCTACGCTCGTTTCGACCCTGGAGAGATCGTGGATGGAATATCGGCAGCTCTGAATGAGCTGAATGATTCTGTCGAGCCTGCGCCCACCGCCGGAGATTTCTGAGGCAAGATGGGGAACCAAATCCAACTGGCAGAGCCCAACGATATAGGCGACATAGAGGCTGGAGAATTCTTCGTCGTAGGGAACGTTCAGGAAAACGCCCTTTGGGTCAGGCAGCGGAGGCACGCTTGCGCCTCTTTTCCGGTTCGATGGAGTTCACAGGCTCTTCTTCCCGATGGGAAAGTTGGGCCTTGAACTCGTCCACAAGTGCCTTTATCGCCTTCTCGCTAGCCTTGGAGACAGGGAAGCGCTTCTCTATCTCTTCAAGAGTGGACCGGGGGGTCGTGATGTGAATCGGCTTGCGCATGTCTACGGAACAATCATACTGCGAATTCTGCGGAATGAAAACAGCCCATACGAGCGGTAGCGATCACGGGCGGGGCACGGCTTCTGTGGCCAGGTAAGAGCGGGTGAGATCGGCATGGCCGGCAAGGGTTGCGCGCGGCTGGCCATCCACAAGGAACCGCACCTGGGAAATGCGCGGCAGATTGGCATGGAGGGTAGCGCAGATGGAAAGGAGCGTCAGCGTCTCTGTCTCGATGCCGGAGGGATGGCTGGCGGCAAAAGCGCTGGTCAGGTTAACGACGGCAAGTTGCGGACTCGCAGGCTCCGGGTTCTTCCCTGGAGATGCGGGCGTCGCAGGAGTACGATCTGCCGCCCTGGGCTGATCAGATGGAGGTTTTGCGGCTTTAGGGTCGGCTACTTCATTCGATGCAGGATTCGGGACCGGCAAGAGAAAGACCTGAGCAACGGAACTGGCGCCGCCGGGGACGGGATGAGCGGCGTCGGGAGCAGCGTAGATATCCATCAGCTTGCCCAGGACGATGCGCGCGCGGGTGCCGGGGTCCTGGGGCAGCGGCAGGGTTTGAACTTGAGCCAGCAGGGAGTTGTCGCTGTCGCTGGCCACGACGAGAGTGGCCTGCACCGTCGGCGCTACCTCGGGAGCCTGCGTGGGCGCGGAATCCTGGCCGACAAGCAACCGCTGGTGGGCGCGTTCGCGCAACTGCCACAAAACCACGCTCATGACTACCGAAGCAAGGAGGAGGAGACTGAGCAGCACGACCTGATAACGGGGGATCACGGCTGACGGCCCTCCGATCGCCAACTTAGGAGCGCGGCCGCCAGAGCTTCTGCCACGCGCGCCTGGTAGTCGGGATCATCCAGTTGCGCGGTTACCTTTTTGTCATGGTCGCGCTCGGGAGCAATCTCAACGGCAACGGCGGGGCAGGCCATGCTGTCAACCACTGGCAGAGCGGTGCGGCCCAAAGTGACAGACATGCCGGCCTGGAGAAGGGCAGAGTTGAGTGTCCCGGCCAGGGCAAGGCTGCGGGTAACCCATGCGGCCTGCGCGGTCTTCCAGGCGGCAAAGCGCATCGGCTCGGCAGGGGCCATGTTGGAGACGAAGAGGTGGACCCCGGAGCCGCTCTCTGAAGCATGAAGGTTCAGGCAGGCCTGAGCGTTGGCATGGTTGGCCACCTCTGCCCGGCGGTTCCACTCTACAGTCACGTCGGACTCCCGCGTGGAAACGACCGGGATGCCGCGCGCCTCGAGCAGCGAGCGCAGTCTCATGCTGAAGGCCAGCGCGATGTCCTTTTCGGCTTGA
>Ga0302194_10000802_pt1 | contig 20041 bp, 17 predicted proteins | sample II_Bog_N1_1_FD_200227 | JGI IMG/M metagenome (GOLD analysis project Ga0302194, IMG submission 200227) | Peat permafrost microbial communities from Stordalen Mire near Abisko, Sweden - II_Bog_N1_1 | ecosystem: Environmental > Terrestrial > Soil > Wetlands > Peat | place: Sweden: Abisko...
TGGACAAATCTACTATTTTTATTACTGTTAATCCTATGAATCGGACAAAATTAGTGATAATATTTAATCTATTTTTGATTTTTTTGAGGGTTGCGAAGTCGAAGGTTCATTTTATGTCTTCTTTTATTGATTGAATTTTTATAATGATTGGGTTTATTCGAGTTAAGAAAATGAAGAGGTTTCTTATTTAAGATGCTCATTAATTGTTATGTCTTTAATCTATTTGTATTCAATCTTCTATTCTATATTTGGCTGATCTTATTCACTTATCTTTAAGGTCGATTTTTGCTTCGATGAACTCAAAAGATGCCTATAATTTTTTAATACATTTGTATGATTTGATAAATTGCCCGCTTATTTTAAACTAGTATTGTTTTATGGCTTATTCTCACTTGCAGTTTATGACATTAAAGGATTTCTATCCCAAAAGATAATGCTAGATCCTTTAGTATTGATATTCTATTTCTTTAATTTCCAAGGTTTTGCATCACCCACAGCCGAATCATATTTCCAAAACTTCATTGGTTATTTTATTACAATGACCCCTTCACCATGATTTCGAATCCATCCTTAAAGTATAGAATGGATTTTTATGCACCCCTTCTCAATCTGGTCAGCCGCATCACTTACTATCATGGTTTTGATCACAAAAAAACCATCACTAATTTTAGTAGAATAAACTTTTTCCCTCTTTCTTGTGAAGTTAATAATCTGAAACACTCCCTTTCGCTTGATTTCAGCTGCCATTAGCATTATGAACAAGTTTTCAGTGAGAGCCTCTGGCCTATCCTAATCCTCATCAATTGATAGTTTCATGAGATACTATAAATGTATCAAAAATTAATATTACTAGCAACCTTATCATAATCTGATATAAAGTCATAGGAATCATGATATCAGATGGTCACTTCGTGATCGAAGCTAAACCTATTAATATATTTTTCGTAATCCTTTTATTCGTATCCTGAAGATTTAAGGATTTTGATCTTGTCGTTGATAGTGCCAGAAAAACAGGCTCGGATAAGCTCAGTCACCCGACTTTTTACCTATTCATCAAGACTGAACAGATGGCATTCAACTTTATAAATTAATCCAATCATGAACATGCTTCTCACTATGTCCATCGTTGTCAAAGATCTTTCTAACTTTAAAAATTGCTTGAGAGTCAGGGGAGTAATTTTTATTATCTCTTTTATTTCATATGCAAAACCCTAAGAATCGTAGTACAGGCTGTGATCCATGTTCATATTCATTTGCTGATGTATATTATGAAAATATTGCTCAACACTCTTGCGACAATAGGACAAGATTTATAGCAGTTACGATCTTGAACAATTAAACCCTTGGAGAAGATCGTCGCTGATCTCATTCAACGCTCCACTGAGCCATTGCAAATCTGATTTTTATAGAGTTTCTATCTTTTCGTGTTGTCTGAACTTCTAACTCACTGCAGCCATCTTCGCTCCTATGCTATAATTGCTATCGATCAGCATTTTGCTGTACATATAGAAAGAGGTGGCATCCAAAGAGTAGAAATCTTGTTTATACTCTTGATCATCTTCTTCCGTATTTTAATTGTGAGGCATTTCGTTGAGGCAGGGCAGTTTCTATAGCAATTTTCTAAAATGATCCATATCCTTCTGCAAAGAACTTGGATAATATACTTCCGAAAAATTAGATTTGGAGGTGAAGGGCTCAATGTGAAGTTTTCGCATGTTTAAAAATTAGTGGGTAGTAATTGTTACCACGAACTTCGGAGGTTGTTTACAAAGGAAGAGCTTACGAAATTTATCGAGAAGTGTGATACGAACGATTAGGATCTGTTTTTAGCAGAGATCAATGCATTTATAACCACTAGGTCGACTATAGAATACGTTTGCTTTAGGGCTAGTTTGAAATCCATCAAAAATGTTAAGACGGTGAACCGCATGGGGAAAAGCATTTATATTTTGTTGAGATCAGGTTCAGTGGGCTCGCTTGGAGGAAGAGGTTCAATCCGTTATTATGCGGAGCGAGAAGTTTACGAATTTTAAGAAGCAAATTGATGCTTTATTATCAGAGAGGTACAAAGGTTTCTTGCATTTTTTCGCTGCTTTCCATACTACTCATAATTCAAAATGAAACTAAAATTATTAAAAAGGTGAAATGTCTGCCATCATTTAATGACTGTCCAGCTCATATATAACGACTTCGCAATGAATCTATCATCAAATAGATTGCATAGTATTTGATATGCTCAAATGAATATAGTACTGTTAAATTTGACTTTGTGAATACTCATAGCCATTTAATGCTCAATCGAGTTTAGATCAGATTATTTTTGGATCCTTCATGAGGATGGTTACCACCTCGTTCAGATTTGAAATGCCTTCGAAGACGTTGTCCTGAAATACTGTGGTGAATTCGTGCTCAATGGAAGTCAGTAGTGCCACTAAATTCAGAGAATCAATTTTCAGATCTTTCCTCAAATCGGCGTCGAATTTAACATCCTTCAAGTTTATTATTTCGAGATCTCTAAACAATCGCAAAATTCGAGTTTCAATCTGAGTGTTTTAATTGATACTTCACAACGCTAAAGAGTAGGTAAGTCATAAAGTTATGTTTCGAAGTTAGGGGAAACTTTTCCAGCATAAGATAAATTAACTTTGTGACAGTATCTTCTAAATCCATCAAGTTCCCTTGCTTTGAGATCTGGTGCTTATCCGATGAATCCTGAAGCAGAGGAGGCTTCTTTATATTTGGCAAATCCGAATCTAACGCAGCCAACTAATCTCTTCATCTGATGATAACAAAATAATAGCCAATTATATTGAAATGAAAGAATGGAGGATTGATAAACAAAATGATGATATGTTGGCAAATAGATGATATTTATAATTATAAACAAATTCGAGGATAATGGCGCATCTGTTCAACAAAGCAGATTATTTCGACTATCGAGCCAAGGTCTATTCTGGCGTCAAGAAAACACTCGAAACTAAAGTCGAACAACTCACTGAAGGATTCTATCAATCACTGCATCCCATGGACATACAGGAGGATATCGTGCTTGATGGAGTGCAGGTCAACATCAACTACGAAGGAGAGATGCTGACTTTTCCGCTCAAACTGCTCTAAGTTAACAATTTAGGCGATATCATTAACTTTGATCTCATCAAGGCAGAATTTGATTAGCAGTAAATTTAGGAACTTCTTCAGTTTCTACCCAAAAAGGACATGGAGAGTTTGAAATTTGCTTTAGAGGGAAAAAATATGTGTGAGACACATATTCACAATTTTTAGAGGAAACTCAAGACTGGATATTTCACTTCATTCCGAGAAAAGGAAGATGAAATTAACCAAAAATTGAGTTCGTATCGAATGAAGGAGATATATCAAAATTTATTGAAAACCGTTATCCAGCAGCGCGCCAATGGGGTTAAAGTTGAAAAGTTCATGTATGAAGATGACGGAAGTTCAGTATAATCGATAAACGATTTATCTTAGATTGAAGATATGTCCTAAAACAGCCAAGTGACTGAAACAGAGTAGGAGCTTGACGATTTCATTGATGAAGAGTATAACAATCGAGTCTTTTTTAGATATGACTACTCCAAGATAAAAGGACAGGAGGAGTTGCTTGCATTGGGTGAAGAGAAGATTGACAAAAAAGCAGCTATGTATAAAATTACCTTACCAATTCGACCCAAAAATAGCTAATGGGTTTAAAATTATAGAAGACAGGAGTTTTAAAGGTACGCAAATCCCACTAAACCGTGGACATATAACTGCTAAGATAGCAAAAAAGTAACAGTCGCACCAGTTGCCAAAAAAATATCCGTTCTAACTGGAAAACCGAGAGATCATCCTCTCCTCAAAGCTGAACGCCCTGCCTGTGTGACTATATTAACTTTGGTTAGAGATGCTGCTGCGAGACTTCCGAGTGGAGTAGGCACGCGAGCTGACATTAGCGAGCTATTAAAGGAGTCTCAGTATGTAAACGAAGATCTGCCTGAATAGAAATTATCAAATATAGTTTCAGGAGCGTTAGATCGGCTCCACTATATGACAGATGCCTGTGTAAAATATGACTCTTAAAAGAAACTTTGGATCTACTTGCACAGCGACAGAAATTACGAACACCCAGGGTGGGGTGATGAAGGAGAGGATTACCTCGATAAAGTGTCGACCAAGAAGAAAAAAAGAGAGTTTTAATGATTCTCATGGCTAAATACATTTAAATATACAAGCAGTATATGTTCTGAAAAATAAATTACCATTATAACTCTTTCTTCAATTTGATAAGTTTTGCTATTAAAAGTTTCTCAATATCCACAATAATTATGATGTATATATGAGTAAATATATAATTCAGTTCTTCACTAAATGATCATCTCAATGAAGAGGTTAAATTTAAATATAAAAATCATATTAATTAATTTTTTATTCATAAATATTTTTTAATTATAGAGTTATACATCAATTAACAAAGATAACATAATATAAGATTATTGCTCCAATGAAGAATGTTCCAAAATTTGGTGACCAAGAAGAAGAAAGAGAGTTTTAATTATTTATATCCAGAAATGCCTTTCTTTATAACTTTCAGCAGGAAATAATTTATACTCGGTTATAACTCACTCATTGAATTAGATTTAAAATATTTTTAAACTTATCAATAAGCATGCACTCTTCCACCTCAATGACCATTCGCGAATTGCCAAAAACCAAGAAGATGACTGTCGATGAGATGCATCCCATCCTCAAAATTCAGAAGAATGTATACGTTAGCTCAATTAGAAATTTACCTTCGATTAGATGTAGAGGTTGAATGAGATTGGCTCTCTCTATGGATCAGCCATGTCCATGATGTTAAAACACGAAAGACAAATTTTGTCTGAACCTGAAAGGATGCCTGGATTGAGATCTTCTTTTCTATGTATCTTCTAATTAATTCAGCCCTGGAGAGTAATCTTGGCCGTCTGAACAAACTCTAATTTGAGGATGTCTTAAATAAAGATGTGATAATCCACGGCCCCAATGCCCACGAATTATACATGCGTCAATTCAATTGATCTCTATGATTTAAGCAAAGACAAAATATAGATGATTATTTCAATAATTCATACGGGTCAGCAATCAAAATCCGAATAAATTTTAGTTTATACTTCCGCTTAATTTGATGAGACAAGTATTGATAAACATGATTTATTAATCATTCCTCTGCTGGACTAATTGTTTATTTTTCGGGATTCTTTAAAGATTTGTAAGAGGAGTTGGAGAGGCTGAGATTTTTATAGCTCACTTGGGAATTTCTACTGACTAATTTATCAAGGTGCTTATGTCTCGATTCGCTTAAACTCAGCAATTCATTGACTTCTTATTCCTTGTTCTGCCTGAATGTTGATATTCTGCTTTAGTAAAAATTCTGGATGCTCCTTCTTCTCATATCCTTCTCCTCACTTGCCTTCTTCCGAGACTTAATTTTTTACTAAAGATAGTGGAATCTTGATGTTCTAATTTTATGATCATCCTCTGCCCTCCTCATTCGGATTTGTTAGTATAAATGATGGTTGGATTACATAAAGCTGCGTTTAACATTTTCGATCATTTTTTGATTCTTTTCCTTATTTTTGACGTTGATAGAGAATCGTTGCTGCAACTCGTTTATTTTCATTTTTTCATTTTATTATTTGATTTATCTGTCCATTTGTGCTGATCTCTTGACTGCAGTGCAGAACACATCTTGTCGATATTTGTTTTCACTACTCAATTTATCTTTGGAAATGTGACGGTGCAAAACTTTAAATCTTCTATTTGCTTGGTATATTCGGTCCTATTCCTCTTTAAGCTTTTTCTTAGCAACTATAACTGAAGGTAAGGTTGAACCCTGCTTGCTGTGGAATGAAGCGTTTGCAAAGGAAGAGTTAAATGCTGATTTGTTCATATATCGAGACATGGTCAGCTAATAGTTGAGCAATAAAATTATCAAAAATAAATAGTCTCTCGAATTAATTAAAACTCAATAGATTCATAACTACTGCCAGATAGCAATTCAAAAGAAAAATATAGCAGTTAAATTTACTTATGAATATAACAAATTCAGGTTCTAGATCATTTCACTCTTCTTAAATTTTACTTCACTATATTGCTCTAAAATCTGTAATTTATGAGTAAATATGATAGATGCATCTGCCTAAATTTCTTGCTTAAAAGGCAAGAGTTTATTAGATTAGATTTTTAAGATTGTCTGAATATGAGTTGAATAAAATTAATATATGTCATCTAGGTGCAGCTCCGCTCCGCGAATGAAATGTGTATACACTCCAAGGGTCAAGGATGGACGTCGCTCCAATGATTTCCAATAAGAACATTACTATGGTAAGACTGCTCCAAGATTTAACCCTTCCAATAGTTTCAACCACAAGTATCTTTGATGTTAGTCAGTCCTGAAAACAGTCCTCAAAAAGGCAAGCCGTTGATCATGAATCAAGAAGATGTTCAAAACATCATTAATAAAAAGATTTAGGTGGACCCTCTCAAAAATCAAAATAAATAAATATCCAAAACAATAGCTAATAATTAGGTTAGGAAATAAACTCATCCCAACAAACAGTAAACTATTTATGGTCGGAAGTTGCAGTATCCCGCGGCAAATCATGCTAATTTTGACCAAAGACCTGAAATAAAAAGATCTGTATCTTCTCAACTGATGAGGTGCTCATCAGCTACTAGCAAACCTTTTACTGACAGAACAGTGAAAACAAGCATAATCAAATAAAAGAAAGCTGAATTCTAATAAAAATTTAAAGTGGCATTCGGATATTTACTGGAGAATAATGAGGCTTACCTGAATGAAAAAAGGAGAGCTTGCAATCAAAAGGCAAGGCCGAAAGACTAGATATTTAGAGTTAATCGACCAACCTTAGCGACAACCAATCACGACGAGTATAAAGCAAAATAAACTATTTACGATCAACAATTTGAAGCACAAAATTTAAAGACAGCTAACAGCTTTGGCCCAAGGAAAGTTTGCGGAAATTCGACGTCAAACTAATTTCATAATGGAAGGCAGGGACCCAAGGCAGATTTGGCTTAGTGGACAGAAGGATTTAAACTTCAGGGTCCTATTTATGGAGTTACTACCAATGCTGTAAATCTACCAATATTCAGAATTATTTTCCAAATCATGGATAATTTTAAAAGATGGTCCCTATTGCAACATTCAACGAACATCCGATGGGGATGCCTCATCGCACCAATAGTACCCATCGAACTTTTTACAAAGGGGAGCATGTTGATGCCAGCAAATTGGCAACCTGGAATAATTTACATCCCTACGGTAACGATGTTGACCCGAATAGAATGACAACCTATTCATAACTTCATGGATTTAAAGAGCAGCAACCCATTCAGCAATGGCCCATGTATGACCCACAATTACTAAAATCTGATGGCAAATTTACAACGGAAAATCATACAAAACTCATCAATTTTAACGAACACGAGTTAAATGAGGCTAATTACTGTTCTTGCTCCAGGAAACCTCATGTTCATTGATCAATTAATAACAATTTCAAATATTTTTAACTAAATACGATGATTCTTTTAAGATTGATGATGTAGTTTCACTCACTTTTGACGATCAGAATCTGATATCACATACCATTTATCGTCCCCAATCTTTTAAAAATGAAATTGTATCATTAACTCATTTTGATATAATTTAGGAAACAAGTGAGCTGATAATGTACATAAAGCACATGATATAATTATTAAAATAATGAATTGAGAATAGGCTTTATCGTTAATTCTCGATAGAAATGAACTTAAGCCGATTCCCATTTTGCTTATATAAACATCGAGTATTCAAATCAAAGAGAATTAGCAATCACCATTTTAAGATGTCGTCTGCATTAATATTTATCGGATTTTTGCTGATACCAATTTGATCGAGGCGGGCTCAAGCAGTCTTTCTTTTGCTGATTTTAATAAAAAGAAGAAATATTTTCATTATCGAGCTCAATAGTACTGAGACTAAAATCCAAAAATAAGGATGAAAGCGTATAGTGGGAGCGTATTGATTATGAATTCAATACACCAGATAAAGGACACAAAAAATCACAAAGTCCACGACTTCCATATTTCCAGTATATACCAGTTGTTTAAATAATATTACAATTTTTTAGTCTTGTGATCTTGAATTTTGTCTGTCCCTAATATTTAAATATAATAGTATTGAATAATTGTAGCTAAACGAAGTGATAGTGGATGAATAAAGAATCAAAAGTTGAAAAGTGGCAATTCATTATCGAAACTACTATCCATGTTATTCATATGGAAGTAGTTTTAGGTAAAAATAATCTCTTTGGATTCCTGTGATAAGTTTTAGACATAGTTCTGCTCAGTAAAGCTGAGTGCTCGTTCATCCTGAAGATCCTCATCTTCTTTGATTTCTTACCCTTCGGTAGAGTAAATCCCAGGTTGATAAAGATTAATCTCTGCCATCCTCTCTTGCTTGTCAGATTACAATCTTCTTTTAGTTTCGGTCATTCTCTCTTTGTGATTTAGATAGAGGCAACTAACTTATTCCTCCTGACTAAATGTACGGTTTTGTATTTCAGAGAGGGTCAGTTCTACAGTGACAGAAATATTTTTAATGCTTGCCACATCAAAGCTCCTCCGTTTTTTCAGATTTTCAGTGATAAATTCAGGAATATTTCTCTTCTTAAAAATGGATATGATTTCTTCTGTGCTGTCCTTGCTCCTCTTAAGTTTTGTCTTGGAAAGTATTGAGTGCTTATATATTTTTTTCCTAAGTTTACGCATGCGCTGCTTGCAATCTTTGATTTCCTCGACGAAGGGGGAGAAAAAATTATTCATAGACTTCTCAGATTTATTAATTTTATTTGCTATAAATAAGATAAAACCATTTTTAAAGGCAAAAGCGTTTATTTGAAAAACAAATGGGAAGATTGTTGGAAATGAAAAGCTGTGAATTTAAATAACTATGCTTTCTATCTGATCAACACATGCATGATATTGATAGGAATGATCAAAAGTCGTCGTCGTTATCAGACAAACTATCTTCCTCGTCATCCAGATTAAATTTCCTTGCCACTTTCTCCACCTTAATCGACTTTAAATCCTTCACCCTTTTATTGCTGTCAAGTTTCTTTTTCTCCTCCAACTGTTTTTCCTCCAAGTGCTTTTGGTTGGCCACTTCATTGAACTATATAGAGGCATCAATACTAGTTTCTCAATTCGTTCGTAAGTGCGGAAGCTGCACACCGGCTTTATCTCCTCCATCAATGTTTTTAGAAAAGCTTATCGCCAAGCAGGCTTAAAGTTAGTATTTCTCAATTTTTCAGCCACGATGCAGGCGAAAAATTTGTAGTCGTTTTGATTTTAAAGGCGGACCCAGTCGAAGTTTGCGGCCATATATTTGTTGATTGCAAATTTATCCAATTAATGACTTCAATTTCATATTTCTTATTAAATTAATACCAAAGTTAGCCCGATCGATCACGATTTATCCTGCTTTGAGCCAGAATTATCTTTACTGTCCGACCATTCCTTTTCAGCATTAGGACAGGTTTACTATATTATTGAGCAAGATGAGCAATCAGTTGTGATATTTACTATAATGTTAATGGTTAGGAAAACACTTAAACTATACAGCCTGATGACATTCGATAAGCACCAATAGTTTAGAGGTAGAATTGTAGCCTCCCAAGTTACAGACCCGAGTTCGATTCCCGGTTGGTGCATATTTTTATGTATTTCAGCCGGAATATCCTTTACTATATCTTGGGTTTCATCTTTTAGGTAACTTATATGACTAAATATTTTTATTTATCCTGCCTAAACTATGATAGTTTTATTGATCATCCAATAAATTTATTGATTAATGTCACATGGTTGTTTGTCGGATAATTCAATTCATTTATATGATCGGACAGAACGAAACGAACGATTTACAACGGTCCAATAATCAGAAAAAACGGAAATCGACATTCTGCGGATGGGGTTGGTGCAAACGATCGTCAGAATCATCCTAAGATGTCAAGGAGTATGAGATTAAGCGAGGACAACTAGCATCGGTTCAAACTGATCTGCAGGTAATCAATCATTAAAAAGACAGAGTCACGTGTGTTGTACTTGCAAGCATCACCAAGCGCAAGAAAATGGGCAAGACTATTTGTATGCTCAAAGTAGATCTAATCAAAATAACATCATCTAATTGACCTCTCCAACTCCTCTAGTTCAATATCACCAACGAGTTAGTGCACCAGTGATTAACTACCAAGGCCAAGCACCAGGAGGGCAAAGGTAAAGATAGATACTTAATAATAATAGCCAAACTGTGAGGTATAACTATGCTCAAAATGATAACAGAGTTGAGGTAAATAGGACAGGCACCCCGTATTTCCAATCAGCTAATGTTACTCAAACTAAAATAGGGGCTTCTCCACAGATAGTACAGAGATCAATAGCTGTTCAGCAATTGCCTCTCCAAACAGCACCTCAACCAATTCAATTGATAGCCCAGCCACAACCACAACTACAAATTCAAAAGATCCCTCAACCCGAAGTGATACCTTCGATTCCACAAACAACTGTGATCCAATCGATTCCACAGCCACCAGCAACTCAAAACATAGCTCAACAAAATTTACAAATTGTACAACAAACACCATTGATTGTAGTCCCTCCTAACCAAGCAATTTCGAATGTATCAACTCCAATCATTCCACAGGAGTTAATAGCTCAATCCCAACCTCAAAGATCTCCAACATAATCTCAGCATCAAGCCCAATTTATACAGGCTAACCAGCCTGGGCAAGAACAACTTCAAAATATTCCTCAAGAGACTATTTACCAGGAAGAGATAAATCAGTAATATGAAGGGATTCCTCCCCAACAATATCCTCCCCAACAGTATCCTCCTCAACAATATCCTCCCCAACAATATCCTCCCCAACAGTATCCTCCACAACAGTACCCTCCTCAACAATATCCTGATCAGCAATACCCCGATCAGCAATATCCTGATCAGCAATACCCTGGCCAATAGTATCCACCCCAGTAGTATCCTCCATAATATTATGCTCAACAAGGAGACCAACAACAATATCCTCCATAATATTATGAGCAAAACCCCCAGTAAATGAGTCCGTAATCTTCCCTATGGCAGGATAGATTTTTCTTCCTCTATGAAAAGTAAAATCTATCCTATTTAGATTCGAGATATTTTATTAAAAATACGATAATGTTACCAAGGAAACAGGCTTTTTGGCAGAGCAGTTTCTCCATGTTGATAACGAGGAGGAATGGCTGGCTCTCAAAGAAAAATATGATCTATTGGTCGAACGCATGAACTAAATGAGATAAGAAAATGCACTCATTCTACAGGAAATGCAAGAGAATGTCCAGCAAAACCAAAAAATATAAAATAGTCAAGCCATTAAAGAAGAAGCAGGGAGAGTCTGGTAGCATCGTTACCATGAGCTATTGGAACAATATGAATCCTTGTCGCATCACTACGCCGAGCTTCAAAGCAACACAAATCCGCAAGAAAATGTGGATGATAATGAAAGAATGGCCATGATGAACTAAAAATACGCCCAACTAGAGGCAGAGTATAACAATGTAGTGGAACAACTCCAAAATTCGTCAAACACCATACAATCGAGGCAAGAACATGAAGATTTGCTGAAGTATACTCAACAGTTGCAGGGTTATATCTAGCAACTTTAGGCATAGAATAACACACTTATGAAAGGGATGAAAAACAGTGTGTAGGGCTCAAAGTTAATTGATCAAGCAGAGGTTGGGCAAAAAATTGTTTAGAAGGATACAGAAATACAGAATTTGAGTCAAATGATTGTTACTCTCGAGGATAAACTGAAGACAGCCAATGAAGCGAGACCCAAGAGCAATCTAACCAAAGACGTTCAAACTTCTCAATTTGAAAATCAAATCCACTAAATGACCCTTTATTGTGGGTAACTTGAGCAAAAATTGTCTTTAAAAGAGTATGAAATTAACGGTATGAGGGATAAAATCGCATACTTAAAAGAGCAGTTGCAATTGAAGAATGAATAGATTGCTAACAACTCTAAAATGGTGCATTAAAAGCTGTTGAAAATATAATCTGATCTCAGCCAAAAGAATATCAATGACAGTATACCACCTCCATCCCCACCTCCTCCTGCTCCAGTGACTGTCCGCGTTATGGCTCCTATTCCTGCTCCTTCCTCAGCAAGTGAGTATAGATTAGATGAGGATTATGAGAATAGATTGCAGGAGTATCAAAGAACAATAGCATCGAAAAATAATTAGATTCGTAATCTTTAAGAAAGAATTACTGAATCTGAGACAGATTTGAGAAAAGCAAATTTATAGAAGAATGGTTTTATGAGGGACTGGCAACAAAAAATCACTGATTTGGAAGATGAATTCAGAAATAAACTGGCAGAAAAAGACAGCAAAATTAGAGATCTCTAGTAACATATTTAAGATTTATAAAATGAAAACCAAAAAAAGGTTCAGTAAAAGGATGTGACAGTACGAAATTGGCAACTGGAAGTCACTAAAATAAAAGAGGAAGTAGATCTCAAGTTCTTAGAGAAGGACATCATCATTAAAAGCTTAAAGGATAGTGCTGTGAGAATGGAAAATTAAATCAAATAGCGCAATATTTAACTCAGTCACGTTCGTAGTCCCAGTCTAAAAACTCCCAATATGCGGAGCATTAATCAAAGTTTTGCTATTGAGAATGCAAGATTCGATGATGGAGGCAAGATGCTTAGTGATCAGCTGGAAAAGAAAAATTAGGAAATTAGTAAATTGAAAAAAGAAAGAGACACTAAAAGCAAGCAATATAAAAGTCTTGAGTAGGAGTATTCCACTCTGCAAGAAGAGAACAACAAGAGAAGAATCGAGGTCAACAACTTAAAGAGGCAAATCAGCAATCTCTAAAATCTAACTTATGAGATTGATAGTTTGAAGTCAAACATCAGCAAGAGAAATCAATAGATTCTTGAATTGAAGAATGGATTAACATAGAGTGATAAACTCAGAATGGATATAGATTCAAAGCAGAGAGAAATTGATAAGCTTAGTGAAATATCTCGATTCAAAACCAAGGATATTGATCAGTTGACTGAACGAAATTACTAATTGGAATAAAAATTGAGGGTGAAAGACTTTACAATTAGCAGTGGCAAAACCATTGAGTACCAAACTCAACAGAATAGCTACAGCCATGAGGAGTTGCTGTCCTTGAAAGACGATGTCAGAAAGAAATAGATTGAATTGAGTAAATATAAAATATAAAATGAATAAATCTCAAAGAAATTGAAAAGAGAAAGCGAAGAACTATAAAATTTAAAAGCAAAGTATCCTGCCAAAATTAAGCAGATTGAGGATGAGTGCAATGATGTGAAGCTAACACTTGCCAGCACATAAAAAAAATACAGTATTGTCTAAACCAAGTATCGGTAACTGGAAGAAACCAATAAAAAAATTAAAACCAATATGAATGAATAGTTTAGTGAAGAAAATATCAAATTAAAGGAGTATTACGTAAAGTTTATCGAAAAATTGGAAGAGGAAATTAAACTATCGAAGGACAAAAACAGAAAATATGAATTACAATTGCAGGATTACGAACAGGAAATGGATAATCTCACCAATACAAACCGAGAAACAGAAACCAGCAAAAGCTAGCTGCAAAGAAGATTAAAAAATATTAGTGATAAGTTAGATGAAAAAGAAAGCGAAATGAGGATACTGAAAGGGAAAGAGAATGGATAAATCAATATCTTACGCAAAAAATAAGCACGATTCATCGAAGTATAGGCCGAAGTGAAATCCAAAGATCAGCAAGTCAGAGAGTTAGAAAAGAAGGTGGAAGTTTTAAAGACCAACCTGAAAGTATTGAAGAATTAGTATGAAGACTATAAAAACAGTATGATTGAGAGAATGGAAGCCAGCAATAACAGGGAAATGGAAAACATCAGCCAGCAAATAGTAGACTATGAATCAAGAATGGTCTTTCAAAACCATAACTTTGATTTCAAGCTCAAAGACAAACGGTCGAATCAAGTATTCGAGCGGAGAGTTATTTACGAGCTGAAACAAGAGATTTAACGATTGCAAAAAGAATTAGACGGGAAAGGCATAAATATTTCTCTTGAAAAGATGAAGATAACGGCTATGCAACAGTAAGCCCTCATGAAATCAAAGCACATGATGAAAAAAGATGATCAGTCCAACTCTGAAGAAATAAGGTTCTACAAAGAGAAGAATAAAGAATTGGAGGAAAGGGTAAACAGTCACATTGCAGTCAATAAAAATTTAAGAGAAAGACTGGAGTATGTGCTGGAGTAAAACTCAAAATATGAGGATGTGGATAAGCTAAAGATTAGGATTACTGAGTTGTAAGCTAAAATTAATGAATATGAATAAAAAATTACAAAATTACAAGACTAAAACAAAACAATCAGAAAGGAATTCAACTCATTAGAAGTCTCCTCTTCAGTTAGTCAAGAATTTTAGGTTCAAATTCAAGAATCAAACAGAAGAATTAATCAGGTCACCTTAGAAAGAAATGCCTTACAACAAGAATTATCCTTAGTAAGGGTCGAAAGAGATAATCTGGAGCAAAAATGCAGATAATTAGAAAAGCATATAACTAAATTGACAAACCAAAATATTGTTTATCAGTCATAACTATAACGAATGAAGTCCATCTCTCGCCAGTAATAATACATTAATACAGAAAAGACAATAGCCCAAGCATCTAAAATGAAGATCTGAGAAGAAAAGTCGATGAACTGTCGAGAGAACTGAACAATAAGGAAGTAGCGATAAAAATATAAACCTAAAAAATGCAGTATATCAGCGCCCAATGCCAATCTTTGCAGGTTTATATTTAAAAAATTGAAACTGAGCTGAGACAGTTCAAATCAAAATCTGGTTCCCCTGGGTATTTTCAGCATTTATTATAGACTACAAACTGAAGAGATCGACCGTTTGAAAAAAACTTTGAGTGAACGATAAAATGCTATTACTGAAATGAGAAAAAGAATAGGTCAGCTCTAGAACGAGTGTCAGTACTACAAATCTCAAAATGGTGGTGGTGTTTCAGGTGATGCTTTTTACTACGTTGAGCTAATCAGGAACAACTATGTCGAACTCGAATCATTAGCAAGCGAAATAGGTCTTGAGAACGAGCGATTGGTGTTGCTAGCGGAACGAGTAGCATAAAATTGCCAGCGAGGATTATAGTCTTGCCAGTATCTCCACGAAGTTTTATCTTGTTGATTCATTCACATTGATGATAGACGATTAGGAATACCCAAGCCGGGATTAATATATTATCAATATTAATCATTGTCCTTTTAGTTATGTGATATAACCTTTATTTATCAGATATTTAAAAAGCAAACACTTCCATGCTGACTAACAGTTCACTCCATTTGGACCACTTGTCCGAGACATCACTGAAAAATTAGGAGACGGAAGGATTTAAATCAACCGCTTTTTCAGTTCAGTGCCAACTCTCACTGGCCTTGCGGGAATCAAAAAAACTAATGGAGATAGATTTTGACGACTTTAGGCATAAGCTTCTACTTTTACAGTATTTTTGTTACTATTGCAGATAGCAGCAAGCTTTTCTTTCATCAAAACAGATTCAAATGAATTATTTTTCTAGATCTCATGAGCCTCAAATAAAAGAAGAAAAAGCCACGACCCCTCAGTTTCGACCGATTATCCTGAAAAGCGGATGCCGTTGACTAAAATTTATTGATATTGCTGATCTTTTTGTGACTGTCTACCCATATATTGTAAGTCAACTATAATAGAAGAATTCTTGATTTCAAAATTCAGCATCCAAGCATAGTGTGCTAAAATATTTTTTAAAACCCAAAATCAATATCTATGCTTTATTTTTCTCCATTGATAAAATGATATGATGTAAATGATGAAAATCCGATCAATTGGGCGTCTTTGATAATTTAAAATTATAACATGATTGGGCATCTTCGGATATTTCTTTGTTTCCTCCTGCTGCTCTACGTGTCGACAGCTAAAATTGTACAGGTGCCTCCAGTTAGCAGTGATTAACAAATTTCTCTTAGGCTTTCGCAACTTCTTGAAGTTGACTCTTCCTTCCAAACATTTGGAAATCTCTCTAAAATATACAAGAAGTAAGCTTTTTAGATCATTAATGAACAGTAGACTGCCTTCGCAGCCTGCTACGAAGATCCACCATAAACTAAGTTTTCCGGAAGAGCATAGCGAGCCATAACTGATTTAGTGAATCGGTACGGATTGATTTACAATTTCGATCAAATGTACTTTTGCGCTAAGTTAGAAAGTATCCCCGCAGTCTGATCGACATAGCAGTGAACAACTTGAAGATTTACTACATGCTATAAAATGGCAAACTAAAGATTGATAAAATGACTGATAACTACAAACAAATTTTGCAGTATAAATAGCAACAATCAGCTGAGACCAAAGTTGCGCAAGGAAATATCGTCATGATGCCCAATGCCTTCAATGGTTCGGACTTTGGGATTTTTATCAATCAAAATCAGGCTCTCCTTTTCAATTTATAAACGGATTCATTTTATCAAATCAGCAACTACTAAACCACCAGTACGTTTACTTCAGCGATTTATTTGGAAGATGGCTACTTTGCTGTTGCCTACGGGAGTGCAGGAATGAAAATATTTTCGATAAATTTCACTGACTTCTCTCTCAATGTGGAGGAGGATATGAGTCAGCAATACAACTACGAAGACCTAGCGTATGACAGTAAACGGAACATACTGTTTATGGTTGATTAAAAAATCGGAGTTTCTTCACTTCAGATCACTTTCATGAGTGGCTCAATCACAACCAAACTCACTTCATCCTCCATCAAGAACAGCCACTGCAATTTGATTTATTATGACAGCTACCAAGAGTAATTGTATCTGTCTTGCGGTCAACTCCACAAATACCGCATCAATAACTGGCCTATGATTGACTAAAAAATATTGCCCCAACAGGACATCACCATTCGCTAAATTGCTTCGACCGATAAGTTAGTGGTTCTCATTGGCAGGGATATCTTCGAGGTGATCTTTGCTGGTCGAAAAACTGCAATTTACGAAAACAGACTCCTTGATAAATTCATCCTCACCGACCAATTTTTTATTAGTGCGAATGAGTACCAACTTATGTTAGGAACTTATTTACTTATTCCACCAGCTATCTTTTGCACCACTTCGGATCCTAAAGCTCTGGGAAGTCATCGAGTTGTGCTTAAAGTTACAGCAGAGTGTAATCAGAACTATTTTAATCGTATAGGATTTAATCCTGGACAACTTGCCAGTGATGATCGATGCGTTTATTCTGTCTATCAGACTATGCAAATATGGTAGCCCGCTAAAATAAACACCACTCCTTTCCTGGTTGTTGCCATAATCATACTGATTTTAAGCGTGGCTATACTAATTTGGTGGGTGTATACCTTCGTCGATTTACGGACCTTAAAAAATAATCTTCGTGAATATTAGACCTTATAGGAAGAGAATAAGGGAAGTCATACTGATACGTACAAGGATAAAGAGTTTAAAGCATAAAGTGAAGGGGATGAAAAAAAGGTGACGGGAACAGATGAGAAATTACACACGGACAAGATCCCAGACGAGATATCGATGCCAGACTAGAATTTGCATGATATTGAGTGACAAATTTGCTAAATTTAAAATTATCATACCATTACTAATCAATAACTATCAGATAAAAGCACTGAAATTCCTGTCTAATGATTTGGTGCTTTTAGGTGATAAATTGATAAATAAATGTTGATGTGACCGAATTGGAACATATTGCAAATTGTGCTTATGATATAAATAAATCGAATACTCCTATTCAAAAATCACCATATCCAACAAAATTATTTTATTGATATTTTCATCCGTACAAAATATTACAATTGGGTTAAAATCAAGAAAAGGAAGTTGTCAATATTTTAAGTTAATTAATATTTGAGCAAGAATGGACATGGATTTCTAATCATTTTTAAATATTTTCATAAGCAATAAATAAACTAATTGGATAGGGACTTCTGAATTAAGCTTAGGATCACTACTTTTAGTTCCATTCTTCATCGCGTTTGGAGAACCCTCTAATATTTTTCAAATGACATTGTTTCTTTATAATAGTTATATATGACACAATAAGAAAATCAAGAAAGTGGGTCCTTCCAGAAAGATAACAAAAAAAGCTATCTTCGCTATACTAGAGAGGTATCAACACCTTCATTTAGATGCGTTTATAACTCATCAAATTGGTCGATTAGGATAATCTTTCCACTGCAGAGGCCGCAAGAAAAATTGGAATCAAACAAACTTCCGCTTGCAGAATTATGAAGAGCTATCACAGTTGCCATAGAATTTTCGAGCGAAAAGATGATAGGCTTCTCAGATAAGGAGGAAAAAAAATAGAAGAGCATCAAAACAGCATTAAGCTATAGAACATTAAATATCATCCTGAAAAAAAGCTAGATAACAAATAAAAAAATCATTAGTCAGAGGATAAAAAACGAGAGTAAGTGGTTAACATCCCCGCGGAGCATAGAAATTAAAATATAAGTGCAGAGAATTCTTTTAAAATGATTATGTATGACTCCACCATGCCCACCCCTGTTTATTGTTTGGGCGCAAATAACTAGCTCCTTTACTTCCCTAGAGCTTGGGGCTTGCCTTTTTTCTACCAGTGAGTGGAATTAAGGATAATGATTGATTTTTAAATTCTTTAAAAAATTACATTTAGCTTTTTAAAATAGATTATGATTTAATTTGTTATTGTAGATCAAGTAAAATATAAAAGTGCTTAAGAATGCTAATGTCACTAGAGTTTGTCGATTTATGAAAAAAATATCAAAAATATAGATGTTATTTTATCGTTTAAGATCCGTAAAAAATTTAAAAGTTAGTTGTTAGCATAACAGATGTATTAAACTACAGATTATGTTTAGAAAACATTAAATTTAATGTTGGGAAGAAATGCATGCATTCAATAGTATATCTGCTAAAGAAAATTGAATGAAAATGTTATTTTATGATTATTTTAACACGAAATAATGTTTGTTCTACAAAAATAACCTAAAAGCCCTACGATTTCATGGTGTGACTATTGTAGAGTAATTAAAAATCACAAGCTCTAATGTACTAAGTCCAACATATTAAAACTAGGCCTATTATATTAAGTTAATTATATCAACATTATGTATTTAAATTTTTTTTTAGTTATCTAATTTCAAAGTTCAAAGACCATTTTCCATCATGATTGATTTTTATTAAAATAAATAATAATCAATTAATAAAAATAGTGTTGTTTGCGTATTATTTAAGTGAGGCTTTTCTTATACTCCATCGCATTTATTAGTCTATTTCTCCACCAACAGCTTAAAGATTGATTATAATTAAACAATGATCAGTCAAGGGATTGATCATTTATTGTTGATGATGATCAATATGATCTCAGAGCTCAATCGATTAGTCTGCTTAAAATGTAATACGAAGATAGATTTATACTAAAAATCATGAAATATACTCAAAAACAGTGATTGTTTTTGTCGCCAAACAGGAAATTCATGACTTCCCTTTTCCTCCAGAAATGTTAAAACAGGGTTTCTTTATAAATTTTAGAACTAGTCAGCAAAGAGATGTTGATATGATTTCTAAGAAATTGGAAAGTCAATATTCTGAGGATTTCTCTTATTTCTGATATATTGATGGCATAAATTTTGGACTTGGTATAAACTCTAAAGAACTAACTTCCTTTCTCAAATTCAATCAGTCTCTTTAAGTATTTCCTGTTTATATATTTCTTGTTGGCTTGTCTTATTTTAGTCATGAGGAGATAAAACTAGTTTGTTTTTTGAATATCTTTTTTGAAAAAAGTTAGAATTAAATTCTTTGACCTGTCGCTGCTTAAATAAGAAAAAGTCTGATTCACGATGTTGGATTCAGTGTTTTTTTTCTTATAACTT
>Ga0302194_10000807_pt1 | contig 20035 bp, 9 predicted proteins | sample II_Bog_N1_1_FD_200227 | JGI IMG/M metagenome (GOLD analysis project Ga0302194, IMG submission 200227) | Peat permafrost microbial communities from Stordalen Mire near Abisko, Sweden - II_Bog_N1_1 | ecosystem: Environmental > Terrestrial > Soil > Wetlands > Peat | place: Sweden: Abisko, Stordalen...
ATGGGACTGCAACACTCCAATGACGCCACGCTGGAGCGCCACGTTTTATCCCGCGCGCAACAAGCCCTCCGTCCCGAAATTTTTGCGCGCATCAATGAAAAGCTCGTATTCAACCGCCTGAGCTATGAACACCAGTTGGAGATTGCCGAAAAGTTCCTGGCGCGTGAGGTTGAATTTCTCGCGGGGCGCGGCCACAAACTGGAATTGGATAAATCCGTGCTGCCATTTCTGGTGCGGAAAGGATTTCATCCCAAGCTCGGGGCGCGCCCGATGCGCGACGCCGTTGAAAAGCAGATTGGCGACGCCCTGGCCGAGCACCTGCTCGCCGGGAAAAATTCCAGCGGCAAATTGCAGGTAGACGAATCACGCGACTGCCTCATTGTCCGTTGAACTATGGCTTGGTGGTCATGCGCTGCCGCCGTGCGGCCAGTCCCGCAGCCGTCGCCGCTTTGGTTTCACGCAACTTTTCCATGCGAATCTTGCCGGTCTGACAACAGGGCATACAACAGTACACGTCATAAATCCTGGCGGTGAAACTGACGGGGTGGCGTTCGTGTATCGTGAGGAGGTGGCCTTTTCAAAGACGGCAAGCAATTTGCGTGCGTTCCTCCCGCAACCTATTTCTCAACGGTCACGCGCTAGACAGCATTGCTTGGAGCAGCATTGATTTTCGTTTGCTTTCAATTCACGAGCGACAGGTGTGCGCGATGGAAACCTAGAAGGAGGGCTTTGGCAGCGGCGGGAAAGTCAATGAGGAACGGAAGCGGCGAGCCGGGGTGTTCGAGCCGACCCGTAGTATCATTGACTTTTCCGCCGCTGCCATATAATTGCGCCAGGTTTCATCGCGCTGCGGATGCGGCGTTGCCCGGCTTGCATAGTAATCCGTGTGAAATGAAGTGATGGATTGAGCCAATTCCCGAAAAACGAAGGACTGCTATTAAAATTGTTTCGGTTGGCAGTCGGCGAGCGGAAGACGTGGAGCGCGGCGCAAATAAGATTTTTCGGAACGGAGCCGGCGCGAAACGCTGCCGCTTGCCAGCGGACGACGGAAGTGAACTGTTAAGTGCCGAATTCTCATCGTAAAAAAGTGCCGTTTTGTGCCGAATTAACGTCCGAAACCGACCTCTGGTGTCGTAAGTGGTCATTTCGCTACAGGCCCGTGCCACAGTGCCGTCGTAAAAAAGTGCCGTCCAGCGCCGTCCTTCTTCCTTCCATAGCCCTGCACAACCGAGTCCCGCCGTCAGCAACGCCGTGCTTAAAAGGCCCATAAACACGCTCGATCACGCCGGTTGGCGTCTTTGTCCCAGCTAGCGCCCTGGCCTGGCTCAGGAGCGCTTCCAGCGGCGCGACGCTACGACCAGAGTTCGGCTGCAAAACTTCCAAAAACGGTACGACGCGAATTCGGCACACTTTTCGTTGCAGTCCTAATTCGGCAACATTTTCGCAAATGCTGGGTTTTTCGATTTCCATTTCCATCGTACGCTCTCGTTCAGACCACTTTTTACGACGGCACTGAGCCAAAATCCCCGGTTTTTACGATGACAATTCGGCAAATTTTACGACGCCAAAAAAGTTCGTAACAAGTGAACATGGCTGCGTTTCCAATTTCCAACGGATTGAAGTCAGGACAAACGGGCGGGAAACGGCGTAGGCAGGCCGGAGCGATATTAGCAGAGGCCGCCGTGTTAATTCCGGCTCGTTGGTTCCGGTAATCACGACTTTTTTGTCCGGGGTGAACCGGAGCGCCATTGCAGACGCACAGCGCCCGCACTCGGAGTCGGAAAATTAACGGTCAATGTCCGGGCATGTTTCAAGGCATCCAAAAACTCCCGTCGGCTGGGCCGTCGCTTGCCCATGTTTGTATTGACAAGCTTCCATGCCTTCTTAAAAGGCAAAACCCTGCCGTTGGCGCGAAGCACCGTTGCCGTGGCGCATGATATTTCCCGATCCCGCTCCGACATCTTGGTGGGAATCTTGGCCATGCAGCCACACCGGAATCGCCGGATTCAACTTCCCGAAAAGCCGAACGTAGAACCCGGAACGATGGCGATCCGAGGCGCGACTTTTTGCCAGCCATCGCGAAAGCAACGCCGGACTCAACGGACAGAGCTGCGCTAGACAATATGCCGCCATGCCGTCTAAATAGCCTCGCATCTTTAAGGCCGCCGACTTCTTAATTTCCTCGACACTTGACTCCACAATTTGCCCGATCCGTGACCGTGTCAGGCGGAACCGGCTGCCCAATTCCGTCAGCGTCCCAGGCTCAGACGGATCACCGCTCAGATGTAGTAACAGCATGTTGCGCCAGTCTTCAGGCAACGCCGCCAAGGCGTCGTCCAGCGGGCGCAGCGCTGGCGCAAGCTTGGTGATTGAAAACGAACGCACAACCGGTTGGAATTCACTAGCCGCCACGCGGATCATCAAACGAGCCAATTCATCGCAAGTTGCTGGACCGCAATTTGCGAGCCGCTTGAAATCGAACGGAGTACGTTCACGCAGGTCAGCCAGTCGAACCACCCCGTTACGTTCCAAGACATTCGCCAGCCGAGCGGACATGGGCAAATCCGACGGATGAAATTGGCGCGCATACTTCGGAACCGGAAAGAACTTGTACGCTGGCAGTCCGTGAGTGCCAGCCGGGCCGGGCTTTCTCCCCGCATGTAAACTCCCAACCAACCGTCGAAGCTCCTCGACTGTGGCTGAACCGCAATTACGATAGCGGGAAATCTCAGCAAACGTTAACCCGTGGAGTTCGCCAAGCCGCTCCACCTTTTGAAGGCGCAATACGTTTGCCAGCCGGGTCGAGATCGAAAATCCCAACAACACCTGTCCACGAGCAGAAGGTGCAACTACAATCGTCTCACGCTTCGGATTTATTGTCGTCATCGTCAGGGCAGAAACTGTTGCCCCAAACAGTCACCCGTTTTAGGTTGGGTGGGCCTGCCGAAATCTCGTTCATCTGGACAAACTGTTTGCACAGGGCTCAGGTCAATTTGCTCTCGCCAAGGCCGCGCGGCGTCCAGATCGAGATGACGTTACGCTCCACCGATTCTAAATATCGGTTTTCCATTCAGTTCCAGCCTCATTGTAGATGAAGCCAAAAGCAGGAAGCACGCGTAACGTCGCCGTTCCACGACTGACCATCGTCGTCACGGCGATTCTACCGGCTTCAGTACAGGCAGTGGTCGGGCGGTGTTCTGATTGCGGACGTGGAAAATTTATCGGCGACGAGTCCAACGCGCCGCTGAAATGAAACCCAAAGCCACACTTCCCAAGACGGTCGCGGACGGTTCCGGCACCGATTGGATTTCCGTTTGAGGTTGAAGGCTGGGCGTCAATGATGTGAATTGAAACTGCTCTACTTCCAACGTTGCTGATGCACCCGCAAAGAAGTTCCCCATAGTAGTGGCACCATCTGATTCCATAAAATCATAGCCCGTGGACGATTCCGGCGCTGAATTTAGTAAAATTGGTCTCGTTTGTTCGTGGCCCTCTGAATTTCGATCTCCGGCTCGAAATTCGGAAATCATTGGGGCGAACGCGTTGTGAGCCGGAGTGAATGTCGCCTCCGCTTGGACGTAACCACTAATGACTGTTGAACTCAGCGCCGTTTGTAACGGAGCCATACGCGGGGCTTCGTCGGCGCGCACGGTGAACGCACATGCGATAGCGGCGATGGCCGTCGCCAAGGCGAATTTCATTATACCACGCTTCTGCTGCATAAATGAAAGTTTGAAGTAACCTGCTTTTTTTGGCAATTGTAAAAATCCTCGCAGAAATTTCTTCGCGACGAATTTTGTCACCGCTTCGGTCAGAAAACGGGGAGCGGAAAGTGGAGCGTGGCGCAGTGACAATATTGGGAACGGAGCCAGCGCGAAACGCCGCTGCCTGTTTTCTGACGGAAGCGGACGCCTTTGCGTTTAGAATTTAGAACCTTCCGCGCAAGGGACGAGCGGGCGGGAAATGACGAGGGCGGGCCGGAGCGATATTAGCGAAGCCGCCGAGTCAGTTCCCGCCCGTTGGTCCCGGCGGCTTTATTCCAGATTAAAAAACAAATGACTCTCGCCAATGTCCCTTTCATCCGGTAAAAATGCGCCACCTTGTTTGGCGCATAAATCCTGACAAATTTTTCGGACTGCCTTCCGTTGCGCCGGCGCCTTCGGCAGTTTGACCAACAGCCGGTCGGCAAATTGTTTTCCGCGTCTGCCCGCATAAATAACGGCGGCAACGACGGTTTCCGCTCCGGCAGCGTATAGCGTTTCCACAAATCGAAGCGCCGTTTTTGCGGTGCGAAACCGTGCGAGCGACCGGAGATCGGGGCTTTTTGTTTCGCTCAACCACTGCCGGGCTTCGGCGTGGGCTTTTTCCAAAAGAGATTCGATGAACAATTCATGCTCCTTGCGTTTTAAGGCCGGCCCCTCGCGGGCGACCCGGCCGGCCAGTTCTCCTTCGTGTTGCGGCCAGTCCGGATGCTTCCGGGCGGCTTTCAGGTAGGCGGCGCGGGTCACGTCCACATTGCTGATGTAGTAGGTTTCTTGAACCAGTGTGCCGTCCCACAGCCAGACCCGCATCCGTCCAAAAAATTTGCCTTTGAAGGAATTTATTTCCAGTCTCAACCGGCCGTTATTGTGCCAATACTGCTGTCTGCCGGTGCCGTGGTTCATGGTGAAGGAACCCAATAATTGGCCGTGGTCATCCCATTGCCGGCAAAGGCCGTGCAAATCTCCGTGGTGATAGCGCAATTCTCCGGCCAATTGCCCGTTGTAATGCCAGGTGCGGCAAAGTCCATGAAGTTCCCCGTCCACTTCCCTGTTCTCCATGCGGATTTGTCCGTTGCGGAAATAATAACGGTCTAGGCGACGTTTTGGCATGTCTGCAAATCAACTGCGTTGTTCGTGTGACTGCCTTATTAACGTCCGTATTGACGGGCGCTTTACCCAAATCTCTTCAAAAATACGTGGCTTGAAAACCGCATGTTTGTGTCACCGGATTTCACCGCGTGCTGGCTACCGCGACGGTTCACAAACCAGTCCGAACGACTTGCCGTCTGGACAAACCGGCCCTCAAATCAGCCACAAGTTTATGCAATTCCAAGTATAAATGCGATTAATTTTTGGAAATTTTAATGCAAACTTTTCCCAGCCCCAACGTCAATGTAGCCGCTGACCGTTGGGCCGGTGTTGCTTTGAACGGCACTTTTGGGCGCGGTTTGTTGTGTGTCGGGAGTGGTGGCGCAACCTGAGAGCATGGCCACAATGGCCGCGATCATAAGTGAGCTTTTGAAAATATGGTTTTTCATTTGACGCAGTTTATTGGCTCCGCAGCCGAAAGAATCTTGCGTGCGCAGACATGTTGATATTTGTCCAAACGTTTCCTTGGCTTGGCAAATCGGTGTACGGTCCTCCTGGCGTGGACGCCCATTGCAATACCCCCGTTCCATTCCATCGAATTAACAATCCCGCACTCGTCATGTTTGCCTGCAAAAATGCTTTAAATGGAACTAGCGCCATTCCAGTATAATAGCCGGAAGCGATTGCAACGGCATTCGTCAACCCCTCTGGCGTGTCCAATTGGCCGAGTGAATCATTTCCCCATCCCACAACATTTCCATTGGACAACAGGGCCAGGGTGTGAAAATCACCTGCGGCAATGGCGACAACATTGGACAGACCCGCTGGCACATTGGTTTGCCCGAAAGAATCATCGCCCCAAGCCACGACGGTTCCGTTGGAACACAACGCAACGCTGTGCAGATAACCGGCAGTGACGGCAACCACGTTTGACAAATTTGTCGGAAGGGTTGATTCGCCGGCACTGTTATCGCCCCAGGCGACTACAAGGCCATTGGTCAGGAGCGCGAGACTGTGATTATTGCCCGCCGCTATTGCTTCAACCGGCATCCAGTTCGGATTGGGTATCCAAGTCGGATTCCACCAAAAACCGCCCCAAGAACCGGTAATCAACTGATTTGGAAGAGTCGTCTGTCCATAAGTGTTATCTCCCCATGCCACGACAATTCCCGAAGCCAGCAACGCCAGGCTGTGGGATTCACCGGCGGCCACACTGAGTACGGACGATACCGTGCCGGGAACATCGGCTTGGCCGGCATCATCCGCACCCCAAGCCAAAACACTGCCATCTTCCGCGATGGCGAGGTTATGGTCGGCACCGGCCGCGACCGCAACGAATGGAAGCCAGTTGGTCGGTACATCCGTTTGCCCCTCATCATCCAAACCCCATGCTACAAGCGAACCATCGTGCCGAATTGCCACCGTGTGGTATTCTCCACCGGCAACAGTCACCGCATCATAAAAATTGGTGGGCACATCAATCTGCCCGGCGGAATCGTCGCCCCAAGGAATGATTTGTGAAGCAGGCGAGAAAACGCTGACTCGCCCGGTTGAAGAAATGCTGCCAAATTGATTGGCGATTGTGACCGAATAAAAGCCTGATTGAGACGGATTCAAATTTGTCAAAACAAGACACCCGTTCGTGACCGGTAATTGCCAGAAATTGAATGTCCAACTGTAAGCCAATGGCGGTGTACCACTGACGATGGGGCTCAAAGTGATGGTCTTTCCGGCGTCCACGATCAAGTTGGATAAGCTCAAAGTCAATGAAGGTGTTTGAAATACCGTCAATTGAACGACATCGCTGGTCGCTGCGCCATACAGATTTGTGGCCACGACGTAATATACCCCTTGATTTGTCGGAGCGATGGCAGAAATTGAGAAAACAGCGTTGTTTTGGCCAGCAATCACGTTACTCTGGAAATACCAGCTATATACAATTGGGTCGAGATCATCATCTGACCCGACAGCTTGGCTTTCAAAGGTTATTGTGTCGCCTGGCCAGCCTGATGCAGACGCTGGTTGTTGGACAAATGTTGGGCCGGAAGGAACGACGGTTAACGTCGCAGCCGGACTGACCGCTGTTCCCAACGCATTGGAAACAAGCACTTGATAGAATCCCTCGTCAGAGGCTTGCGCGTTGGAAATAACGAGTTCGGAAGCATTATCCCCAGCCAGCAGCACACCGTCCTTATACCACTGGAAATATAACGGGGCGGTGCCAATCACGCTCGGATTAAATATCGCCTGACTTCCTGCCAAAACAGATTGTGATGCCGGGCCGTCAACCACCGCCGCCTTGGCTGGCACAACGCGCAAGAATATGTTCCCGCTTGAAACCATGCCCAGGCTGTTGGAAATAGTAACAGAATAAATACCCTCGTTTACTGCCTGCACGTTGGACACAATCAACGTGCTGTCGCTTGTGTTAGCAATCGGATTGCCGTTGAATGACCATTGAAAATTCATCGGCTGAGTTCCGATGGCACCAATGCTTATCGCTGCGTTAGTATTGGCCAGCACGCTGATGATAGATGGCTGGTTGGTAATATACGGCATGACAAGAACCGTCACAGCGAACATGCATGTTTCCACATGCGGGAAGGAAAGGAATGAACAATGAACGTCACTGATGCCTCCGGGAAAGATTGAACCAGATGGTGGCTCGCAGTTCAATTTGACACCCGGAGTGGCATTGGGCGGCGGATAATTGACGACTGCCGAATTTTCGCCGAACTCAGCGGTCACAACTATGTCAGGAGGACATTCAATATAAAGACAGGGCGTGGGCGGTGATGACGCGTTAAATTCATAAGCACCTATATCCGCAACGGTGGATGGATTCGGTCCGGGGTTTCGGTTTAGCCCATCGAAATCCACTGACGGGAAGAACGGCACGAGATCGCTGCCAGCCGCGATACAGGGCGAGCCACTGAGCAAATGAAAATCGCCGCTTGGAAGACAAGCAAAAAATGGGTTGGTCGAAAAATTGCCATAACAGTTTGTGGCATCAACACCGTCCAAATTGAAAGGAGTTGCATTCGTGGAAGCGATGTCAAACGACAGGTAGGCATTCGTGCTGGTTGAGTAAAAATCATTGAATCTCACAACGTAGGGCGGCGATTCGTTCAGTGGAAATAGATTCAACGCTGGATTTCCCACCACGACGTTGTTGTCAATCTCGCAATCATTGGCCTCAAACGCGTCAATCCAAACACCGCTTTCACCATTATTTGCGATGGTGTTATTGATTATCCACGGGCCGCGTGATTGATATGGAGATTCCGTGTAAATTCCGGCTCCGCTATTGCCCTGAATGACATTTTGAATGATGTTGGCGTCACATTCATCATTCATGTTGATGCCATCCCCTTCATTATTAGCAATTAAATTATCAATGACCGAGGATGACTCGGATGCAAACATGGCAATCCCCGCCTGATTCCCTCTAATTGTATTGCCTTGGATGAGCGCCGAGCCGGCACCCTCCAGATAAATACCACAGCCGGCTCCGTTGGAACTTAAATGATTGATTATGCCGCCCCCGAGGCTGCCAACAATCAAATTGTCTATTACTTGTGGAGACCCCATGTATGAGTCAACCCCGGTTCCGGCGTAAAGAATCTGATTGGAAATAATCGTCGGTGACGAATACGAAACAGAAATGCCTCCAGAATTTATGGTAAAGCCAGATACGATTGAATTCGATGTTTCTCCACTTACAAAGTAAATTGCGGCCAAACCCGCCGGTGGATACAACGTAACTGTAGCCGGCCCGTACTGGCTGCTTAACTGGACCGGCTTTCCATTGAAATTGACCGACTCATGGTAAACCCCTGGAGCGACCAAGATGGTGTCGTTTGTCACGAAACTCGCCGCGTTTATGGCAGCCTGAATGGTCGGATAATCAGCGGGTACACGAATTGTCTGCGGAATGGAATTCGTTGGTGTCAGGCTTGGAAAATTCACCAGGGCATCAATCAAGTTTGTTTGCGGCGAACCCCAGCCCGTGCAAAGGTCGTAGCCGGGCATTGCAAAGTATTTTGTGGGATTGCCGCCATTTGTGCTGTTGCCGGAAACGACATCGTGGAAATATTCGCGATAGTTTGGGTTTTTGCCGAGTGCATAGAGGACCGGGTTAATGAAGCCGACCGGTTGACCGCCTTGTGTGGCCGATTGCTGGTTGACCAATGCCGTAAATGCGGCCCAAAGTGGACTTGCAAAACTAGTTCCCCCCAACCACTCTTGCTGGCCGTTGTTCACCACGACAAATATATTGTCAGCTACCATTGCAACGTCGGGCATGTTTCGCATGGTGGCCGACCCGCCGTTATTGGTCATGTCAATGCCCTGCTGCCAAACGGGAATCGGGACAATGGCGCTTATGCCCCCGCCAGTGGACGCAGTACCCTCCCCGGTCATTGCCCAATTCCACGCTGTTTCAGAAACGAATGAATCATTCGTGCTCGTCGTCAATGTGGTTCCGCCAACTGTGGTTACATACGGTTGGTCTGTTGGAATGTCCAACTGTCCGTCGTAGGGGCCATTGTCACCTGAGGCCATAAAAAACGTTTGTCCTTGGGCAGCCATCTGTTGATAAATCTGCGTCGAACCTAACCCGTCGCTAAAATTCCACGAACAACTAAGTTGCTTGGCCAGATTGTCCGACGCCATTCGTTCAATCAGGTCATACACATAAGTACTTTCATACACGATAATTTTAGCCCCAGGGGCCATTGACATAACCATTTCGATGTCCAGTGCCACCTCGGTATTGTAAGAGCCGGGGTTGCCTGAAGAACCATCCACCAACACATTTGTAATCATCAGGCCATTTGTTAATCCGGCGATGCTAGCATATTGCATGACGTCGTTGGTATAATATCCATCAATTTCAAACAGTCCCACAGATTGGCCCTCGCCAGCAAGGGTGACGCCGGGCAAATAAGCTGCCCGGAAGTCGTTTCCAATCAGGGTGCCGCCTGGTCCTGAACCGAATGCCGGTTTGGCTTCGGACTTTCGCTCAAGTTTATCATTCTTCCGGTGATACATCGGATGGGGCAAGTGGTAATTGTCAAGGCCGTTTATCTCTAAAATTGGGACCGATGTATCAACCGACGCCTCGGCATCAGGTGCGTAAAATGTCCGCGCTTCTGACGGGTGATTATAGACCATTAAATGGACATGAAAGGCCTTTTCAATTTGTACAACCGATCCGCCGAAATCCACCAGAGTGCGATTGGAATGGAGGCCGGTTACGGCCAAACCCTGCGAGTTTAGAAAATCAATAACCGTCTGGTAATCTTGCTTTGATGGCCCAAACTTTTCGGTAAATTGACCTGGAGTCAGATAGTGGCGAAAATTGGGACTGTCAGGGTCAGAAACTTGTCGCAGGAAATTTGTTAGGTCTTCCCGGTTGCGCAATGGCAACCAGACTGACAGGCTCAAATGGTTCGTGCTTGTCAGACGTCCTGTCGGGTGCAGTTTGGCAATAATTTGGGAAAGGTGGCCATTGGGGATTTGTCTTTCAGCCGCAGTTGCCACTGTGCTTGGCAGCCCGATCATTGCCAGCATAAAAGAACACAAAATATTTTTCATTTCGCTTCGTAAAATTGGACACAGTCATGGCCGGTCATTTAATCGCCGGAGTCACAATGACTTCCTGACGCACGTCGGTCTGCTGGCCGCGCACCAATAATATGCGGAAAAAGTTCACTTTAGCAGTCAAATCCGTCGTCATGCTCGGCTACGGACTGGAGATGACGAAATTGAACGTGGTGCCAGCATTCGGATGCAATGCTGGCCGATCTTTTGTGTTTCCGATCGCCCGCCGGGCGGACTCGCCGACAGCATTCTCTGTCTTGACCGCTCTTAACCACTGCCTTCCCTCAGTCCAAAACTTTCAGCAATGTCGCCTGGGCTTCTTGTTGGATTGTCAGCGCTTTTCGCAGGTTTTCCTGTGCTTCTACAAGTTTCACCCGCTTGGCTTTTTGCGCCGCCTGATACGCCGTCAGTGCCGTTTTGACATCGTCCGCTGATGCGTTCTCATCCAGCGCTTTTTGCAACGCCTGCGCTTCAGGGCTAGTCGGTCCGAAATACGCCCTCCGCAGAATCCGCGCTCCGCTCACACCGTTGGTGCCGCTGGCAACACGGCTGACTGCGGGCACCCGGCTTACGCCGCCACCCGGTGCCAAATCCCGTTGAGCCTCGAACACATTTTGCACCAACGGTTGAATCGCGCTCCAATCGGAGTCGTTCGTAAAACCCAGCCCGTCATGCACGCGCTGCATATAGCGCTGCTGCGCCGGGTCCGCTTGGCCACCACTTCCGACCACGCCAGCCAGGCCATTGGCCGCATTCGTTTGCGCGGAAACGCGGACCGCGCCCGCTGCCAGCGCGACTGCGATTCCACAGATCGTGAAGAGTTTTCTTGTGCTCATTGTGTATTTTCCTTTCGTATTCATTTGTTCTTTGTTGTTTAATTTGTTCTTTTTCGTCATGCTCTAGCTTGAACTTATTGCGAATCAATTCGCACATCTTTGGCTACATCCAACAACTTTCCGTTGTCCATGACCACGCGAGTAAAACTCACTTTAGCGGTGAGATTGGTAGTCGCCCACGGCTGTGGACTGGTGATGACAAAATTGAATGCGGTGTCGGATTTTGACTGCAACGCAGGCCGGTCCTTCATACCGCCGATAACCCATTTCGTGGATTGCCCCATCATTTTGCCTTTCTCGTCGAGTAAAAAACAAACAGCGCGGGCGGATTCAACGGATTCGGCAAGGTTGTTGGTCATCGCCAGCGGCACGACGGCCTTCTGTCCGGTTATCTTCACCGGCGAAACAGTGACGGCAAGCTGGGCTTGAACCGTCAATGAACAAAGCAAAAAAAACGACAAAAATTTGAGGGGCATACTCGTGATTTATTTTTTGTCCGTATCTTTTGGCTTCTTTTTCCCTTGTGAAAGACGTAGTCCGACCGCCAATAAAACGGCAAACAAAGCCCATTCCTGAATATTTTGTGCTCTGTCCAGCTTAGGGCCGATGACATGGCCGAATGCCAGACCGATAGCTGCGATGCAAAGAATGATTCCAAGGATTTTCATGTTTTAGTTTAGTACCGAGGTCCGGGAATGTTAATGGTTGGCTTGTCAGTACAGATGTTTGAATTATTGGGTGTTTTGCCCGTGTATTCTAACAAATGCCCAACTTCTTGCAAATGATCGAAATTGCCTCTTCCACTGTACCAACCGTTGTTCGTCGTTTATTCATATTCGATTCGACCCAAAATGGAAAATTATAGGTGGACGATTCCAACTGAACCTCGACCCCCTCTTCAGCAGAAAAGAACCAAATACCATCATCGTCTGCCTTGTGGGTTACCTTAAATTGCCTTACCCTAACATCAGGGTGTTCAACGTGTAAATGATTAATAATCTTTTCGATGTCAGTTTTCATATTGGGGATGGTATAACCAACACGCATAGTTTATCCGGTTCAGTTTTGTGGTTCGCCCAAATCTCCACATGACTTTCAGTATTCGAGACCGACAACGTCAAAATAGGTTCAAGATGCACTGTGTATAAATTCACCTCTTTTTGAGGTGTCGCAAGAATGCCGCTAAATACTTTTTGCAACCCGGAGATTTCCTGGACACGGATTTTGTTGTCAGTCAACATTACATAAGTTTCTCCGTCCACCTCACACAGAGTGCCAACTACGATACAAGATCGCGTTGCAACGATGCGTTTGCCATCCATTGACTCCGGAATCTCACTCTCACCATAGTCTTTATCCATGACAAACAACAAAGAGTTCTTCGGAGCGATTTTAATTTCTGTAGTCATTGTTTTGCAGCCTTCAATGCACGAATGACGGCTAATCCTTGCGCGCTACTACAATTGATGCATTGAGGGTAGAGTTGTTGCGGTGCGTTGGCTGTATTGAGCCTGGAAACGGGCTGATGATCCGGAACAAAGTTACCGCTTACAGTTCCTGGGTCAGTTGTGCCACAAGTGTGACAACCGGTGTCATACCCTATAGCATTTATGGCGTCACGCTCCGCCTGGGTGAAGGTTTGTGCTGAGGATTGTGCTGGGATGGAATCTCCGGCATACGGACCAGGTTTGAAAAGAGGATTCACCACTTCTTGACCTGTGGAACTCCCCAAGTTACCACCTTCCCCCTCCCAACTCGTTAAAGCCGCTGAGTCTTGTGCTGCAAGGGCAGGTGTTGTGGAAGAAGCCGTTCCGCTGGCCATATTCAGCGGTTGCCCTGAATTTTGGAGGGCCTGCATTTGTTCCGGCCATTGTGCTTCTAGCCGTGCGGCTTCATCCGTCAGCCCAGTGGGGAGGGTTATTGTGTTTGCCGGCGCGGTTGAATCGGCAGTCAACGTTGTTGACAGAGTGTCTTCTGTCGCCGTCGTAGCCCCATTCAAGGCCCCGTTAAGTTGTGACGCGCCGGGGGCCATCATCAATGCGTTCAGTGAGGCAGATTGCGCCTGGGAATAGTCCCCAGTTGTAATGCCCGTGTAGAATCCAGTCCCCATGCCATATAACCCCAGCGTGGCGATATTCGCCTCCGTTTGCAGTGTGCCGCTCAATATGCTATCGGCGGTTGGCCCTGCATTTGGGTTTTGGTAGATATTTTGATAAAGATCACTGACACCCTGGTACTCGCCGCCGGCACCAGCCAACCCCCAAGTCGTCTGCGCCACCATGTCATAGCCGATGGCTCCCAGTTGTCCAACGCCTCCGACCACCTTTTGAACGGTACCGACACCAAGTTCGATGGTTGATTCGACACACCGGCCGTCACTATCGAACCCATTGATGGGGTCGCCGCCAAACGCCGAAAATCCATTCGGATTGCTTTCGTCAAAAACCGAATCATACGTCAGCCAGCGCCCGGACACCGGGTCGTAAGGCCGCAGGCCGACACTGTAATAGCCGGTAATGTCCACCCACCGCCCCCGCCAGGCGGAGGACAACGAAATGCTGGCGCCGCCGTCCAGCGCCGGTGGACGGTAGCCCGGTACCGCGCCAAAGCCGGTGGGCCGCGCCGGATTCCATTGCGCCACGCCGTTGGTGACCACGCCAAGGATGTTGCCACGAAAATCACTGATGGTTGGCTCAAACCAATTCAGATAGGGCGACACCGCCTCGAATCCACCCGTGCCATTCATGCCGCCATACACCCCGTTCAGGTCGGGTCCATACAGTTTCCACTCGGTCTTTATGCCGTAGGTCACGCCGAGTTCCAAAAATTCCACCTGGGGATCGAAATACGAATTTATGGTGGTTGGAAAATTGGTGAAGGCGATGCCGTTGGTCACCAGAATACTCGTGGTGGATATGCGGCGGTTCAGTCCGTCATACGTTGCCGTCCAGTTGTAGCCGTTGGTATTGGCATCCCGCTGGGTGACGGCGTGCAACCGTCCACGCGCATCCCAAGAAAGAGTTTGGGTGCGTTCCACCGTGCCGCTGGGGTTCTTCCAGACCCGATTGGTGATGTTCCCTGCGTTGTCGTAGGTATCCGTGGCCGCCTGATAAGCCAGGCTGTTGGTAAACGTGTTGGTGGCCCAGGCCGTGAAGAAGCCGCTCGGATGCAAGGCCGCGATGGTCAACTGATGCGTGCCCTTGAAAAGCTCCATTGAGGCTTGCCATTCCATCGCATTGGTGCCGATGCCGGTGACCGTCACCGGTTGGCTGTCGAGATAGGCGGTCAGCGTGGACTGGCCGTTGACGTGGCCATAGGCCATGTAGGTGTTGACGGTATTGGTGGAGACGGCAACGCGCGCAAAGGAACCAGCCATGCCACTCCACAAGGCGGAGCCTTGACCCGATTGCCCGGCGGAAGTCAGCGCCCCCGGCCCGGCAGGAACGCCATTGTCATAAGCGAACGAATTCGTCCAAGTGGACGAGGCATTCAAATTCAACTGCTCCTGCGTCAACCGGCGGCTGAGATTCGCGTAGGTATAGGCACGCGAATCGGTGAAGTCGGAACGGTTCAAGGTGTCCGATGTGAGCAGACCATCGCCGGACCAGACCAACGTTTCACTCAATAGTGATTGGTACATATTGAGCGTGGTGCTGATGGACAATGGCCGACCCTCACCGTCACGGGAGGTGATGCTGGTCTGGCGGTTGCCAGCTTGGCGGCTGGTCAAAATCCCGGCGGTATCGTAGGTGTAACCGGCGCTACCGGTGGAATCACTGGCGGTCAACAGGCTGCCATCGGCCTGCCAGCCATAGCCGTAACTGTTGCCGGCAAAATTCAATTGGGTGCGGCGTCCGGTGGCATCCCAGCTTTGGCTATCACCATAGGAAAACGTGCCGCCATTGACGGACTCGCTGGCCAGCAAGCCATAAGGATCGAAAGTGCGCTGGACGGAAGTCGCCGGGCCGGTGTTGGTGCTGGCAAATTGCTCGGTGACATTCGTGGCATATCCGCGCGGTTCATACTGCCAGATGGTGGTCAAATCTTGTTGGGGCAAGGAGCCGGCATAAGCGTTGGTGGTGACCCACAACCGGTCATTATAAATGTTGGTGCAGGTGACGCCGCGCCCGTCGGTTTTGGTTTGCAGCAGGCCGGCGAACGGACTGCCAGTGGCAAAATACACATACGTGTTGGTGCGTGTGCCACTGCTGCCGCTGCGTTCCCAGTTGGTCAAAACTTGCCCGGCGTTGTTGTAGGTGGCCACCCACACCAGGTTGGTTCCCGGCATGACACGGTTAGTCAGGTCGTTGAAGGCATCATACGCGTAGCTGGTAACGGCGCTGTCCCGGTCGGTTTTTTGGACCAACCGGTTCAAGCCGTCATAGGTGAAGGTCGCCGTCGTCCACGTGGTACTCGTGCTGTTGGCCGAAGAGTCGTGTTGGGCGGAAATAAGGTTTCCCGCAAGGTCATACTGGTTCAGGGTAGATTCGGTTGTCCCGTTCGACGGATTGGCAATGGAGAGCACCGTATGTCCATCGGTATCTGTCCAAGTGGTGTGGCTGATGGCGGTGGGGCCGGAACCGTCCCTGACGGTGACGCTGTTGTGGTCGGCGGAGTAGGTAAAATACTTCTCGCGCACCAGCGCACCGGAACTGCTGTAAATTTGCGTGCCGGTGGTGCGTCCCAAAGCATCCATCGTTTTGACGGTGGTGTCGCCCAACGCATCCACATTGGTCACCACCCGTCCAGCGGCATCAAAGAAATTGGTGCTGATTTCCTGCAAGGTGTTTGTCTGATAGGTAAGCGGGCCATCACCCGGCAGGCCACTGCCGCCATAGCTGTTCACCGTGACGATGGCCGGGCCGGCCACGACTTTGGCGCGGTCCAAACCATCAAATGCGGTGGTGAAGATATTACCGCCCTCGTCCACGCGTTCGATGACATTTCCGCGCCGGTCAAGCTGAACAGAATTGGTGGCCTCCGGCACGCTCGCCGCCGAATAAAACGTGTGCGTCGTGATGCGGTTGACATCGTCATAGGTGGTCTGCCAGTATGCCCCGTTGCCCTGAACTTCCCGATAAATGCGCCCGTCCAGATAATACCGCCACGCATTGGTCGAGCCGTCAGCGTTGCGGCGGAACTCCAATTTGCCCGCACTGGTATAGACATTGGTGGTGAGGCCACCAAGGGCATTCGTGTAATAGCGCACCTGCCCGCCCGGTTCATAGCCAAAGCCTTCGGTACTCAGCACGGTCACGCCGTTGGTGTCCAGATGCGTCCGCTGTACCACCCGGCATAGCGCATCGAATGTGTTGGTGGTCATCGCCCCGCGCGGGTCCACTGTCAACAGCCGATTGCCCATCGGGTCATACTGATAGAAGGTTTGTGCATACAGGTTGTAACCGGCGGGGGCAGTCACTCCAGTTCCCGTGCTGTTGGCCTGCGAACGCCAGTGGATTTCCGTGGTCACCCGCCCCGCCCCGTCATGATCGAAATAAACGTAATTTTCGGGGTTGTAGCGCGGGCCTTCCGTCCAGTTCAACTCACCATTGTCATCATAATAATTGAAATTCCAAGACAAGGAGTTGCCAAATTCGTCGAAAGTCTCCTGCTCAATCGGGCGGTTGAGGGCATCGTAGTCAAAAAACGTCACGGCCCCCAACGCGTCCACGCGGTTCACCATCAACCCGCGCTCATTGTAGAAGAACGTGTTGATCACGCTTGGATCGCTGGTGCCGGTATAACGAATCGTTTCGGCGAGGAACCCGTTCCCGTTGTATTGCAGGTCGTTCGTCGCAGCGTCGGGCGAACCGTAAGCCCGAATCTGGCGCACCGGGAGACCAAAGGCCGTGTTGGTTTGCGTGATGTTGCCGTCAGTAACCACGTTCGTGGCATTTCCGTAAATCGTGTAATTGGTGCTGACGGGCGTGGCCCCGGAGTAATAAATGGCTTGCTGCGGCCGGAAAACGAACACCGGGTCGTAAACGATGACCTTCCTGTTGCCAGCGGGGTCGGTCATTTGCACGGGCAGGCTGTTGCTGTTGTAAAGTGCCGTATTGGTGGCGCTCTGCGTGAAAATGCCGTTGCCGGTCAGGTCGCCCAGTGTGATTGTGTTGGTGACATTCCCGTTGCCATCGTATTTGAACTGGTTGGTCAAGCCCCGTTGATCCACGCTCTGCATCAGGCTGCGCGGATAGCCGGGGGCCGTTGCGTTGGTGGCATACCACGTTTGTTGGATGGTCTGGCCGAGCGGGTCAGTGATCTTGGTGATCAGGCTGTTGGCGTAATCATAGCGGTTCGTGTGCCCGTTGCCGTCAATAATGAGCGTATAGCCGCTGATGGCGGTGGTGTACGAGTTCGTCAGGACAAAATTGTTTGAAAAGACAAACGACCCGGTGCGGATGGGAACCAGGGTCGCCCCGGCGGTGGACATTTGATTGGTCACCCGGCGCTGGCTGTCATAGGCATTTTGCAGGACGCGGCCGTCCGGTTTGTCTTCCTCGATGATGAGGTGCGTCGAATACGTGGCGAGGCCATTGGTGACCGCCTGCGTGGCGTGCTGATAGGTGTAGCTCCGGGTGGTGTTGTCTGGCAACGTCACCGTCACGAGGTCGCCGTAATTATCATAAGTGTAATAAAGCCAGCGGCCATCTCCGCTATACGCGTCAATGATATGGGCGTTGACATCGAAATCGAAGCCCAGGTAATTGCCGTTGCTGCATTGGATGCGCGTCACCTGCCCAAAATTAGGCTGGGTGGAATCCGTGCCATAGGTGAACGTGTAAAAGTTGCCGGAAGCATCGGTCCAGGTTAGCAGATAAGGCCGGGTCTGATTCAGAATGCCGTTGTTGAACGAAACCACCTGGAAGAGGCGGGTGCTGCCGTCGGACCCATACAGCGTGTAGTTGGTGGTGGCCGTCTGGACGATCCGGTTGCGAAGACGGTTGGCCAGACCGCCCACGCCGGCGGTGGAATCGTTGGCCAGCAGCGGGTTGGCCGCCAGCGTCGGAATCCATACATTGGCATTGGTGGCCGTCTGCACATAAGCCAAAACCGCGCCGTCCATGTCGGCGGCATAGATATTGGTCTGTCCGCCCGTCACGGTCAGATAGGGCAGGATGTTCAATTTCCAGCCGGTGCCAAATTGGTTGTCGGCCAAATTTTGACTGGAATAATTACGACGCAACGCCAGCGGCAGCGGACCCGGCAACTGCAAGTCTGTCTCATTAATGTAATGCTCACCGGTGATGGTCCCGACCGGATCGGAAACGAACATTTCAAATTCGGATTGTTCGGCTCCCACATTGCCCGGATTTCCGCTGCTGGCGCTCACTTGGAAAAGCGTGGCGGTGTTCTGGTCACTGCCGGAATTTGGCACATTGTAAAGATTCGCCATTTGACCGTAATAGTTCCCACTAAAACCGGTGTTAACTGTCGCCCCGTCCTGAATCTGGTTGAGGTTGTTAAGGTAATTTGGCCCCGTGCCGGACGTGGGGGTGATGGTGGTGTCCGGCATGGGGGTCGTGAACGTAAATTGGTATGGCGCGCCGGGGGTCACAACATATGTGGGCGTGCTGCCGGCGGTCACAGGATTCGGCAGCGGCGTCCCCGTGCCGCCGTTCAAATTTTGCGGCGAGATCAGGGCCTGCCATTGGTTCCAGCCCAAGACCAGCGCGGCCATGCCCGCATACGCCGAATTGGTTATCGGCCCGGGCGTGATGTAGGCGATGGTGTAAGGCGAGTTTTGCAGGGCATTGGCCGTCTGTGACCAAATGCCCGTGTCCCAACTTTGCAGCGCCTTGCCCTGATAGGCCGTCTGTCCCTGGCTGGCATAATTGTTGTAGTTAAGCGGCACGATGCCGGTTCCTTGGCTGTGTGACAACTGCAACAGTCGGACGGTGGAAACGGCATTCGTCTGCTGGTAAAAATTGTTGATGATCTGATGTTCCTCGGCGGAATTGTTGATGATGGCGATGAGATTGTAGTTTTGCTGGGCCTGTTGCAGCGTTTCATTGGAGTCGGGCTGCACCGTTCCATTTCCCACCAGCGCAGTTTCGTAATAAAACATGTCCACGCTGGGCAGGACGGGAATCACCAACCCGTTGGTCAAGTCGCCGAAGCCGTCGCGGGCCGCGCCGAGTTTGGAGAGTCCCGCCGCCCAGCAGGACAGCACGTTGACCTTGTGCAGGTCCTCGTTCACCTGGTTGAAATCGCTGACGTTCTTGTAATAAGACATGCCCGCCAGATACATCACCGCTCCCTCATACACGTCCGGCGACACGCTGTTGGTCAGGGATGGATTCGCCTGCACCGCGTTTTCCATTTGCCAGAGGTCTGTGGCATACACATCGAGCATGTCCTGGGTCACCCGCCCGTAATCCAGGCAGATGGCCGCTTGATCGCCTTTCAACAGGGGCCGCTCCAGACTGATATTCTCGCAACCTTCAAAACCCAGGAACGCGGCGCTGGGGTCAATCGGATAGCCCGCCCCCAAAGCCTGATGCCGCAGATACTGGAATCGCACCCCCATTTGGGTTTCCGGTGCCCCAAGATTCATGGTCAAAACTTCTCTGGACAAAAGTGTGGAGTCGTTGGTAAACGCGAACTGCGTGGTCACGTTGGTGCGGAACGGCAGCAAGATGAGGCTGAGTTGCACCGTGCCGGGACTGGCGGCGTTTGTGGTTTGATAAATGTAAAACTCCCGATTATGCAGATCCACCAGCCGCAGCGGGCCGGTTTGAATAT
>Ga0302194_10000813_pt1 | contig 19971 bp, 18 predicted proteins | sample II_Bog_N1_1_FD_200227 | JGI IMG/M metagenome (GOLD analysis project Ga0302194, IMG submission 200227) | Peat permafrost microbial communities from Stordalen Mire near Abisko, Sweden - II_Bog_N1_1 | ecosystem: Environmental > Terrestrial > Soil > Wetlands > Peat | place: Sweden: Abisko...
GCGAAGCGCCTGTCGAGCGGACGGTAATGTTGAGCGTAACATTAGCGGCCTTATGTTGAGCTGGCGTAATGTTGAGTTCGGATACCAGCCCACATGGAAGCTCGGGATTTGCTCAACATAACGAGGCTAGATCGAGTGCAAGAACTGGGACAATTGGGCGCCGGGTCGCCAGCGGCGAGAACCGCAAGGCGCGATTCCAGACACGGCCCAGAATGCTTCTAGAGCGTTGCGCTTAAGCTTTAGGTTGCTGGTGGCATAACGACCAGTAGTGGCAACGCTAACATGGCCAAGCTGATCACGGATGGTGGCAAGGTCGACCCCAGCCTGCAGTAGGGCGACAGCACATGAATGGCGGAGCAGATGAGGCCAGACCTTGGCGGGAAAAGATGGATCCGATTGATGGAGGGAAGCAGCGTGCTGACCGAGAATATGGTTGATGCCATGGCGGGACAGTGAATGGCCGCGAGCATTGCGGAACAGCGATTGCTCAGGCCCAATCTCTTGATCCGGCTGCTGTCCTTGGATCGCAGCGAGCGTCTCTGGCCACAACGGGGAAACCCGATCCTTGCCGCCTTTACCATGGAGTGAAACTGCGGGCCCTGGAAGCAAGTCTTTCCCCCTAAGGGAGGCAGCCTCACTGACACGGGCGCCCGTGTTATAGAGGAACAAAAGGAGGGCGAAATCGCGGCGCCCGGAGGACGTTTGACGATCCGGGTGTCGCAGCAACGTTTGGATGACCGGTGGATCGAGATACCGAGGAGGTGCCGGTAAATGACGTTTGCTTGGGAGCGCAAGAATCCGAGCTAACTGTCCAGAGTGCTCTGGATGGAGCCGAAGTGCGTGGGCGAAAAAACTGTGCAGCGCGGCAAGACGACAATTGCGAGTGGAAATACGGTTGTGCCGCACGCCCTCCAGATGTTCGAGAAAGGCAAGGAGCAGGTCTGAGTCGAAATCGGTCAGCCGCAGTCGATCCACCGTTATGCCGAGCGCACCGGCCGTATAGTCAAAAAACAATCGAAGCGTATCTCGGTAACTCTCTAGTGTCCGCTGGCTGCAGCCTCGGGTACGTTGGAGATAGTCAGTGAAAAACGATTGAACAGCGTCGAAGACCGGATCTGACCGCTTCATGGACGTGAGGGGTCGAAGTTGAGACTACGCCGGAACCGTCCCGAAGCCATGGCCAGCGTTTCAGGGGTTGCATGGAGATAGCGTTGGGTTCCGAGCAAGTTTATGTGCCCCAAGTAAGCAGACAGCCAAGGCAGCAGCTGGCTCGGATCGAGTCCCTCGGAGTACCAGCGCTGTAATCTATGGACGGCGAATGTATGGCGAAGATCATGCACACGAAGGCCTCCACGACCTAAACCGCGCTTATGTTTAAGCCCACAGCGACGGAAGAGCGTGTTAAGCCGCATTGAAGCGTTCCACTGGCTATCTCGCTGACCATCCTCTCTTTGAAAAAGTGGCGTTTGAGGCGTTAGGATAAAGCCCGCACGGCGGCGCTGATCCAGCCAAGCTTTGAGCTCGCGAGCCAGGTCCTGGCCAAAAGGAACCCAACGGGCCCGTCCCTTGCTAGGGCCGATTCGAAAATAGGCGTGGCTTAGATCCACGTCCGCCAGGTTTAGACGGATGGCTTCCCCGAGTCGTAGCCCCGTGCAATATAGCACCAGGAACAAAGCACGTACCCTTGCGCGGCGCAGGGGCGGCCCTTGGAGATGCACAATCCTTTTCAGGAGCAATCCTACTTGGTCGATAGAGAGGATGGTCGCCTTGAAATACGTCCGAGCTGATGGAGCCGGTCCGACCAAAAATGGCACCGAACCTGATGGATCGAAACGGCGTCGGTACAAACAAAACTGACGAACCGCGGTCAGGTCATGACCGATGGTGCGCGGATTGCGGCTTGGGTCGCGCTTCAACCACGCTGCGATCGCTTCGGGCAATGACAGCTTCGGGTGTTGAGCGGCAAACCGGTCAAAGAGCTGAATCTTTTGCCTCGGCCACGATGAGGTAAAATTGGTCTGACGAAACTGCAGAAACTCTTCCAACTCGTTTGCCCAATGACTGCGAAGTGTTGTCTTCATTTGGGAACTGGGAGCGCCAGAGGCCGAAGCCTTGCAAGTGCTGTGCGCACGTAGATCGCAGTCGTTTGGCAATGGCGATGCCCGAGGATGTCGCCAATTACCTTTAACGGTGTGCCTCTCTCAAGTTGACGCGTGGCAAAACTATGGCGGAACAGGTGGACGCCCAAATAGCTAGATTGCACGCCTGCTCGCTTTGCCCAGCAACGCACCCGCTGTCCAACCGTGGCATGGCTTAGCGGCCCGAACGGAATGGTGTGCCGGAGAAACACGTTTCGGGACGGCGACGACGGCCTCCCACGGCGAACGTACCTGGCGAGCGCCTTGGCCACCGACGCCAACAACGGTAGGTCGACAGTAGCGCTATTTTTGACTCTCCGAATGTGAAGGACGGCCGCGTCCCAATCGACGTCCTCCAGCTTAAGATTAATGGCCTCGGCGTTGCTTAGGCCGTATCCGCAAAAGAGAAGGTACTGGGCGTAGTCCCTTAGTCCAATCGGGTTCGAGCGATCAATGCCTTTACCTAACCGGCGAATTACTGGCCAAGGCACAGCCCGGGCTGGCCTTGGATGCACGATCGACGGTGGGAGTGCAACCGACTCGGCTAGATCGTGATCCGCTCGGCTTGTGATGAAGAGAAACCGGAGCCACGCGCGACAAGCTCCTGCCTGCGTTGCTACGAACGACTTGGTCCAGCGTTTTGATGTCCAATGAAGAAAACGATCCAGGTCGCGCAACTGGGGCACGGGCCACGGAGCACGACGCCTCAAAAGGAAACTCCGAAGCCTGTTTACGCCGGACTGATTGATCAAAAGTGTCTGTTCGCACCAACCCAGCTTCCTACCGTACTCGGCGAACGCCTGCATTAGCGGGTCGTTGCACCGGCTCCGTTTTGGGAGATCTATGGCTCCAACGGGCGCTTTTAGCCGCCGCAGGCCCCACGCAAATGCTCGGAACGCCGACAGCCACCGCCGCCGGGTCTGCTCAGGACTCCCGTGATGATGCTGTCTTGCGAAAGAGTACGCCAACTTGACCGTGCGGACTGCAGACAACTCACGATAATCCGACGTCCGCGCTTTGGTGAGCAGCTGAATCGTCCATTGCCGATATGCCCGCACACTCCGAGGCGTGTGACCCAAATCGCGCCACAGTGCTGAGACCCGGTTCACATCCCGAATCTGCTCCGCTCTCCACGGTGTAAACGTGGTGCGCATACGTTAATCATCGGCACCAATCACTAGCAGCTAAAGCCGTCCTCGTTATGTTGAGCAAATCCCGAGCTTCCATGTGGGCTGGTATCCGAACTCAACATTACGCCAGCTCAACATAAGGACGCTTCAGCTGGCCCAAGGAATCGTCCCCGGACCCCATTACCGCGGCTCAGCTCTGGGCCTTGATTGCGGGGCTTGAGGTAATAGGCCTAAAAAAACACTGGCTGCGGTAAAAAGACGTTGACTATCAACGGTCTATAGTATCCATAGTGCGGATACATGAGTGCCGACCTTCCCGATGACGCCGCCAAGATGCAGGCGAGGTACCGGGAGCTGGAGGAGGAAAACCGCCTCCTTAAGCTGCAATTAAAAAAGATGGAGTCCAAGGTCCAGTCGCTCCTGCGCCAGTACTTTGGTCGGAGTTCCGAGACGATGGACCCCGACCAGTTGCAGCTGGGACTGGACGCCGTCCGCGAGGACGACTTCCTGGCCGAGGAGCCCTCCCCGGTCCCGGTAAAGCCCCGGAGCCCCTCGGAGCGCAGGCAGCGCCGGATCGACGAGCTGCCCATCCTGGAGACCGTCCGCCTCGAGCCTCCACTCGAGCAGCGCACGGCCCCCGACGGCACGCCGCTTGTCGTCATCCGCGAGGAGATCACTGACGAGGTCGACTACCGTCCCGGCGTTCTCTTCCGCCGCCAGATCATCCGCCCGGTCTATGCCAGCCCGTCCCATGCGGTGAGACCCGTAATCGCTCCCCTGCCGGCGCGGGTAATCCCCGGTGGCCAGGCCGGCCCCGGCCTCATCGCCCATGTCGTCATCGCTAAATACTGCGATCACGTCCCGATTCACCGCCAGGAGCAGATCCTCTCCCGGATGGGGCCCACCTTCTCCCGCCAGGCCATGGGCCAGTGGGTGTCGCACTGCACCGAGCTGTTTCTTCCCCTTTACCGCGGCCTCAAGGACGAGGCCCTCCGGGGCCGCTACATTCAGATGGACGAGACCACCATCGATCTCATGGATCCGGACCGCAGCGGCGCGGTCCGCGAGGCCTGGCTGTGGGTCCTCCTCGCACCGGAGTTGTCGATCGTCGTCTTCGACTTTAACAAAAGCCGTAGCCACGCTCCCCCCAAGGCGATCCTGGAGGATTTTGCGGGCGTGCTCCAGACCGACGGCTACTCGGCCTACGGTACCGCCTTGGCCGCCTTGCCGGGTCACCGGGTCATCCGCGCCGCGTGCATGGCCCACGCCCGCCGCGACTTCGTCGACGCCCTGCAGGACGGAGATGACCGCGCCACCCCCTTTCTCGTTCTCTTTGGCGCCCTCTACCGCATCGAGGCCGACGCCAAGGATATGTCCGCTGAGCAGCGCGCCGCTCTCCGCGCGGAGCGTTCCGTGCCACTCATCCTCCAGCTGCACCAGCGCCTGCTGCGCGCATCCAGCGACCCGCAGATCCTTTCCCAGAGCACCCTCGGCCAGGCCGTCTCCTACTGCCTCAACCGCTGGAGCGAGTTGACCCTCTTCTGCGAGCCGGACTACGGCCACGTCCTGATCGATAACAATCCCATCGAGCGCCAGATCCGCCCCACCAAACTCGGACTCAAAAACTGGCTCTTCATCGGCCACCCCGACGCCGGACAAAATCCCGCCGTCCTTTACTCCATCATCGGTACCTGCAAGCTGCTGAAAATCGACCCCTGGGCGTACTTCAACTGGGCCCTCCCCAGACTCGCCGCCGCCACCAACCACACCGCCGCGCAGTTCACGCCTAAGGCGTTTCTCGCGCAGCGGTCGTAGCCGGTTCATCCGGCCAGCGTAGCGTCCCTCGCTCTTCCCGGCTACCCTGTGCTCAAGTTACCGCTTACCTTAGTCTGGTTATCGCCGGCAATACTGCCCGCTAAGCGTGCCAGTGATGAAAGTCGGCACCTACGAATTCAACCGTATCTGCGACCTTGAATTGCTCCGAGACGAAAGCGGCTCAGTGCAATCTCTACGACCAATGGGTAGATACCGAAACGACAGGAATCTTCCATTAAATAGATACGGAGAGGGGCCATTCTGTAAATTTCGTATTTCTAATACCCACCGAAAGAGTGGTGTGTATGGAATATCGGTGGGTCATGAGATGGTTTTCCGATACGTTGGCGAATGTGTACACCTTTCGAATAGGTTTAATGCCGGGTACGGGAATATATCCCCACGAAATTGCTTCAGTGGAGGCCAAGAAACAAATTGCCGGTTGAACAATCTGATTTTTGAAACCGTTCGATCTGGTGTGCGAGTGTCCTTATGGTTCTGCCAAACTGCCGATCACAAAACCGTCGAAAGCGAGTTGCTCGATAGCCTCCGACTTGTTTGGAATCGATGAACCCAGCGTTTCAATCGCTTACGGAACAGCTCGAAGCGAAATTCCGTCTATTGATGAATGCAGTGCCCGTTGCTGCCGAAGATATCCCCGACGTTACCCCGATCGGAGGAGTATATCTTTTCTCCGAAAACGGTATCTATCTCTACACGGGCCGTACAAAAAGGAAGCTGAGCAGAAGGATTAGGGACCACTTTAGTACGGCACTCGATTGTCCTTTCGCCTGGCAAATGGCCCGGGAGATAACCGGTCGCCGGGCAACCTACAAGAAGTTGGGTTCTCGGAAGGATTTGCTCTCCCAGCCGGATTTTCGACGCATTTATGACGAATCAAAGCAACGTATCCGTAAAATGCATGTGCAGTACGTTGAGGAGTCAGAGCCCCTTCGTCAGGCCCTGCTCGAGATCTATGCTGCTGTGGTAACCAATTCGCTGCACAATGATTTCGATACACACTGAGACCAAATCGGCAGTTCGTTGATCATCGCCTTACCTCCTTAATCAAAACGGCTGTACCGGGGTAAAGGGTCGAACGTAGTCGTAGTTTCCGCGTGCCCGCTGGAAATACCCACGCGGCTGCGTCACAATCAAGCTCTGAAACTTTCGCCACCCAGGAATCGATCCTGCGGTCGATTTCGTGTCTCAATTCTCTTTTCCAACGTGGCACGACAAATAGAATGCCAAGACGGCGTTGCCCACGGGGTTTCGAGATTCTGACATCGGCGCATGCTTCGCCGAGGTATTTTCTTATTATCTTTAGGTTGTCGCCATTGATCCGAGAACAACGTGGCCAGCATACCTTCGCTTCCGCAATGAACTCTTTCCCCGCGATGTTAAAATAGAGATCAACCCGACCTTTGTAGGTTCGGTGGAACCGCCGAGAGCGAGCTGATACTGTCCTCTTTTCATCTGAGAATTCCTCAAAAGCAAACTCTCCAGAATTCCAGATACCACCGGAGAATATGCTTAGCGCTGCCCGTTCGTTGTACCACCACGGTACGTCTTTGTACTGCCAATCCCGAGCGATTCGCTCATTGAGGGTTATCCATTTACGCAAGACAGTCCGTAAAGGTAATCCCAACTTGCAGTAATGTCGCTTCTTTGTCTTGGACACTGCGTATTCGTAGTTCCCGATCAGTGACGCCGCGATCCATTTATGTGAGTCGTCGTAACCGAAGAGTTGCCCCCGAATGAGGCCAATCCTAGAAGCGTTAACGCAACAAGGTGGACTCTCCTACTTGAATCTATCCAGAAGGAGATACATTAACACCTATGAACTATCAAGTTAGGGATGTTTCTTCTATAAGAGTCAGCGGCAATTCGCCATTAGGATTCTGGGAGTTGGCTTTTCGCAAACATTCTCGATAGTTTCAAAATCAAACAATGGCCATCATCGGCAATAGCCGCCTTAGGCACGTTACCAGATTGTCGGCGGCAGACAGGGATAGGATTTTGGATTTTCTCCAGGGCGCCGTTTACTGCTGGTGCAAAAACAAGGAAAGGACGGACTGGTTTTCGCTTCGGAACCTTATGGGAGGCGAAAACTTTTTTTGGGCGGGGACACCCCTGATAGCTCTTTGGCAAAAACATAATGGAAGGAGCCGAAACCCCGTAAAATCCGCTGGCATCGACGGCGGATGGCTCCTGAAAAGGGTCATAGTGAATGACAGGAGGACGTTTCAAACCCGATCCGCTCCATCACAAATTCGAGAATATCGATGGGATTCGACGGTACCCGTTTCTCACGAGTAGCGCCTGATCGTCAGTCGACATTTCGAGCTACGCCCTGACCGATCAACGATTCCACAAGTTCGTCTTTTTGAATTAAGGGCCAAGCTGCTCGTTTGAGGAGTTAATCCCTAATGCGTCCCGCCAAGGAATAGGGCTACGTAACTGCAAACGTTTTACTCCGTCGCAGAATGATTATCTATGTAATCGACCAAAAGAATCCGAAGCCTGAAAGGCTAGATTACCCATGTTTGATTCTGAAACGCCAGTCTTGGAATGATTTCGGATTCGGTACCTTGTTCTCAATTACAGGCCTTGAGGGGGATGATGACGTCTTCCTGAAATCTTCAGTAAAGATCTTGCGACGGGTCGCCGTTGGCGAGCACGACACCATAAAACGCACACCTATACTCTCGGGGCGCGACGGGCTGACCGAACTCTACTGTTCGGTCGGTCAGGACCTAGAGTATTACAGACAACTGCGCCGAGCTGGTTCAATGTTGGCTCAAGATGTTCTTAGATCGATGCGCGATGCCGCCTATTCGGCAGAAATTCGTGAAGAATTCGAAAACCTTCCTGGATTCGAGAACTCTTTGATTCGCTACAGCGAAGCTAGAAACGCATTAGATGAAGGGCTGAGGATAATTAGAGCTCAAAAAAGGGAGAAACTTCTTCAATTTAGCTTTTCATGTCAGATCGGCGACGCGAGCAAGCTTCACAAGGTTGATTTTGATTTCGCTGATGGAGATGCAGGGTTAAGGCGCTCAATGGTTTTGATCGGAAGGAACGGGACCGGAAAAACTGAGTATCTCGCGAACTTTGCTAGAGGGGTGAGTGGCCGCGATCGTGTTGGCGAGTTTTGGCCGGAAGCGCCAAAATTTAGTCGCGTTATTGTCGTTTCATTCAGCGTCTTCGATGTGTTTCAGCGCCCCACGGCAATCGAAAAGAGATTCAGTTACCGCTACGTGGGGCTACGCAAAGATCCGTCGAGCCTGATTGCGAGCAGGCGCAAAAGAGATCCGCTCTCCGATAAGCTAATGACGCAGCGCGAATTGGTGCGTCGGCTAAGAGGGCATCTTGATTTGATAAGGGAAAAGAAGTCTATGAGGCGCTGGCGGAAAATCGTTCGTTCACTTCTAGAGGACGACCTAAATGATCCATCTGATGAGAAGCTTGATTCCCTTGAATTCTATGCGGGATTGAGTTCGGGCCAGAAATTCGCCACTTCAGCCGTCACGGGCATTATCGCAAATATCACTGACGATTCATTGATCTTATTTGATGAACCAGAGAACCATCTTCACCCCGACATCTTTTCACTGTTCTTGAATGCGATGACCCTTCTCGTAGAGAAATTTAAATCTTATGCAGTTTATTCGACGCACGCTCCGCTGGTCCTACAGCAAACCTTAGCGCGACAAGTAAGAGTGTTCCGTCGCATTGGAAACGTGCCGTCCATTACTCCTTTGAAAATGGAATCCTTTGGAGCGAATTTGACCTCGATAACCCAAGAGGTTTTTGAATCAGCATCAGCCGGAGAGAATTTCACACCCATGCTCAAAAAGCTGCTTGTCGAAGAACCCGAGGGTGCAATTTCTGATCGGCTGTTTAAATTACCATTACCACTACAGACGGCTACGCAGGTAAGGCTAATCCAGGAAGGTAGTGTGTAACAATGGTCAACCTTAAGCCATACGAAGATGTCAATTTTAGAGGTCTGCGCGCGATCTTCGGTTCAAAGAATGGCGCTCGGCACAAGCGTCTGCTTAATGCCGCTCCAATCATAGAAGCGGCTTGCGAAAACTATTCGAGACGGAGGCGAACGCTGGCGAGAATCGTTCCCCTAAATTTGGGAGGTCATCGTCAAAGAGACTTACTGCACTGTTACAGTTCAAAAACTGCGAGTCTGGACGAGTTAAAAACAAACGTTCACGAGAACCAGCCTGATTCCGTCGGCCAAATATGCCAATACTGCGACATCACCGCTTCTCGTAGCATCGATCATTATTTGCCCCAAGGAGAGTTCGAGGAATTTGCGGTATTTAGTCTGAATCTCGTTCCTGCCTGCAAGGATTGTAATAATCTGAAACTTGAGCGGTGGTTAAAGAACGGGCGCCGCCAGTTTCTGAGCCTTTATTTCGATAGGCTCCCGAGGCTTAGATTTCTGTTTGCAACTGTATATTATGTAAACGGAGAATTCCGGTCTGAATTTTATCTCTCACCGAGTAGAGCCGTCTATGAGGGGATGAAAGGTCTGGTCAGATCGCACTTCCAACACCTTCAGTTGCTTCAACGGTATGAGAGCGCAGCAGGTCGCGAACTCTCTGAGAACAGGGAGATGGCAAAGAGATTTGCTAGAACCCACACACAGGCCGAGACTGCACAGTTTTTAAGAGATTACGCATATTCAATTCGGCCAGCTGAGTCACCGAATTATTGGAAATCTAGCCTGATTGAGGCTGCTTCATATTGTCATGAGTTTTGCAGCCCATAGGTTTTTCCAACGGGTCCATTGATCGCCTCTGGAAATCCGTTCCAACTGTCTTGCTACGGAGGAGTCCTCGAATTCGGCGTATGTCACCTCTTTCCTGCGCATTTTCGACCAAATCGCTTGACCCTAACTGTTGAAAGTGAGCCTCTTTCTCCTGTGGTCGAAACGGCAGTTGGAACCGTTACTTCCCCGTAACCCGTTGTCGCCGCGAACCATCAGGGCAACGCAGCTACGGTCTTCTTTAGCACTTCGACTGCTTTGTCGATCTCGGCAAGGGTGTTGAGGTGGGAAAGGCTGAAGCGGATTGCTTCGGACGCGCTTTTATAGGAACCGGTCATGGCAAGAATGACGTGAGATGGTGCGACTGTGTCAGACAGACAAGCGGATCCCGAAGAGACGCAAACGCCATTTTGATCCAGCAAACTAACCAACGTATCTGAATCAGCGCCTGGAAATCCGATATTCGTCGTGTTGCTCAATCTATCTGTTCCTTGCCCGTTGATAACGGTGCCTGGAATCTGGGATAGAATCATGCCTTCCAAACGATCGCGAAGCGTCCGAACATTTGTTGCGCGAGCGTTCATCTCAGTTGCAGCCAAGGTGGCCGCTCTGCCGAAGCCAACGATTGCCGGAACGTTTTCCGTGCCACCTCTTCGACCATTTTCTTGATGCCCACCAAGAAGCATCGGCGTGAAACGCGAGGTGGGCGCAATTACGAGGGCACCGACTCCCTTAGGTCCGTGAATCTTGTGAGAACTGAGGGATAGATAATCCAATTCCAGCCGTTGCAGATTGATCGGCAGCTTACCAGCTGCCTGCACTGCGTCGCAATGAAACGGAATCCCCCGGTGTCGGCATATCTCAGCAATTTCCTCGATCGGATTTATCACTCCAGTTTCATTGTTCGCCCACATGACCGATACCACTGCGGTGTCGTCATTTATGGCTTCTCTTAATGATTTCATGTCCACGACCCCGCAGGCGATTGGAGGTACCAGTACCAAGTCGTAACCGGTCGACTCTTGCGCACGAACCATTGTGATCACCGAGGAATGTTCAGTTGCGACAGTGACGATTCGGCGTTTGCCTGGATTTGAGCGAAGTGCGGACAAGATGGCATTGTTATTCGCCTCAGTTGCCGAGGCCGTAAAAATTAGTGAATTCGGGTCCGCCCCCACCAAGTTCGCTACCTGAAGGCGAGCTCTGTCCATTCCGGCTTTTGCGTCTGCTCCAAATGCATGAGCACTGCTAGGATTCCCCCATTTAAGCTGGAGGAACTCCAACATTGCCGCCTGCACTTCTTGGAGCGGCTCGGTGGTGGCGTTATTGTCTAGATAGATCAAATGCTGGGAGTTTTTCTTGCGATGAAATCAATCCGAGGATGATTTTAAGTCGAATGCATTGTCCGAACCTGGACGTTATTTGATCCCGTTTTGTGAGCCATCAGGAACGGGCGACAGGAGACCTAACATGCGAAATCCCACATGGACTAGGGAGGAAATGATCCTGGCACTTGATCTCTATTTCCGCGTGGACCCTCTTCGAGTCAAACCCAGCCATCCAGAAGTCATTTTGCTTAGCAAACTCCTAAGTTCTTCTCAATTCCATCCCCCGTCCCTTCGAACGAGCACCTTTCGAAATCCAATCGGGATTGTGATGACCCTCCGTACTTTCATGCGTTATGATGTGGATCTAGGCATGCGTGGTCTTCGCGGAGGCAAGCTGGGGCGCGAGCTTTGGACGGAGTTCTCAGGTCGACGTTCTGAACTTCGTTGCATAGCGCAGGCGACGTTTGCGGCGGCAGAGGAATTGGCGACGAAAGCTGTAGACGAGGAATTTGAGGAGGGAGGCGTCTTCTTCCGACTCCACCGTTTTTACGAGCGCAATAAGCGAGTAGTAACTCGCAAGAAGGCCGAAGCTATCCGACAAACCGGAAGGCTCGCATGCGAGGTATGTGGCTTCAATTTTGCCGAGGCATATGGTCCACTCGGAGAAGGTTTCATTGAATGCCACCATCGACAGCCGGTTCACACCCTTTCGGGACGCAGGAGAATATTGCTAAGTCAGTTGGCGCTGGTTTGCAGCAACTGTCATCGCATGCTCCACCGCCAATACTCATCAGCCACTATCGAGCAGCTCGCCGCGTTGGTGCAAAAATCTCCTTAAGTCATCCAGGAGTCCGATGACCAGCGGCACCGTCGCTCACCGGTGGGCTTTGCTACTTGCTGGATGAGCGTCCCGCCCGCCAACGTTAACCGAAGTTGGACGCTGCACCAAATAAGTCACCCAAGTGGGCTTAGCAGATCGTTTGTCGTCAGATACCCAATGGCGAATGGGTTTAAGACCAGCCGCTTGCAGTCTTTTGCCAAAATCTGTCGGAGTATAAAAACTAAAAAATCTACCATCTGATTCAACACATTCGCCAGTTCCGTACTTTAGCGTAATATACAGCACACCTTGCCGACGCAGGGCACGCTTCAAGCGTCGCAACACCGCAACAATTCGCACGCGAGGTACATGCAGAAGCGACGCACATGCCCAAATACCGTCGAAGGCTTCCACATCGTCGATTTGGTGAAAGGATTTTACGCGCGCGGGAATTCCGCGACGGCGGGCGACTCTCACCATCTCTGGTGACGCATCGATAGCCGTCACCTTGTATCCTGTCGTTCGGAAGGCACTGCTATCACGCCCCGAACCACACCCAGCGTCCAAAATCCGTCCACCCTCGGGCACGAATTTGAGGAATTTCTCCCGGCTTCGACGCATATCCACCTTCAATGTGTCGCGGCAATAGCGGTCTGCGTGGGTCGCGTAGAACTCCAAAGTGCTGTTCTGAACTTTAGCGGGGTCGCTCATCGCTCGCGTGGTCAGCCTTTCCCGATTTTAAACTCATCGAGCCACATTAACGCCTTATCACTCATGGACTTAAATTTCTTAACCGCTTCACGAACTGCATCATATTCCTGTGTGATTAATTTGTCCAGTTCTCTGGGATAATAGGCGTCGCCATGAAACCCGGGATTATGCGCGACCTTGGGACATTGAGGGTCCCTCAAGCGCTCCCTTTCAAGCTTGAGAATAGTCACATGGGCCAGGAAGCGGCCGTAAATCGGCGAAATCTGTTTCTCGACCGACGCGAGTCCATTGTGTTTCCGGATGATTCCCTCCATTTCTCCATCAATAGTGAGAATCTGATCCACAAGGGCCATAGCGACATCGTCAGTTGCGATAGTTGGCAGTTGATCCAACAGACGAAAATCTGCCCATTCTTGGTTAACCTTAACTTGGAGGCGCTTTTCGTTCTCATCGACCTCGTGCCATCGAAAACGCTGTTCCTTGGATTGGTTGTATAGGTATAGAGTGAGCTTATCCTGTATTCCCCGACATTGTTGGGTCCGAGCTAGGAGAGGCGCATAGAAGTTTTCCAATTGCCCGTATTGAAGATCCAGCATTTTCGCCGTGTAGGCCAGCGCCCCATCAACGCGCGCCTTTGCCATCTCTTGGTGCGCTTTAAATTCGTCGCCTTCCTTAGCCGCCTTGATCGCTTGCGAACTGATAAAGTAGCTAATTAAGGCGCTGAGAGCGACTCCAGCTACCGCAATAAGGGCTACCAAAACGTCATTAGAATCTTTAGATTCATTTTCCTTTGGCTTATTCAGAGATGCCACCAACGCCGTCGCGACTGTGGCCATAAACTGCTCGTTGGTCATTGCAGGTTTAGCCGAGGCCTTGTCCGCAATCGGCTTATCAGCGTCCGTCGTGCCATTTGCGGGCAAGGGCGTTGGGGTGGTAACGGGAAGCTCCTGTGCAGCCGGAGAGATCTGAATCGCGGCTTTTTGGTCCTGAGCCGGTGCGGGCAATTGGGCGGAATTCTGCCCTAACGCAGTCAGGCTCGTTCCGATTAGTGTCAGGACGATTACTCCAATGCCGCGGATGTTGTAGCGGTGAAAATTGCGCACATTATTCATAAATGAGACAAACGCGTCGAGCCATTGTCTGGAAGAAGACACATGGGGCCAACAAGCAAATTACCTAGATTTAGGCGCATGCGTCCAATTTGTTGCCGCTCCCAATGTTTTCCTTACCCGAATTGCTAACAAGTTTTGGCAACATTTTATAAACAACGTCGGCGCCGTGGGCACGGAGAAACCGCCGCTCGTTCTTCAATGCCGATTGATAGAAGGCAACGCCGCTGAGAAATATTCCTGTGACCTTTGCTGACGAAAGATCCGCATGCGGAGTCTTTCCGACAATCACCTTCCAAAGGCCCCCTCCGCTTACTCCACCATAACTCGTTGGCGCGCCATTGGCGTTTGCCTCCACCGCGAGCTCCCAGTAAACGAAATCACCTTTTTTAATCATCCGGCCTCTTTCTAAAAATAGTCCACCGACTTTAACAACCAAGTGGCTACGGGCCTCATTCGGTTTCGTGACATTTCTAGACATCTCAGCCAGTGCACCCGAAATGAGTTGGGCTCCTAGGCGACTGCTTGAGAGTTTGCAGCGTTTTGCCCTATCGACATCAAGATTGTAGAAACTCTTTACTGCTTCAATTGAACCTGCATCCCGAAGCGGCAGTTTAATAAATTCTATATCGGGTCCGAAAGCCTCACTCCTTCGCCGCAGGTTTAAGGCCGGAATTAGAAAATCGAAATCTATGCTGAAATGATGACGTTTTGCAGATATTTGTATGCCGACCTTTTTCGGTTTTAGTTCGACGATATTGTCCCAGACGTGGCGCGCTGTTAAGATCCCCGGAATTCCATTCACTCGAACGAAGGTCCCCGAACCGACTAATTTTCCGTCGACGACGAAGAATGTGGTAAATTGGCGAAGATCTTTAAGAGCTTCCCTCAGGAGCTCCCGCATTTCGGTCATTCTCACCTTTTCGGGCTTCATATGATGTCGATGGTGATTATCACTTATCGACTTCTGTTACGAAAGCTCAGAAGAGAAATTCGGGGACTTGAGGCGATGGAGAAAGCGTCTTAGGATTGTAAGCAATTACCAGGAAACGGTTGAGCGTCGACCTATGACGTATTCGAGAAGTAACACTCATGGCTAACGTAAGATCTAGGGCCATTTTCACCGAATGATGCCCTCCCTGCCTGCCCTTGCAAATCCGCGATGTTAAAGTGGAGAGTTGGGACTAAACGACCCGCGAAGCGTGGGACCCAAAGGTTAAGTGTAACACTCCTGGGTCGGATGGAAGGAGGTCGAGTTGCTTGGGCGCCGCAGCCCTCGAGATGGGTTCCGGAGCGCGCCGCTTTCTGCTGAAGTCGACGGCAGCCATTGCCTCAAATAGCCTATCCCCATCCACCTCGAGGTACCGCTGCGTCACGGCTACATTGCCGTGCCCCAAGGCGGCACGGGTGAGGTTCAGATCGTGACCAGAATGATCGTATATCCGCCTGGCCCAGGTTTTCCTTAAGGAATGGGAGCCTAAGCGTCCATCCTCCTCGATCCCGGCCCGTGCAAAGGCTGCTCGGATTATGAGGCGGGCGGAATCGCGGTGTAATGGTCTGGCTTCCCCACCCTTTCCGTCCTGGCGGGACACGAACAAGGGCAAATCGGGTGTCAGGTGGCACCACCGGCGCAGGTAGCCGAGATAGGTTTCCAGAGCCCGAGCTAGCTCAGGCGAAAGAGGTACCCAGCGGGTTGTGCCATAGCCGCCCTTTAGGCGACCGGGTTTGACGCCGATCTTCGGGACTAGGCTTCCGTCACGGAAAACGTCTGAGACGCGTAAGGACAAGATTTCAGATACCCTAAATCCGGTCAGCCATTGGGCCGTCAATAACGCTCGGTCCCTCGGCTTTAGGCGACGGACTACTCGCAGAAGCCTGCGTTCTTCGGTGGGTGTGAGTGGTCTGCGCCCTGCCATAACGAAAAGATATCTCTGTCCGCTAGCTCGGATTGCATGGCTCGTTTGCGGGAGAATTTCCCCCATCGCAGGTGATAAACTAGCTCCCGGTCGATGGATTGAGCTTCATGTATTCCCGAGCTCGGGACCACGGTAAAGCAGCGGCAATGCCCTCATCCGTGTCGAGGATTAGTGCCTGAGGAGGATATACCCACCGCTCGATCGGAGCCCGGATTGGCAGGGGATAGATGCTGGGGTGTTCCTTCACCGATTTGCCATTTGCTGCAGCGAGACGGCTCAACATGTCCTGCCATAGCCCCCGTTCCTGTTTCACCTCGTACGATCGATCCGCCCCGCAGTACACCCAGCGGCCGACAGCCGTCTCATTAGGCCTGATCGCCGCAAAAAGTGAAACAAACCGAGGAGGGATCCAGGCGGCGTTGACGGCATTGTAAGTGTGGACGTCCATCCCCGCATACCTGCCGTCCTTCCTTAGGTTTTCAAACGCATCGGCTGCGATGGGCTCGCGGATGGCGTCGACGACTCCCGCCTCCCAGAGCCAATCGTATCTGAGGCGAAATGGCACAATCCCCTCTTCGGCGGGAAAAATATTCTGATGTTGATCCATGGTTTGGTTATAGGTCGGCCAGAGAACACCTCTCGGCATTTAGCCAATAGATATTCCCCCAGCACACATTCCGTCAGCATGTGGAAGTCTATCGGGCCGGCCGGCCGGCTCGATCTTCAGGACATCCTAAGAGCTAAAGAATTCCTCGAGGTGTTTCACCATCGCCGAGTTGAGCTTGGCGTTTTTCGGCGATTCCCGCTCGATCGCCCGAACAACTTGCGCTCGCGTCATGTCGGCCGTTGCCGCGGCCAGCTCGCTCTTCGCCCAAGCGCGTTCGGGCAAAGCAATGCGAGTGTTTGCCGAGAGCCTGAGAAGCTTAACGAACTGCGCTGGCTTCATACGCCTGTTATCGAATGGCTTCATCGCAATTCGTAGATTTCTAACAGGCCCACACCAGTACCTCCGTTAGTGCCTTCGAGCTGCGCCGTATATGCACCTGACGGCAATGTAGCGACGATCACCGAATCTTTAGATCCCTCCGGGAGAGCGAATGCTCCGATCTTGGAAAAAAGGGCACTCGAACCTGATTGTACAACCACTCCAGCTGTAAGCGCCGGGCCATTTGTCGGCGCATTTCCCCAACCGGAATTTGTCGCAACGGTGTTCGAACCACGCAAAAGCGTTAGTGTCGTCCCGGTCAATTCGGTGGTAAGACCAAAGGCCGCCAACGCCGGGCCGTCTCCTCGAATTACGACCGTTTCGGGACCGTTACCGCTTATGACAAACCCGCCGATCAGAATATTTGCGCCAGTTCCAACAAATGCGCGCGCGGAAATATTTATGAGACGGTTCGTGGGAGCGGTCGCATCTGCGTCGTAGATTTCCGCGAGGGCAACGCCCTGATTTGTCGTAGAGGAGACGACCTGGGCGGTGTATTGCCCGCTCGAAAGGCTCTCGAGGAGCTCGGCGTCATGGGATCCCGCCACAAGATTGAAAGCTCCCACGTTACTCATAGTTGTTTGAAGTGAGGTGCTCCACGAGATTGTGGAATCAAAAACGGTCCCCACTCCGTTCAAGAGCGTTAACTTTGGGTCCGGTAAGAAACCGGTGACATTGAAAGGGGCTAGGCCAGGGCCGATACCACGTATCAAAAGCGATTTGCTGCCTGGACCAGTGGTAACAAATCCTGCAATTAACAGATTCGAACCCGTTTCGGCATAAGAACGCGCTGAAATATTGGCAATCCACGCATCTGTCGTTACCGACAAAACACCGGCGTCTGCAGACGCGGACCCCGCCGAATTGGTAACCACGACGGTGTAACGGCCTTGATTTGCTGCTGTCGGGTAAACCTCCAATGTTGCCCCGACAGCTTCAGGTATAGGATTTCCGTTCAGATTCCACTGATATGCGGTCGGAGCGCCGGTCGCGGTTGCTGATAGTAGGATAGGGCTCGACCCATTTTCGACTGAGGCCGCTGGCAGTTGTGAGATGATACTGACGGACAGCCCGGCGGGCGGTGCCTCAAGGGCGGCTGCAATTAGTGAAATATTTGGGACGCCGAGCCCGGTGATTAGATCATAAGTCGGACCCACCGCGTATGCACCATTTGTGTCGACCGTTCCGGCGGCAAAGCCTGGGGTACCATCCAGTTCGTATGTAGTGAATCCCTGGGTGATGTAGTTCATGGCCCCGGTGCCCGCGAGAGGGTAAATCTTCGGCCCAAGGAGGCCGACAGGCGGGTGGCCCGATCCAATCATCGATTGGTTTAAGATCGCACATAGAGCAGCCCAGATCGGCGCACTTTCGCTAGTACCCGCCGCCAGCCCGTCGCGGCCGATGAAAACGTACTGATCTCCCTCGGCCTCGGCGGCAACGTCCGGAACACAACGCATGTTGCCGGTTGGCATACCCGGTCCGTTTTGCCACCCTGGCCGGGCAAACGTTGAAATTCCCCCTCCGCTGGAGAGAGTCTCAGTGATGCCGCTATAGGCCGGAATAGTTCCCTCGGTCCACGCAAACTCCGCCTGAATCCCGGTTGTTGTGGGGCCAGATGCATTTGGTCCAAGTCCACCGAAGGCTTCCTGCGTCCCTCCTACCGCTGTCACATAAGGATCGGCCGCTGGATAGGAGACGGACAACGGCGCCGCGGGATCGAAACCTTGCTGCGCGGCGTTTGGATTGCTGCCGCCATCCCCCGATGAGGCGAAGGTCGTGATTCCTTGGGCGGCAACCGCCATAAATGACTGAGTCGATGTGGTACCCCCAATCAGACCGGCACTGATGGACAACTGGTGCATTCCGGGAAACTGCGGCGCATCAGTGAGAATCGCTTCGAGCATCTGCTCGTAGCTTTGAAGGCAATAAACTCTAATCTTCGCTCCCGGGCAGAGACCGGAGACAAGTTCGACGTCCATGGTGATTTCAGGCCCGTAAGAACCATCAGGAGTATCATTGTAGGCCGAAAACCCGTTTGGGTTTATGATCGTCACGTCGGCGCTAGTGTGCGGAGAACCGATCTTGGTCCAGTAAGTGGTCAGATCAGTCATGTTCGGCGGCTTATTGTATCCCCAAATCGCTACTATCTCCCCTGTTCCATCCCCTACCCCAGACGCTCCGTAGTGATCGAGGAGGTATTGGGGCCCGAATGACAAGGTCGCGACCGGTTGGTAGATGGTAAATGTTCGGGGCGGCAATTGCGGCTCAAGTCCGCCTATCCCGGAAACATATGCTCCAATTTCGCTTGGAACCGACGGAAGCGCCACGGCCGAAATCTGCTCGTGTCCGACGCGATCGATTATCCGCGCAAATTTAGTCTGGAATGCCGATGCGATGTGGTCCCGTGAACCATGAGCGACAACACTCATTCTAACTGGACCTTCGGGATCTACTGCTAGTCCTTGGGCCACTACCCAGGTGGCCACTGCAGCCCAAATTTCGTGCGTCGGATAAAATCGTGCCCTCATTTCGTCCGCCGAAATGATTTCTCCTTTCACTATTCTCTCTTTGAGCTCCGAAACGTTCCGCAGCCCGAGCTGAATCTGTACATCTTGTGTGGCTGCGAGCTCTTCGTCGGTCAGAACGGCTCGCAAAATGGTCGTGGCGGGCGCGGGCCGAACTGAATTTGAAACCAACACTCGGCCAGCTTCATCAGAGCCCGCATGAGCGGTAACCAAGACCATAAAACCTGCGGAAATGAATTTGAGGTGCCTCATTAATGTTGGATGCGGAACGAATAGATATCGCCGCCCTCAAAAATCTCGCCTTGCTGAGGACGACCTGTTGGGTCGTGTTCTCTAGCACGAAAATACGCCTTAATAGGGCGTGTCAAGCAGACGCAAGTCTAGTGCGCCTATAGATCCGTGGCTTAAGCGGGTCGGCTCAAATATTCAGCGAGAACGAAAAGCTGCTGGGCTGACCCAGGAGGCTCTTGCTGAAGCTGCCAATCTGGCGCCAAGAACCGTCCAGAAGATAGAGGCAGGACGAATTACCATCCTCATAACGACCCTGCATCGTCTCCAACGAGCGATTGGGTGCCGATTCGAAACACTCTTGGCCGCAGAGTAGTGGCAGAAGGGCCGATTTCCCGCTCCCTCGAGAGTGGAAAGTACGGGGGCGCTAAAACTTCACCTTCGCCGCGGCCTCGACACTGTGCAGCGGTCGGAGATGAC
>Ga0302194_10000818_pt1 | contig 19888 bp, 13 predicted proteins | sample II_Bog_N1_1_FD_200227 | JGI IMG/M metagenome (GOLD analysis project Ga0302194, IMG submission 200227) | Peat permafrost microbial communities from Stordalen Mire near Abisko, Sweden - II_Bog_N1_1 | ecosystem: Environmental > Terrestrial > Soil > Wetlands > Peat | place: Sweden: Abisko...
AAAAACAAAAAAAAAAAAAAAAAAAAAAAAAAAAAAAAAAAAAAAAAAAAAAAAAAAAAAAAAAAAAAAAAAAAAAAAAGTGCCAAAAGGAAAAAAAGATCACCGACCTTTTTTGAATCAAAACAAATAAGGAAAGGAATGCACCAAAAATGGCAAAATCATTTTTATTGTGCGAAAAAACACTGAGGAAAAAATTGAAGAAAAAAAAGCAAAAAAAAAGGTTACACCGCCCCCCTTTCCATTCCCCTGCCCTCTTATTACGAACCTATCTCGCCTTTTGAATTTTTTTTCCTTTTTTTTCTTTTTTTTCTTTAGTTTTATTAGAAACCATGGACAAATGTTTTGGAACATATGGTGCTCACCAAATCATTTATCTTGCATTGGTTGTCATTTTTGCAATATCCATGTTTCCAAATTTCACAAATGGGATGAATCCAGATTGCTTCCCCACTTGCAAAAATTGCTCTGGTCCAGCTCCAAATCAATGCACTTCGTGTTTCACACGAATAGGTCAAAACAAAATTTTTTACAAAGGATATTGTGTAACCAATTGCCCTGTAAATACCTTTTTAAACAGTTCAAATATGTGCGAAGATTGTGACCCGACATGCTTAAAATGTTTTGGAAATGCTCCAACCCAATGCAGCAGCTGCAATCACACTTCCGAATACCCCTTCTATTTTGAACACCAGTGTTTTTCGAGTTGTGAAAATGTGACAAACAGCAACGGGCCCAACTTGTTTGGAAACAATTCAACGATAACTAATCAATTTTGTGATTTTTGTGATAATAATAGATGTGATACTTGTTTTCGTTCTGGACCCAATGGTTGCACTGGCTGCAATCCAAATGGTGATTATCCAGTTTACAATAAAAATGGTAACACCTGTTTGTCACTGTATGCAAATTTTTATTCACCACAGGGAGGCAATTGCACTTTCAGTTGTCAATCACTGAGTGACTTGATATTTAACCAATCTTCGCGTGATCTTAATGGATTTTCATTTTCATCCATTAATGAAAGATGGTTTCAAAGAAGTCAACTCTACCTTATCTACTTTGGTGCTGGGAGATGCCAAAGAAGTATTTTTGGATCATTTAATACAACTTTCTCCATTCAATGTTAAAAAAAAAAGAGATTGGAAAAAAATAAAAAAACAAAAAAAAAATAAACTTCCCCTTTTTTGTTTTCTTCCTTTTTTTTTTAAAAAAAATAAAACAAAAAAAATCACAAATAAAAGTTAACACCATATCCATTCTCACAAATAGCAAAAATTAAAACCAAATTAACAAAATAAGATAGTGACAAGATGAACGTTGTCAAAATTATTGTTGAGTCCACATTTGAGAGCAGCACAATATTGTTGGTCTTGGTGTAATCGGTTGAAACGAAAATAAAAGAATAAAAGATCTTGAGCTTGTTTCTTTTGAATTCCAGTTTATTTACCGAATCACTTTTTTGCGAAAGATGCTGCTGTTTGCTGTTAATTTGGCTATTTGTAAATCTGTTTTGCATATTGATTTCCAAGATCCCAATCTCACTGTGGCAACAAGAAAGGAGGCAGGCATTTGAACAGGTTAATTGAACTGTGAAAAAACACCACATCGTAGCTTGAACCAGCGGTGGTAAACCTGTTTGAAATGAATTTCCAAAGTATTCAAACATCATTCCCGAGGCCCCCCATTGGTAGGTGTTAATCACCAAGATCACAAAAAAGATGATTGTTGAAAACACATGGGTGATTATCCCGGTGAAGACCAAATTTTCAATGAAATCCACAAAAACCAAAATGTTTTTTCTCTTTTCATGAATTTCATTTGTGAAATCGGTGTGGACCAAAAATCTCAAAAAGAAGAGGATGAACCATCTCAGCAAGACCACCAAGCAAATGAACATGCTGTTGATTATCACTATAAGATCTATTGAATTGGCTGTGACAATGTACATACAGAAGCTGATGAAAAACACCCCTATCGATTCAGAGATGAGGGAGTACCACAAAAACATGTTTGTGGGATTCCTGCTGTTGTTTGAAACCCCCACGTAGGAAGAGGCTGAAACTGAGGACACCGATGAGTAAGCTGGTGGATCGTTGTTTTGCTTTCCGTAAGTCGAAGTGGTTGTGGTGGTGGTCACGATTGATTCTGGCTCTGTTGATATCCCAGAGGCTCCCCAAAAAAGTGAATAGATGCTTATCAATCCATAAAATGCAGTGAACATCGAAGAGCAAATAATGATGATGTTTTTTGTGGAAAATATTTGCATTACCCTTGAGTCAACATAAAATCCAATTCCTGAATTTGGATGCCGCAGCAAGATTTTTGATTCCTCCATATTGACTTTGAGGTCATTGTCCTCAACCCCCGGAAATGGATCTATGCAAATGACCTCTAGATTGCTTGGGAACAACCCAACTAAATTTACACAGTAATTCAAATTTGTTCCTAATGGTGGGGATGGCGGTATGTTCGTGTAATCTACATCCAATAGTACCGTCTCATTCCATTTTTGGATGTAAAATAACGGGTTTCCAGTTGCTGGGTCCCTCAAAAGATAAATGGTGTGTTTGAAAAAAAGATAAGGGGGCATGTTATCTGGAGATCTCTTTGAGCTGCTCACAAACAAAGAAAAGGCAAAAAAAGCTGTAAACAAAAATATCCAAAATCCATTGGTCCACAATTTCAAACGAGTGGAGTTGGCCATTGAATTAATTGTATGGAGGTTGTTTTGAAAGGTTTCTTTGGTGGCGATTGGCACAGACACCGATTCTGATTTTTGATTTCCTGTTGCCGCCTTTTTTTTTGAATCACCATCATTTTTATTTGACGAATCAGATTTATTGTTTAATCTATCGTTGATTTTTTTCAGATGGTGTTGGGTCTCTATCGATCCTTGGTGAAAAAGATCTGAATTCATTATATATTCGGCATTGTTGATGTCGTGTTGTTTTGAAAGATATCTGTTCAATTCCTCTGTGTTTTTTATCACATTGTTATCTGGTAAAACTTTCAAGGGATTTTGATTTGGTCCACCATAAAAGTTATTTGATTTTGAATCAGTGGTTAAGAATCCAGAAAACGAGGGTGGCACAGCTTGGATTGGTTGAACAAAAGGAGAAAGCTTTAATTTGGGGTTGCTGTTATTTGTGATCGCAACTTTTGAGTGGAACAATCTTTGATTATTATTATTATTGTTGTTGTAGGCCGAATTCAAATTTAGTGCACTATTGTCTTTGATGTTTCCGGGGGTAGAATTTGAAACTGAACCGTACTGTTGGGGATTTGTGTTTATCCTACTCCCCCGTCTCTGTTCATTCATTTTCCCCCCTCTCTTTTTTTCTATTTGGTTTGTTTATCTTTTTTTTTTTTTTTTTTTTTTTTTTTTTTTTTTTTTTTTTTTTTTTTTTTTTTTTTTTTTTTTTTTTTTATTTTTTTTTTTTTTTTTTTTTTTTTTTCTTCAAAAATTTCTTAACTTTTTGTTCTTTAAAAAAAGCTTTTAATTTTTTGAAATTTTTTTTATTGAAGAATTACAACTTTTTTGCGGTAAACAAAAAGAAAGTCATCATATTTCATTTCTTTTTCGAGCAAGTCTCCGTAAACCGGGGTGTTTTCCACAAGATCATCTACCTCACGCCAGTAGTCCCGCTGGGAATCATTTCCGTATTTCACATAAGACATGAAATGACCTCCGCTGTATCTAATCACCCCCCTGATCTCGTAAACCCAATTTTTTACTTTGATATCGGACAAAGGGATTTCCCTCTTGACATTTTTTGGCGTGAAGTCGATCACCAAGATTTCTGGCAAAATCAGATCTTTCACCGCAAAATTTGCAAGACAATCACATTGGACAGAGGTTTGCAATCCACTTTTTGTTTTTTCATAACCAATCACCGAGGGACATCTTTGTTTATAGTTTGTCAACAACCCATTGAGCTTTGAAACCACGGTTTTTGGATCCTCCCCCGAAAGGTGTTCCACCTGAATGATAGGAAATTTTTTCTTTTCACTCACAATGTGACTTGGGTATTTGGTGCATTGTGAAACCCTTGTGTATTGGATGTTTACAAGATTCTCTGAAAATTTGCCACAAAATCTAAACCAGTCGCCAGCATCTCCACTCTGTCCAAGTTTTGGAACACTTATTTTTTCTGGAATACTGCAAACGTTTGACCAAAAGAGATCCCTGAAGTACATCATTATCTTGAGCTGGTAATTGATGGGAATACCTTGCATCTCACTATCAGAGTTTTCACCATCATCATCATTAAATTTGGTCAGCAATTCCCTCAACTGTCCCAAGTTATCCATTTTGGACAAGACACTAGGATTGAGGCAAGCCCTCATGACTTCAAGAAAGCTGTCAAGATGACAAGAATTTGAGTTCCACTGGAAATGTTTAAAATAAGAGTTTGTCTTGACCTTTTTTGTCACGGTCCTTTCCCTAATAAAATTTTGATTGATCCGGTTTTCGTCCAAAAAACTGCTATGTTTTTTTTCATTGGTGTAATTATCGTTTTTCAGGATATCTTCTATGTCATTGTTGTTTTTGTAAGCCATGTTCAAAAAATTTTGCATTCTATTTTTCCTGTGGAGCTCATTTTCATATTCATTTTCTTTGTTCTTTTATTTTAATCTCTCTTTTTGTTATCTTTTTTGTTTTTCCCGTTCTTTTTCCTTTTCTCCTTCCGATTCAGATGAAAAATCAAATTGAAAGTTCACTTCACTGTCAGAATCAAAGTTGGTTGCTTCCTCGACTTCCTTTTCGTTTTTGGTGTTTGGTAAATCCAAATTTGATTTTTTTGAAACATTTTCGAATTTTTCAAATTTGAATTCATAGCTTTCCTCTAAACCCATTATCAAATAATCGGAGTTGTCTTCGTTATCTTCTTCTTCAGAGAGAGTTCTGGGTCTCATTATGTCCCTTTTTGCTTTCTTTTTTTTGTGAATTGTTCTTTTGTCTTATTTCTTTTTTTCTTATTTGAATTTTTTTTTTTTTTTTTTTTTTTTTTTTTTTTTTTTTTTTTTTTTTTTTTTTTTTTTTTTTTTTTTTTTTTTTTTTTTTTTTTTTTATTTATTTATTTTTTTTTATTTTTATTTTTTTTTTTTTTTTTTTTTTTTTTTTTTTTTTTTTTTTTTTTTTTTTTTTTTTTTTTTTTTTTTTTTTTTTTTGGATGTTATATTTATTCCTGTCTTTTGTTTACCTTTTATTTTTTTTACCAAATCTGGAAATTTTTTTTAATCACAGCGGACCTTTGGTCTGAAAAAAAAATTTGCCAAAAAAAATCTCGGGAAAATTTTTTGAGGACCCCATGAGATTTTTTTTGGCAGAATTTTTTTTTCGAGGAAAGGTTCTGTAAAAGTAAACGTGTTACCCGATTTGGAAATTTTATTTTTTCAATTGAAAAATGGACGCGAACAAACAAATAGGAAACCCCAAGCAGTGTAATTTTTGGTTCGAATATGTAACCTTTAGACGGTACCCATAATTAAAATACACGAAAATAATTTTTTTATTTTTTTTAAATATTTTGTGAACAAGAAATAAAAAGAAATTAAAAGCAAGAAAAATTTTTTAAAAAAAAAGAAACAAATGGATGCCATTATTTATTCGTTCGGTTTAACAAAAAAAAAGGATGAAGTAAAACTATCAAGTTCATTTACAGATTCGTCCACAACAGTATTTTCCAAGATGTAATCAAAAAAGGTAGGGTTTTTCTCTACAAACTCAATTTCAGTCATTGCAATTTCCAGCCGGTTTTGGATCTGTTCTTCGGTTTCAGATTTTCTTTTTTGCAACCTCTCTTTGAGGGTATCGTGATTTGGTGGGGTGACAAAGACAAATGCCACATCAAATTCCTTATTTTCTTTGAAACTTTTAGCGCCTTTGAGATCAAGTTCCAAAATGCAAATCTTCCCTTCACCAGTGGCATTTATTATTGATTCTTTTGAAGTGCCATACAAATTGCCGGAATATTGAGTGGTTTCCACAAAGTCTTTGTTTGCAATGGCTTTTTCCATTTCTTCTTTTTCAACAAAGTGATAATGCTTTCCGTGGATCTCACCTTTACGAGGAGGACGGGTGGTGTGGGAAACAGAATAAGAGTAATCATCAGGATAAATTTCAAAAAGCCTTTTTAGAATCGTGCTCTTTCCAACTCCAGAAGGACCGCAAAAAACCAACACCCTCTTCATTTTTTCTCTTTTTCTTTTTCTCTTTCACAAAATTTGTTTTTAAATTTTGAATTTTTTTTTTTTTTTTTTTTTTTTTTTTTTTTTTTTTTTTTTTTTTTTTTTTTTTTTTTTTTTTTTTTTTTTTTTTATTACCCAAAGAAGGTTATGGTTTTTCTCTTCTAAAATGGGAAATTCTTTTTCTTTTTTATTTCCTAAAAAAAGGAAGAAAGGTTTGATTTTCTTCAAAATAAAACATTTAAAATATTTTTTTTTTTTATTCTCAGCATTGGTAATATTTCACTCCACGACATCTTCCAAAAAAATGGAAAATTCATTTGTCGGACGTCATCAAAATCAACTATTTTTTTTATCCCAAATCAAAATCATTGATCGTTCTACTGATTTTAATTTTCCATTACCCGTTAATAGAGGAGTGGAGAACTTTGATAGAGTAGAACATCTTCCAAAAAAATGGGAAACTCATATTTTATTACAAGAATTAGTAGTTCACGCCCCAACGGGATCGAAAACATTGATCATCCACCACCCCACGTTAATCGCAGAGCGGTGGATGATTATCGTGCTAATGTAGAACATAGAGTGGAAAATGCGCTATCGGTTGCATGTGCAAACGGGCATTTAGAAATTGTGGAATTGTTGATGAAAAGAGACAATTTACTTGTCAATTCACATGGGGATTATGGGTGCAGTCCCTTCTACTCAGCTTGCCAAAGGGGACGCACTGAGGTCGTGAGGTTTATGATTAAGGACAGTCGAGTCGATGTGAACAACAAAACCCTAGGTGGAGTCACGCCGCTTATTATTGCATGCAATAACGAACGCATTGAAGTGATTAAGATTTTGCTAGATGATGAAAGGGTTGATGTGAATGCTCGAGATGTTAATGGTAGATATGCGTTAAGTGAATCCATTGAATTGAAAAAAAATGAGATAATAGAAATTTTTGCCCAAGCAAAAATATCAAATCCAAAAAAATATGAATGCTTTTCAATCGAATAAATTTTCTACTAACAAAACCTTTTTTTATTTTTTCATTTTTTATTCCTTTTTTTTTTACAAAACTGATCGCAAACAATCAAAACAAATCAAAACCGGTGGCATATTTTGCCCTTTGTCATCTTTGCAATGAAGAAATAAAGCAAAATCCGAACCCTTGCTGTAAGATGAAATATTGGTGTTATTGTAATTGTCTTCATTCACCTTCTTATTTGATCCAGCTTTGAAATTTAGATTGCTGATCAATTCGCCAATTCTGCTTTTGGGATTAAAAATAAAACAATCCTTTGTAGAAGAAAAGGTTTTCAGCAAATCAAATTGGTTTATATCCGACAAGCGGTAGCAAAAATGGCAGCTGCTCATATTTTTAAAAAATACAGGATTTTTTACAAGACATTTTTTGCAAATGACTGTGTTGCTGTTGTTCCCACAAAAATGGTTGGTGATATCAACCAGACACAGATTTTTACACCATTGGCAATACCCGATGTCATTTTTGTAACAGTAATTGTCAACCTTTGAACCTGATAATGTGACAATAGACGGTTTGATCCTTTCTTTCTCCCTTTGATTTTTTTGATTTTGGTGGTTGTTCGTGTGGTTTGGTGGTGTGGGTGATTGTGGTCCATGTTGATTCATCTTTTCAAGTTTTCTGATGCTCTCCAAAACAAAGAAATTCAACGGGTTGAAGATCCCGTTTTTTGATTCCCGGGTTATCGTGGCATAAACTTGTCCAAAGTCTTCCAATTTGGAAAAAAATCGTTTATCAATCATGGTTTTCAACAGTTCATATGAGCAGTCTGTGAGGACCTTGTTTAAGCCAGAGAGTGGGGTCCAGCCTCGATTTGAGCTATGGTAAATCTTTTTGAGATTATCCATTATTTCTGATTGGGCATAATGGATCAATTTCTCCTTTTTCGAAAAGTTTTGTTTTTCAGATTCTTTTAAAAACAAAAACTCCTTTGAATCCTCCACTTCGGAAAACTCCTTTTTGTAAAGTGTGGCCCTTGAACTGATTTCTTTTAATCTGTCTATTGGAATTCTCAGATGAGTGACATCCCCAAATCCATCTATAATCAAATTTGGATTCAACGAGAGGATCCTTTCATTGCAAAAAGACGAGGTCAACTTAAAATCCCAAAATCCTCTTTGGGGTTGAACCTCATTTTCTACATGGCCACCTTCGTTATTTTCCAGATCACCCTCAGGATCATCTCCCTCAAAAAAAGGGGAAATGGAAGAGATTGTGACATTTTCGGTTTCCGAGCTTAAAAATGGAATTTGTCTGTTTTCAGGAAGACCCACTTGGTTCATAAAATTTGAAGCCCCTGTTGAATGAATGTTTGAAAGCATTTTAGATTTTCGGGTTTCAAAACAAACAGATTCCATTGGGGTGAACACGCCATTGTCTGGGTCAATCCCTTCAAAATCCTGCTTTTCATCAAATCCCTCATTACTTGAACCACACAAGGTGACAGTGCTGGTTTCTGGATAAAATCTAAAAGACATCAATTGGTTCCCCACCAGCTCGGGCTTTTGAAAGCAAAAATCATTTACGTTTTCAATAAATATCAATTCCCAACATTCAGAGAAAAATCTGACCTTTTCAATTTTGAATTCCTCGATATTTTTTTTTTCCTTTTCTCTCTCCCTTTGCTTTTTGGCATCTCTGCCTGTTCTCTTTACTTCATTTTTTTCTTCAAACAGGGAGCCATTCAAGATGTCTGAGTATTTGAAACCGTTTTCGTGAACCCCAAGCCACTGAAATTTTAAAATGTCTTCTTCAAAACAGGTCAAAATGGTCTTGTAGTCCAATAAATTCATGGCGTTTTCCTTTTGCATTTTTTTATTTAAGATTTCCATAAAGGCATCTCTTATCCCCAGTAAGCTATTGTATTTGGTAAAGTGCCTCGAGGGGACCAATTGAAATTTGTCTTTTGCCGGTTCTTCAAAATCAACATCCGTTTCGTCTTTTTTATTTTTATCACCATCGTCGGTTTTGCTGTTTTGAAATCTTGGAAGTTCTATGTCCAAGGTCCACAAATTTTTGGGATTGTGCTTTGCAATCATGCAAATTGAAAAGTCTTCTATTTTTTTACCCAATAGTCTATCGTAATATCTTTCAAAAAGGGCTTTGAAATTTTCGGTTATCTCAACCTCTTTTTCATCTGCATTTTTTTCATTTTCATTTTCAGAGTCGTTTCCAGATACATTATTGACCTTTTCTTCTTCTAAATTTTCTTCACTTGATTCCATTTCGTCGTTTCCAATATCCTTTTCTTCATCGTCTTCATCGTCTTCATTGTCTTCTTCATTGTCCTCTTCATTTCCTTCTTCACTGTCTTCATTTTCTTCATCTTCATCTTCTTCACTGCACTCATCTTTGTTATTTGGAAATGTGTTTGGGTTACTCACACTGCTGAAATTATAATCATTGCAATTGTAATCGTAATTTCCTTCTTTTTTCCCCCCTTTTTTGTTTTTATTGTTTTTATTTTTTCTTTCAATCGCAGTCACCACCATCCGGGAATCAATCAAACCAATTGTGACAAATTGGGAAGAGATCTTCATAAAGGCTTTGATAACATTGTCTCCGTGGTAGTGATCCTCTATTTTTTCAGGTCTCTCACTAAAATTGCTTTTGATTTTATCATGTGCGGAGCTTGATTTGTTGTTGTTGTTGTTGTTGTTGTTGTTGTTGTTGTTGTTGTTTCTAAGCCTTAAAACCCTCATTTGCATAACCCAACTGCAAAATTGTTTAGCCTCTTTTACCAATCCTTGACAAATTTCTAAAAAGGTTTGAGGAGCTGATAACCTTTCTCTCAACCGGTTTAGCAAACTTGGGTCATTGGAACACATCTGATACATCATATCAAATAACATCACCTCAATTATTGATGGCATATTAACCAAAATGGTACAGATCTTTTTTTTGGCACTCTCTGAGGTGTTTATCAAGTGAAGCACCTTCAAGATCCCATCTTTGCAAAGCCTCTCCAAAACTGGGGTATCATTCCCACCCTCAAATTCTTTGCAATTACAATTGCAACCAAATCCTTTTTTTTCTTCATTGTCCGCTCCATTTTCACAGATACAATCAGTTGGGTGCTCAAAAATCCAAGTTATAAAATAATTAAGCAACCAGTGATTTGGTCTTTCCAGTATTGCCCTGTAGGTTTCTGGATCCAACCTGTCGTTTTTTGAAAATGACTTGATTAAACAATAAAAAATGCGGGTGTCTTGATGGGCGTGATCTATCTCCATGTTATTTGAGAAAAATTTTGAATGGTCCAGCATGGTGGTGAAAAGTGGCTGAATTGATTCAATGATCTTGTTTTTGTCAAATGAGTAAAATCCCAATTTGGGATTTATTCCAAACGGCGATTCAAAAGAAGATCTCACACAATTAAGCAATTCAAATCGCTCCATTGGGTTTGAATTGGTGGCAGAACTCTTGTTTTGTTTTTTGTTTTTGCTTTTGTTTTTTTCTTTTTCGCTTGCCAATTTATTGTGCAAGATGTGAAAGGTGATCTTTTGAGTGTCCCAAATGGCTTTGATCATCTCAGATCTGGTGGTGTGGTGTTTTTTCAACATGGCTTTTTGCTCTTCTGTCAAATAATCGTTTTCATAAAAAGAAGAGGTGGTCCCTCCAATTGGCATGTGGTGGAACACCATATTTGAAAAGAAGTTTCTGCAACTGTTGATGTAACAAATTTCAGAGTTCAATTCATCAATTTGGATTTTCTTTTCCAGATTTCTGCTTTTCAAAAAAAGATCTGCAATTTGGTCATCTCGTTTGTAATAATAATTTTTTAACAAGGCCTCTGGACAATCTGGTTTCTCATTTTCATCTGGAAAGGCGGGTTTGATTTTTTTTCCCATATTTAAACCCCAAATCACTTTTGATGATTCCACCCTCCTATCGATTGCGTGGTGTCCAGAATCAGTGGTTTTGAAATCCAAGGAGGTGGAGACCACAAAAGAAAAAATGCTCTCTCTTGGTCCAATTATGTTCGGCTGTGAACCCAAGAGAAAAATCAGATACCATTCCCCCATTTCATTTTGTTTACCACCACTTGCCTCGTCTGTGCCCATTTCAAAAAGCTCTTTGTTTTCCGGGTTTCTCCCAATGGGATTGTCTAAAAAAGATTCCGGTAAAACCATCTCCAGTTCAAACCCCATCATTGCCAAGACCAATTCAACCCCAGAGTGATCGTTGGGATTCAGACAGTAAAAGTCGTCAAATTTTGAAAACTTTTTAAATTCGGTTATCAAGTTTGGGTAATCCGTCGACATATCAAATTTGAAATTGATTTTTGTTTCTTCTTCTTTTTCTTCTTCTTTTTCTTTTTCTTTTTCTTTTTCTTTTTCTTTTTCTTTTTCTTTTTCTTTTTCTTTTTATTTTTATTTTTATTTTCCTTCTTCTTTGTTTTCCTTTGTTTGGTTTTTTGACAACCAACCCATTAGAATGCTTTTGAACAATTCGGTTTCTTCCTTTTTTTCAATCCTTCTCTTGACAATGACTCGCTGAGGGATGTCAACCCCCAATCGATGGAAGATCACCGCGGTTTCATAATTGCAAAAGAAGGTCCGCGATGAAGCATCGTTTTTATTTTTGTCTTTTTCAAATTCCCCCACATTGAGTTCATTGTAAATCAATTGCTTGAAATGCTGGGTTTTAAAGCCTATTTGCCTAAAGGGGAAAAAGTCATTGCTCTGATTTGACTTGCTGGTCAAGAAATTCATGGTGAGCGATTGCAAAAATAAACACTTCTTTAGATCTTCACAATTAATTTGGTCAACTGTTTCGAGGGTGTTGCTCTTAATTGACAGTAATATGTTATTTGTGGCAATGAGGGATCCGTTTTTGCTTTTTGAAATCCTCTCAATCACATTTTGGAACATAAATGGATTTTTTTCAATTATCTCAGAAATCAGAATTTGCTTGTCCAGTGTGCTGCTTACCAAATCACTTTGTCCATAGATCAATTGGACCATAGAGTTCATCCAACCCCCGTCATAAACCAAATATTTGCTCTCGTGTGAATTTAGTTTGGAATCAAAAAAGAAATTGTCGGAGATTGAATCTTTCTGCTTTCCCTTTTTTTGTTTTTGAATCTGGCCATTGGATTTGCCGTATCCCTCACGCTCACTCTCACCGTAAACTTGAATGAGGCGGGTTTCATTTTCAAATGAGTCCTTTACCAGTTTACAATACATCTCCCAAATAAGGTCTGTGAGATTTGTCAAAATGAAACCGGTTTGATTCTTTTCAACCCCTATCTTTATCAATTTGCCATTTTCAAAATGACTCTTGTCAAAAACAAAGAATCGGCTATCAATTTTCAAAATTGGGATTGCGGTGTGGTCACACCAATATGGACCTTTGGAAACATGATTGCAAAATAATTTGGCATCAGAAAGAACCAATACCTTTTGATTCAAGGGGGTTGCTGACGTTGTTGCTGATTCATCCATTTGCTCTGTTTCCATTTTTGTGAGATGGGTTTTAAAATCATTTAGCAAATAATCTTTATAGGTTAACAAATTGTGTTTTATTGTCTCGAATTGTTTACAAATGAATGTACAATGTGATTCAAAGTTTGGGGCTTGTGGTGATGACAGTGGTGATGGGGTTGATTGTGGTTGTTGTGGAGTTTTTAGCGATGAAGACGGCAAAGGTACTCTTTGGCAATTAAAGTGTTGTATATTATAAATTGAGCAATCTATGGTCTGGATTAATTTTGAAATTATCTCGCTCTTTAAAAAAATGGTCCAAAATATCATGTATTCCAATTTTTTTTCTATAATTTCGCAATCTAGTTCTTGGAACCATACTGAAGTGGTAAACCATTTGCTGTTCATCATGATTTCGATTAATTCCAGATTTTTTGGTTTATTTTTGAAAATTGAAAAAATGGGAGTGTTCAAAAAATGGGTGAAGGTGTTAAACAAAAATAAATCAATACCAAGATCTTGGAAATCATTATTTCTCAAAAACCCAGCCGTGATGTTTGCTTGGGTTTGATTAAAGATGTTATTGATTATCTGGGTGTTTGCAATTTCAAAGGATTGACTCACCTGAAAAAAAAAATAAAAAAAAAATTAAAAATGAAATTTTTCAAAAAAAATAAAAAAAAAAAAAAAAAAAAAAAAAAAAAAAAAAAAAAAAAAAAAAAAAAAAAAAAAAAAAAAAAAAAAAAATTCAAGGTACCATTTCACCCCCCATCACCCCCCCCTCATCTGAGACCACCTTTATTCCAGTTGCCACATTTATCCCCTCTCTTGTTGGAGTGTACCCTGTTCCTGTGTTTTTGATCTTTTCTATTGTCGGGGTGTTTTTTTCATTCACCCAAATAACTTCCTTTTCTTCACCATCCGAGTCGATCCAAACAGGAATTAATTGTGCACTTGCAATCAATTTTCCACTTTTCAAATCATTGAGTACCTCGATTGTTTTCGGGTTGTCAGAAAGGATTTCACAAAAAAATAGAGAGTATTTAATCTTGAAAACAATTAACTCTCTTATTGAATCAGCAATCCCATGTGCCGATGATTTGAGATTTTGATTTTGATTTACAGTCTCGACTTGGGATGGAGCAGAAAGCGTCAAAGTGAATTCTGATGATTTGGTTTTCTCCATCAAACCATCATTTCTCTTCTTTGAAGCAATTGGATTTCCAATCTTGGTTTTCAGAAAATCATAAATTCCAACATTGATTGAATGGAATTTTTTATGAGATTCAGAATTCAAAGTAAACCCACAAAAAAAATAATTGATGTCAAAATAGGGGTATATCCCATTGATAAAAATTGAATCATTCTGTTTGAAATCGGGCTTCAATCCCCCGTAATGACCACTGGATGGCAATTTAAAGGTGTTCAAATAAAGATTGTGTTTGTTTAAAACCTCTTTGTTTGCCGTGTCGTCGTAGGTTTCAAAGTGATTTTCTGCCAACATGGTTGAACAAAACACATCTTGGAAGATTTGGCTGTGTGACAAGTCATGAACTGCGAGCATCTCACAAAGTACACACCCCCTTTGTTCAAATCCATTGATGAGTTTTGACACAGTTTCCATTTCAAATGGGGTCATTGCACTATCTCCTGAAATTATTTGATCAACCAAGTTCCACTCGTTTTCAAACAAAAATGACATTCCACAAAATTCATTATAACAATTACTCTCCCTCCCCAATTCTTGTGTCAAAGGATGTTTTTTTAACATGCAAACGTATGGGAAAATGCAAGATTCCCAAAGGGTGCTGTAAATACAAGGCTTCACTCCAATCTTTTGAAGCGTAAAATCATACGATCTCATGTTCCGAAACAAATTTTCAACGGTGGTGTAGGGTGGATTTGAATTATTTTTACCGGAAAAATTCTTGGGAAATTGGGTATTGGAAGAAGAGGAAGATGCAAGTAAATGAGTGGGAGGAGGAGGAGGAGGAGGAGGAGGAGGAGATTGATAAAAAACCTTGAGTTTTTGCAAAAGGATTTTGTAGATATCAGAATCAATGTTATACGAACTTCTTAAAATTTGTTCTAATCTCTCCTTTTCTTTGTTTTGATTTTTGCTTTCAGGATTTTTGTTTTTTGGTTCCTTTCCCTTTTTTTGGTTCTTTTCAGCACCTTTTTCAATCACCTGTGGGATTTTGATGCTGTCAATGAAAGAGACCAAAGAGCTTTGCTTCAATTTCATAATTATGTTTTCAAACTTGGTCAACTCATTTTCAGGGATTGAATCGCTTATCCCCACCCTCTTGCTGGGGGGCAATGATTTATTTGTGTTGATTGAATTATTAATGCTTTCATTAAAATCAAATTTCACCTTTTCCAAAATGTCGCCAACTTGTTGCACATATTCTTCTGAGAATCCATGATTTGTATTTTTTAATTCTTCCGGTACAAATTTCAAATTCTTGCTAAATTCGTTTACAAAGAGTGAAACTTTGCTCTGTCTTTCAATCTTGAGCCTTTTTTTGTGGGTGTTTTCATTTTTTTCTTTAAGCGTATCAGCTGACCTTTTGCTTTTTGGATGGGGTGTTTCCATTTTTTTTGTTCCAATTGCTCCTTTTTTTTCTCCTGTCTTCCAAATCCTACTCACAAAAACAAAAAAAAACAAAAAACCAAAAACAAAAAAACCAAAAGGGAAAACAAAAAGGGAAAACTAGTTCAAAAAAGGAAAGAAAAAAAAAAAAAAAAAAAAAAAAAAAAAAAAAAAAAAAAAAAAAAAAAAAAAAAAAAAAAAAAAAAAAAAAAAAAAAAAAATAAAATGAATTGAAACATGAGCGAAAATGTGCGCACCAAAACGCAATTAGCCATAGTCAATAAAGCCACCTTCGGTTTGAAGAGGGGAATTGAATTGCCAAAACAGATTTATCATTATGTGAAATGCTTGAACATGATGACCCGAAAAGTCAAAGAGGACGAAGCTGGCATTCAATACAGCTGTGGTTGCAAAATAGAGGATTGCTGCATAAAAAATTTGGAAGATATAAACATCATCCGAAAATTCATCACTGTAATCAAAGAATACAAATTCGTGATAATAAATTGTGAAGTCGATCCTGTAAATCAAACCGATGTTCATGATGATTCAAAAAAAAAGATAGATGCGATAAAGTTATTCAAAAGGAGATTGGACATGTTGGCACAAACAGAAGATGGCAGGATCGTGATCTTCGAGTTCAAATGCGGTTATAAAACATTACTAATCGATGATCCAAAAAACAAAACACAGTTTGAAGAACACAAGGCCCAATGCTTGCTATACATGCATTTATGGAATTCAGGAAATAACGCCCAAATTTATGGAGAATGTATTTTTTCTTATTTAATCTACCTTGACATTGATGGAGGGACTTGGATCATGATTAAGCCCAAAGAGATTGTGATGGAAGAAGAAAAGGAAAAAGAAAAAGACAAAGAACAAGATAATATGGGTGTTGATTGAATAATAATACGAATTTGAAATGTTTTTTTTTCTTAATTTATTTTGTTTCTTTTTTTTTTTACCAAGAGCAATATCCTTTATCTTCAGAAATACAAAACCCATATGACCAACTCCCCAAAGGATTAACATCTTTAATTTCGTTGCACCCATTTTTGTAAAAATTTGGATGGGTATTATATGGCATCAATTCCCAACCTTTATTGTCTGTGAACTCTAATTTCATTCCAGCAATGGAAAATAATCCATACAGTTCATATGATTCGACGCTGTAAACTGGATAACCTTGATCTGAAAATGCACCTCTTTGAAGCACAGTATTCCAACCTTGCAATAAGAAGGGCATTCCGCTAATTCGAACCCTTTCCGGCCATTCGTTTGCTCTCTGTGGAATTTCCATTGGTTTCTTTTTTTTCTTTTTCTTTTTCTTTTTTTTTCTTTTTCTTTTTCTTTTTTTTTTTCTTTTTGTTTTTTTTTTTTTTTTTTTTTTTTTTTTTTTTTTTTTTTTTTTTTTTTTTTTTTTTTTTTTTTTTTTCTTTAAAAAGTTTTCGTTCTTTTTTTTTTTTGTTTTTTACAAACCCTTTTTTTTTCGTTGAAGAAAAAAAAAATCAAACTTGTTTGCAATAACTTTAAAAAAAAATGAGCAACGGAAAAAGAAAAATTGCTGAAGTCAAAGATCTTCAATTTGTCGTCGGTGAAGATGAAGACGAACAAGACATTGCCGCCAAAATTAAAAAAAGGGAAATGGAACAAAAGGAAAAGGAACAAAAGATGGAAGCCAAATTGAATAACAACAAAAAAACTTCTGGCCTTAAATGGGATTTGCAGTATGTCTCTGAAGAAAAAATTGAAAAAAATGATAGTTTAGATGAGAATTTGAGAAGGGAAAGGTTTAGAGAATCAAAAACGAAAGCCGAGAACGAAAAAAGGGAAAACGAACGAATTGAATCAGAGGTTTTAGAAAGGTTAAAAGTGATTGATATTGAAAGAAAGAGAAAATTTGAAGAATTAATGAGAAATACCCAATATGAAAAGGACTTGGTCGAAAAGGAATCCAAAAAGATAGAAAGGGAAAAGATGCAAATCGAAAGGGATAGGTTTCAACTTGAAAAGGATAAATTGGTTGTTGAAAAAACAAAATTGGATCTTCAACAAAAGTACATTGATTTGCAAAAGATGGAAATGAGTTTGGAAAAGAAGAGGCCACATGATTTGGTTGAGCCTTTAAACTCTGAACAAGCAAAAAATGCAAATCCTCCAAGCTTGGGTGAAATTAAAAACAACCACAAAAATGAACCAAATAAACGACCTAGATTTACCCCCAGAATAATGGGTCCTGACGATGAAGATGGTGATGCAAGACCCCAAAAGGAAAAAAACAAAGAAAAGGTCCCTGAGAAAGAGAATGACGACGAGTTTGTCTTTGACTTTGAAAATCTGGATCAACCAAATATTTCAACAAAATTTGGGAAATACACAATCCTGTATCCAAACGAAAATGAAGATTTGACAAAAAGGGTAAACGATTTGATTAAAACAAAAAAGAAATCAGATCCTGAATTAAAGGTGAGATTTGACAGCATCCTATCTGAAACCGCAAGGGAGGTCCAAAGTAAATTAGACAAATTGATCAATACAGACAATTTTTCCATCATCCAAAGATTTATTGTTTATTTCTCAATGGCTGAATTGCAAAAAAGGGATTTTTTGAAAAACTTCACATATTTAACCAAGAGATATGATGACTTTTTATCTGATTTGAAAGTTTTTTTTTATGACTTGAGCATCAACTACAAAACGGATATTGCAACCATCACGTTTTTGGAAGAAATCAACACAAAATTGATGAGGTGCATAGAAAATAAAAATGGAACATACGCTAACAAAATTTTTGATTTTAATTTCACCTCTGTTAAATTCAACACCATCATCAGGAATTATCAATTAAAAAATATAAAATATTCTGGGATTGCCAATGTTGCAATTGGGATCCTCATCAAATACCAAGCTAACAACAACATCTTTTATTCATTCGCAGACGTTGTTGTTGGATTTGTTGATCCGGATGCCTTCTCGTATTTTGGGATGCAATAATATATAGTGAATGTTGATTTAAAAAAATGAAAGAAATAAAAAAAAAGAAACACTTTTTTGTGCGTTTTTATTATTATTATTATTATTATTGTTGCTTTTTTCATTTTTTTTTTTCGTTTGCTCTTTTTTGAAGTCATTTTTTGTTGTTTTTTTTTTATTATTTAACATCATCATTATCAATATTTTATCTATTCTTCCTTTTTTTTTATTTGGTTCAGAGGTTGTCAACACCTCTCGCCACGGATCCTTCTTGCCAAGTTCATATCCTTTGCCATGATGGTGACTCTCTTTGCGTGAATGGCACACAAATTGACGTCTTCAAACAGTCCCACTAGGTAAGCCTCAGTAGCTTCTTGAAGTGCCTGAATGGCAGATGATTGAAATCTGAGTTCCTCTCCTTTAACCCTAAAATCTTGCGCAATCTCTCTGACAAGTCTTCCAAATGGGGCTTTTTTAATGAGTAATTCGGTGCTCTTTTGATATCTTCTGATTTCTCTCAAGGCAACAGTTCCGGGTCTCCATCTGTGCTTTTTTTTCTCAGGGTTGGAAGTGGTATTTTTCAAACCCAGTGTCTTACGTTCAGGTTGAACAGCGCCTGATTTCTTGGGACTTTGCTTGGTTCTCATTGTGGTTGTGCGTAAAAAAAAAAAAAAATGAAGGTTCGGGGCAGCTCAGAGAAAGTGGCGCTGGGATTTTTTTCTTTTTTTATTTTTATTTTTTTATTTTTTTTTATTTTTTCACTATTTCAAGTTTGTCTTATATTTTATTTTATTTGCCTTTTTTGTAAATTGCCTTTTTCGAAAAAAAAGAGTAAAAAAAACACAAAAAATAAAAAAAAAAAACAAAACAAAAATTGGGAGCTTCAAAGTTCATTATTTATTCGAAATGGTATCCAGTCTTCAATTATTTATTTTTATTTTGTTTTTTTTTAAGATACATTTCTGATCTTTTATAGACAAGATCTTCGTTTATGGGCAATTTTTTCTGACCCCCGTTTATGTAATCCAACAAATAATTTGTAATCACATTATTGCCCTTTTCAATGGAGATATCCAATGGAGTTTTCCCATCCCCATTTTTTGTGGTCCAGTCAAAATCTTTTTTAGCTTTGCTGGGGGTGCTCAAGCAAAAATAAATACAATCATCTCTCCCAAGCTTGCACAATATTGTGGCAAAATTATCTCCATCCTTATTAAGTTGATAAAGATCAACTTCTTTGTTGAAGAAAATAAAATTTAACATTTGAGTAGTTCCGTATGTTGCTGCACACAGTAATGGTGTGTCACCATTCCCATCTTTGTAGTCAAATCCATCTTTCATTTTATTCAAAGTGAATTCCCAAATGCGCTCTGCTTGTTGTAAGCAAATGGTTGTAAAAAGGTTATTTGGGGTTCCTTTGCCATAAGTGACTCCGGTCACATTAACAAATTCAGTGCCTTGTAAGAGAGTGTTGTTTTCCTTGAGCCATTTTTCATATTCTTCCACGTTGTCACTTTTCAGTATTGCAAGCAACTTGATTTGTTGTAAAGTGTTCATTGAAACAATGTTATTGGTTACTATTTATTTTATTTTTGTGTGTGTGTGTGTGTGTGTGTGTGGATGTTTATTTTTTTTATGTAAAATTTTTATTTAAAAAGCAAAAAAAAGGGT
>Ga0302194_10000827_pt1 | contig 19787 bp, 9 predicted proteins | sample II_Bog_N1_1_FD_200227 | JGI IMG/M metagenome (GOLD analysis project Ga0302194, IMG submission 200227) | Peat permafrost microbial communities from Stordalen Mire near Abisko, Sweden - II_Bog_N1_1 | ecosystem: Environmental > Terrestrial > Soil > Wetlands > Peat | place: Sweden: Abisko, Stordalen...
GGGAGACAACATGAAATCCAGGTCCGTCCTGAGTTTCGGCAAAATCATTTTTAAAGACTAGCACCGCGCGATCAATTCGTTGTGAACGAAGCTACTCCGCTGGTGGTGACGCCTCCGGGGGTGGTGACAACGATCTGGTAGTAGTAGGTGGTCTTGGCCACGAGACCAGTGACCGTCAAGCTCACCTGGGAACGGCTTGTTGATGCGGCCAAGCTGGTCTTTGCAGTGCTTGTGGTTAAAGCTGTTGCGCTGGTGCCGTATTTGAAGTACCAGGCGCCTGCCGCGCCGAGGCCGTTGATAAATGCGTTCAGCGTGGCCTGGGGAGTGGCGATGGCGGTCGCCGGGCCGATGAGAGCTGAGGGCGATCCGATGATGGTGTAGACGGCAGTCGCGGTGCTGCTGGTGGCGTCGTGCAGAGAGACCGCGACGACGTTCAATGTGGTGGTCTTGTTCACAATCAGCGGCGCAGTGTAGGCGGTGGAGAACTCGGTGGGGACGTTACCGTTGAGAGTGTAATAGAGGATGGAGCCCGCCGTTGGAGCGCTGACGCTGACGGTTTGCTGGTCATAGTAAGTGCCGGCCGAAGGGGTGATGAGGGGTGTGGCGGGAATGATGAACTCGTTGAAACCGTCACCGCTTGGGGCGAAAGTGGTGCTGCCTGTATAAGTCGCAAGCACGTAATGCGCGCCCGCGGGCAGAGCGGCGCTGGTGTAAGTCGCCTTGCCGGCGGTCAGGGCGACCGTTGCGACGGTAGCTTCGTCGACGGAAAACACGATGCTTCCCGTGGGGGTGCCGGTGCCGGACATGGGTTCCACCGCAGCCGTGAACGTCACGCTGGTGCCGGGGACAACGGGATTGGCGCTGGCGGTCAAAGTGGTGTAGGTTTCGCCCGAAGCCGGCGAGGCGCCCAGGTCGAAGTCGGCTACAAAGCCAGTGTTCTGATTGGAGTGGTAGGTGGTCTCGACGGCGTTCTCAGTGACGGGGAAGTTGGAGGAACTGGTGTAGCCCACGACGTACACATTGGAGTTAGGGCCCAAGGTCATGTTGTAAGCTTCATCGCCGTATCCCCCGGGACCATAGGGGTTCTGGGTCCCGCTGCCACCGATGTAAGTGGAATAAAGAAGTGTGTTGCCGGCGGCGTTCAGCTCGCTGAGGAAGCCGTTGCTGGTGTAGGTGGTGTAGTCGCAGCAGTGGGTGGCGCCGTGGTTGGTGGGCTGGTATGCGTTGGATGTAACGGGAAAGTCAGCCGACATTGCGCTGCCGGCGACGTAGACATTGTCTGCGCTGTCGAGGGCCACGCCATAGACGTGATCGCCGCCCCAGGGGCCGGTGGTGCCGCCAAGGTAGGTGGAGAAAACAAGAGCCGAGCCGGTGGGATTGATCTTGGTGATGAAGCCGCTGTTGGGTGCGTCAGAAGAGGTCGCGGTGTTGGTGTCGGCCCTGTTGATAGTCAACAATGCGCCGCTGGTTACGGGGAAGTCGGTATCCGATGTGTAGCCGACAACGTAGGCGTTTCCGGCCGAGTCTATGGTCAGGCCTTCACTGATGGAGGTTGTGCTGCCGCCCAGGTAGGTTGAGTACAACAACGCGGAACCGGCGGGGTTGAGCTTGGTGACGGTGACTGCAAATCCCGTGGCATGCGATACCTTCTGAAAGGCATTTGAGGTCACGGGAAAATCGCCGGAAGAAGTGAAGCCCGTAGCATAGGCATCGCCGGCGCTGTCAACGGCTATACCGTTGCCCCAGTAGATGCTCCCGATGGTGGAACCATAGCTGCTGTCCCCGCCCAGATAGGTGGAATAGACCAGCGCGGTGCCGGAGGGGTTGAGCTTGGTGACGAAATCATTGAAGCCACCGATCCCGGCGGAGTTGTTGACCGTTTGGAAGGCACCGGAAGTGACTGGGAAGTCGGTGGAGAAGGTGAGGCCGGAGACGTAGGCATCGTCGGTGCTGTCGATGGTAAGTGCCGTGGGCTCGTCGAGGATGTGGCCGCCGAGGTAGGTGGAGTAGACGAGCGCGGTGCCTGTGGGGTTGAGCTTGGTGACAAAGCCGGTGGCATTGCCGGAGTTGCTGGCCCCGTTCGTGGTCTGGAATGCGCCGCCGGTAAGGGGGAAATCGGGCGAATGGGTATATCCGGTTACATATGCGTTGCCGGACTTGTCGACGGCGATGTCGCGGGCATAGTCTCCCTGCTCGTGCTGCGCCTCGGCGCTGCCAATACCGCCGAGATAGGTGGAGTAGAGCAGCGCGGTTCCAGAGGGGTTGAATTTGCTGATAAAGGCAGTGGCGACGGCGTTCTGGGACTGGGCGTAGTTCACGGCCTGGAATGCGCCGGCAGTAAGTGGAAAGTCAGTTGAAATGGTCAGGCCGCAGACATAGGCATTGCCTGCTGAATCGGCGGCAACAGCCACGACATACTCGGCGTTGGTGCCGCCAAAGAAAGTGGAGTAGGAGAGCGTGGGGTCAATCACCAGCGGCCGATTATGGTCATACTCGCCGATGGAAAAGGTGACGGTGTTATCGGCGAGCAGCTTGAACGCTCCGCGAATGGGCCGACGCGCGCCTTGAATCTCCTGGTAGAGCACAGGCTTCTGGAAGGTTACCGTGCCGTCGGGCGCATGCAGCTCCAGGCTGCCGTTGGCATCGAGTGTGAGGCTCGCGGTGCCGGCGAAATGGAGGCGGATGGGCGCGGGATCGGCGTGGGGCGCGACGACGAAATCGTATTCAAGCTGCTGCTGGTTGCCGTAATACACCAGGTCGACGCCGTTATAAATGCCGGAGTATTTGACGCGCGCAAAGTTGGGAATCGCCGTATGCCACTTGGATGCGTCATTGCCGAGGAAGTAGTTCGAAGTGCCCGGCAGCGGGTCAACCCCCATGGGCTGCGCATTCGCATTGGCGCCCGCCAACTGCATCCGGATCACGTCGGTGGTCACTGTTTGTGCAGGCTGGCTTTGTCTCGCATCCTGAGGGGCAACTGAGCCGGGTGCAGTGTAGCCCACACCGTGGACTTCAAGCCGCGGCCTGGTCTTTGTTGAACCGGCCAGACTCGCCGCGGGCTTGTGCAAGACGAGATCCGCTTCCTGCCCGGCAAAGTAAATTCCGAAGCCGGAGCCGCGAGAGAGAAACTGAACCGATGAGTCGACCTGTCCGTGATTGGCTTCAAAGCTGAGCGGGAGCTTGCCTTGATTCCAGGTGAGCCGGGCCTTTGCCGCAGGAGTTCCAGCAGAATTGGCGGCCGCCGCTGAGGGAGCAGGCGAGAGGCCCAGGGCAGACAGGGAGGCTGCGGCAAACAGACCGGTGATGAGCATGAGCCCTGGATTGGAGTGACCTTTTACCTTCGCCCAATTCGACATTGCATTCTCCTGATTCAATAACTTGTCTCTCAAAAAAACCGCTATCTTTCGCCGCACTTGTGCCGTCGCGGAATTAGTTGGTAGTGAAACTCAGCACTTCGCCTGAGCTGGTGCCGGCGGGCGTGGTAACCACCACCTGGTAGTAGTAAGTGGTCTTTGTAACCAGGCCGGTGAGATTGGCGCTGACCGGAATGGGTGCGATGCCTGCCAGGCTGCCCAGGACGCCCGAGGGGAGCGGTGTTTTGGCGGTTGCGCCGGTGAGAGCTGTGGCACTGCTTCCGTAAATGAAGGAATAACTGCCCGCAAGGCCGTAAGAATTGACCAGAGCATTCAGGGTTGCGCCGGTGGTGGAGATGGCCGTGGCGGGAACAGCGAGCGAGTAAGGAGAACCGACGATTGTGTAAGACGCGCCGACCACGTTGCTGCTGGGCTTTCCGCTGACAATGGCAATCGCGTTGACCCAGGTGCTGGTGCTGATTGGGAATGGCGCTGTGTACTTTGTCGATGAAGCGCTGGGAGCCGTGCCATCAAGCGTGTAGTAGAGCACCGAACCGGCGGTCGCGTCGGACAAGGTGACAAGAAACGCCGCGGGGTGAACTCCAGCTGCTGGGCTTATCACCGGGTTGGCCGGGACGATCGATTCAGTGAAGTTGCCGCCGCTGGCGCCGTAGGTGGTGCTGCCCTGGTAGCTGGCCAGGATGTTGTGAACTCCGAGAGCGAGCGGGGTTGTGGTCGTATAGGTGGCAAACCCGGTGCTGCTCAGCGGAACGGTTGCGACCGTCACCAGGTCAACACTGAAGACTACATTGCCGGTGGGTATGCCGGTGCTCGTGGTGGGTACCACTGAAGCCGTGAAAGTGACATTCGTGCCGGTCACCGCTGGGCTCGCGTTTGAGGTAACAGTTGTTCCCGTGGGCGCGGTCGTAGCTACCGTGCCGAAGGTGAATTCCGAAACAAAGCCGAGGGAGAAGTTTTGAGAACTGAAGGCGGAGTCATAGGCGCCTGGGGTTATGGGAAAGTTTGAGGCGCCGGTCCAGCCCGTCAAATAAACGGTGCCGCCGGCCCCGAGCGCAATGGCGGTCCCAGTGTCGCCGAACGAGTTGGCCCCGCCGAAATATGTGGAGTAGATCAGGCCCGCGCCGGTCGGGTTAAGCTCTGTGAGAAACACCACCGCACCATTGTTGAATGCCGCCGGATTCGTCTTCTGGTAGGCGTTGGAGGTGACCGGAAAATCGGTCGAGTCCGCGGAGCCAGTGACGAAAACATCGCCGGAGCTGTCGAAAGCCAATGCTCGCGCGCGATCTCCGGAGACGCCGCCGCTGCCACTGAGATAGGTGGAGTAAATCAAGGCGGTACCGGTGGCATTTATCTTGGTCACAAAGCCGGCCGCCGGGCCATTGCCGCCGGTTTTGTTGGTCGCCTGAAACGCGCCGGTGGTTGTGGGGAAGTTGGTTTCCCAGGTTGTCCCGGAAAGAAAAGCATTGCCGGAAGAGGCCACGGCCAGCCCATAAGGCGTGTCATCCCCGTAACCGCTGCTGCTGCCGCCAAGATATGTGGCATAGATCAGCTTGCTTGCCGTGGGATTGAGCTTGGAAATCGTCATGTTGCCCTCGCCGGTGGCATTGTTCTTGGTCTGAAAAGCACCGGCGGTCACGGGGAAGTCTTTGGAGAGAACCGTAGTGGCAACGAACGCATCCCCGGACGTGTCAATTGCCAGCAGGACAGTGTTGGGCGAGCCGTAATCGCCGCTACCGCCGAGGTAAGTGGAATAGAGCAAGGCGGAACCGGCGGGATTGATCTTGGTGACGAAGAGATTCCAGCCGTAATCGGCATAAGACAGGTTGGTGGATTGCACGACACCGGTGGTGACAGGAAAATCTCCGGAATAGGCTCCGCCCGCAACGTAGGCGTCCCCTGAAGAGTCGATGGCAATCGAGTAGGCGTAGTCACTGCGGCTGCCACCGAGATAGGTGGAGTAAAGCAACGCCGTGCCGGCAGGATTGAGCTTGCTGATAAACGATGTGGGCGCGGAACCCGCGGCGGCTTTGTTGGTGGTCTGGTATGCGCCGGTGGTGGTGGGGAAGTTCGTGGAATAGGTTGATCCGGTGATGTAGGCGTCGCCCGCGCTGTCAACGGCAATGTCTCGTGCGGTGTCGCCGCCGGCTGAACTGCCGCTGCCGCCCAGAAATGTGGAATAGAGCAGGGCGGTTCCGGTGGGGTTGAGCTTGGTGACGAACGCAGTGCTGAAGGTGGTCTTCAATGCCCCTGTTGTGACCGGGTAGTCAGCGGAGGCGGTGATGCCCGTAAGGTATGCATTGCCGGAGGAGTCTACGGCAATCGCGTTCATGGTGTCGGAGGTACTGCCGCCGAGAAATGTGGAGTAAACCAGCGTGGGGTCGATGACCAGCGGCTGGGCGTGGTCGTAGCCGCCAACGGTGAAGCCCACAGAGTTGTCGGCAAGGAGCTTGAAGCTGCCTGCGATGGCGCGCCGATGACCGTTTTCAAGCTGGTAGACCACCGGCTTGTGGAAGGCAATCTGGCCGCCAGCGGCGCTGATCACGAGGTTGCCGGCCGGGTCGAGCCGCACAGTTTGCGCGCCGTCAAAGTGCAGGCGGATGGGGCTGGTATCCACATACGGCGCGACCACGAAGTCGTATTCCAGTTGCTGCTGATTGCCGTAGTAGACCAGGTCGATGCCGTCATACACATGGGCATACCGCACTTTGGCGTAGGCAGGCACGTCGGTGTGCCATTGCGACCGGTCGTTGCCAATGAGGTAGTTTGACGCACCAGGCAGTTGATCCAATCCCTCGGCGGCGAGCGAGGAATGAGCGCCGCTGAGCTGCATGCGTACAACGTCGGCATGGGCGCTGCTGGCGGATGGGCGCAGCGCCAGGACTGCTTCGGTATTTGTAAGGTAGAGCGCGTAGCCGGTGCCGTGGGCTGAGAACTGTACCGCATGATCGGTCGGCTCCGAGCCTCTGGCCTGGCCCCGATTGGCTTCGAAGCGCAGCGGCAGGCGACCGTAGTTCTCTGCCAGTCTGGCCTTTGTGAGCGCCATCGGCGTGGGGCCGGATGCAGCCATCGCGGCGAGACCGGAAAACAGAATTCCCGACAACAGAAGAACTCGCGTGCGGGCACGGTGAGGTATCGGAAAAATGGCCGTCTGCTCCGTGTCGCGTGCAGGGACCGAGGGGCGCGCGCTGGTGTTGAGTCTCATGCGGTTCCTTTGCCTGAAGGGTTGCGTGTTCCTGGTCCAAACATGCATATCTATTGCCCCGTTCCGCTCAGCGCGATACTTTGCGGAGAGCCGGTTGCGCTATCCGTAATCGTGACAGCGGCCGCGAGTGAACCAGTCTTTGTGGGTGCGAAATGGCCGTGGATGGTGCAGTTGGCTGCCACCGCCAGACTCGTCCCGCAGTTATTTGCGAAGACAAACGAAGACGCATTTGCTCCCGTCACCGCAATGCTGGATATGGATAAAACTGCGGTCCCCGTGTTGGTCATGGTCACCGACTGTGAACTGCTCGCAGTGCCAACGGTTGTCGCGGGGTACACAAGCCTGGTGGCCGACAGAGTGACCGGCAGCGCTACACCCGTTCCGCTCAACTTGATGGTTTGCGGCGATCCCGTGGCGCTGTCTGTGATGGTTACGGCCGCCGTCAATGCGCCGCCCGTCGTAGGTGCGAAGTGTCCATGGATGGTGCAATTTGCTCCCACGGCCAGGCTTGTCCCGCACGTGTTTGCGAATACAAACGAAGAAGCGTTGGTGCCCGTCACCGCGATGCTGCTAATGGACAAAGCAGCCGTCCCAGCGTTGGTCATGGTCACCGACTGCGAGCTGCTTGAAGTGCCAACGGTTGTTGCGGAGAACACCAGGCTGGTGGCCGATAGATTTACCGGCGGCGCATCGCCCGTTCCGCTCAACGCGATTGTTTGCGGTGAACCGGCAGCGCTGTCCGCGATGGTGATGGCTGCCTTCAACGCGCCTGCTGCGACGGGTGCAAAGTGGCCATGGATGGTGCAGCTCACACCCACGGCCAGGCTTGTCCCGCAGGTGTTCGCGAATACAAACGAAGAAGCGTTGGTGCCCGTCACCGCGATGCTGCCAATGGACAACGCAGCCGTTCCGGTGTTGGTCATCGTCACCGACTGCGATCCGCTCGCTGCGCCCACGCTCACCGAGCCAAACGACAAGCTCGCCGCCGACAGAGTTACCGGCGGCGTTACGCCAGTGCCGCTCAACGCAACGCTCTGCGGCGATCCTGTTGCATTGTCGGCCACGTTCAGAACGGCGGTCAGCGACCCAATGGCCGCCGGCTTCAATTCCACTGAGATGGTGCAGCTCTCGCTCACTGCCAGCGTGCCGCCGCAGGTGCTCGCGGACTTCAGAAATGAGGTTGCATCGGCGCCGCTAAAGCTCGTCGCTCCTAAAGTGACCATTGCGGCACTCGTGTTCTTAAGCGTCACAAGTTGCGCTGCGGAAGCAACGCCTTCCGGAGTCGAGCCAAAAGTCAGGCTGGCCGGTGTGAGCGTCACCGTCAGAGTGCCGGTACCGCTCAGAGGCACGGTTTGCGGCGATCCAGTTGCGTTATCCGCAACGTTCAGAGATGCGGTCAGCGTCCCGGCAGCCAACGGCTTGAACGTGACCGTTATTGAGCAGGAAGCGCTGATCGCAAGGGTGGTTCCGCAGGTATTTGTCTCCGAGTACGAGGTGGCGTTGGCGCCGGTAATGCCGATGCTTGAAATGTCCAGAACAGCGGTGCCGGCGTTGGTCAAGGTAAAAGCCGGAGCGACGTTTGTCGATCCGACGCCGGTGGTGCCGAAGGTGAGTGCATTGATGGAAAGCGCGGCTGCGGGCCCTGTGGCAATGCCGGTTCCAGCAAGGGGAACGGGCTGCGGCGATCCGAAGGCGTTGTCCGCGATGCTCAACGTGGCGGAAAGTGCGCCGACCACCGCGGGCTTGAACGTAACCGTGATCACGCAGGAAGCTCCAGCCGCCACGCTCGTACCGCAGGTATTGGTCTGCGAAAACGAGGTAGGATCGGTTCCCGCCAGGGTGATCCCTTCGCCCGTTCCATTCAATACCAGTGCCGACTTTCCGGTGTTCATGAGAGTGATGGCTTTGGTAGCCGCGGCAATGCCGACCGTGGTCGAAGCAAAACTGAGACTAGTGGGAGAGAGGCTGACGACCGGCGAACTTGTGGAAGTGGGCCATAAGTTCACCAGGTTCGCAACGTTGAGTGAGCCAAGCCCGGTTGCCGCGTCGTATCCGGTGCCGCCACTATAGCCAATGAGAACGCCGGCCGGGTCTCCGGCGTAGTTCACCTCGCAATAGGGCGAACCGCTTGCACACGGCATGGCGTTGGTTCCGGTGTCGATATCGTTGAAGATGCAGGCGCTGGTTGTCTTCACGGTCTCACTGCTGCAACTGCTCCAGGTTTGCTCGGATGCAAGTTTGTAAAGCAGCGTGTTTGGATCGCCCTGCGCCGCGGCCGATTTCTGATTGATCAATGCCATCACGCCGGCCATGGCAGGGGAAGCAACAGAGGTTCCGCCCACTTCCTGCGCCGTAGGTTCTGAGCTCGATGAGTAAGTGCAGGCGCTGCCGCCGCCGGAGACGCAAATGAGATAAGAGCTCCCCAGAAAACCGTTTGAGGCAAAGAACGAGACATCGGGAATGTCGCGCACACCGTCGCTGAGAATTCCTGGAACGCCAGCCTGCCATGTGGGTTTGGGCCACCCTCCGGAGCAGCTCAAGGGGCTGCCGCCGTTGCTGACCGTGCAGTTGCTTGCTCCGCCGCCGCCGCCGATCGTGTCCACAAGTCCGAACAGGTTTACGCCGTAATTTGTATCGATGTAATCGCCGCTCTCGATTACAAAGTTGCAGCCGGATTCAGCATCCTGCACTCCGGCGACACCGACGTATGCGGCGTCGGCCTCGAGTTCAGGCAGGATAAGTGGATTGGTGCAGGTCGAGTTCCACGGCACTTCAGGAATGTAGCCAAGTGCTGAAGCGCCAGTGCCGGTGGTGTTGCTGGTGCCCCAGTAAGGGCCGGGCGTAGTGCCCCAGTTGAAGTCCGTGCCCCCGACAGCAATATTATAGGCGGTGGAAGCAATCCCGCTCACCGCCAGTCCGAACTGCGCGCCGTAGGGCACGCCATAGTATGCGTCAAAGCCCTGGTCGCAGGCGGGTGAGCCGGCGTCGCCCGATGCAACGAATACAGCAATGCCTTCGCTGGCAGCGGTCTGCCACAAGTTGTTGTAGAGGATATTGCCGGCATTGCCCAACACCAACTCGCATTCCCCGTAGCTAACATTCATCACTGGCGCGGTCTTGTTCTGGACGATGTAGTTCTCTGAAAGGTAAAGCGCGTCTGAAGTGGGTGTAGGCGCGCTGGACGTGACGAGCGTGATGTTAGCGCCTTTGGCCACTGCGCCTGACCATTCCACGTCCAACGTGTTTTCAATCAGACCGTCAGAACAGTTGCTGTCAAATCCCGGGCAGTCCCCTGGATCGCTGTTGGTGATCACAACTGAGGGTGCCTTGACCGGCAGACCAAAAGCAGCGCGGAAGGCCGCAACATCGGCGAGATTAATGTTGCTGGTGCCCGCGATGGCGATGGTCTGGCCCGTGCCGTCAATGGCCTTGGTTGCATTCCAAAGCGGCAGCACGTTGTAGATGGTGGCGAAGTCGTATGGGGTTACGTCCTCAACGGCGTTGCCGTAGCCGCCAATGGTACTGAACTGCGGCCGGGCTCCAATGGTTGCGAAAACGCCGGGATTTTTTGTCGGCAAGACCGGCGAAGAACCCTTGCGCTGGCGAGTTCCAGAGCCGGCATTCAAGCTGACCTGTGCGCCCAGCCGGTGCAGCGGATGCGGAAAGAAGTTATGCAGGGCCTTGACTCCGACCACCACCGGCGCCAGTGCCGAAGGAATCTTTGGATCGCTCATGTTCGCGACGTGTAACTCAGTCTCGGCCGCCGTTGAGATGGAGGATTTTGGCAGCGGAACTTGTAGCTGATGGATCTCAGTGTGAAAGGTGGATTCAACCTGCGATGCGGTTCCACTGAAGCGAATGGAGAGCCGGTCTTTGCTGACTTCCTCAATGCTGAATCCGTGATCGAGAAGCCAGTTGGAGATGAGTTCGAGGTCGCTGGAGCTGGGTCCGAATTTGTTGCCAACCTGCGCCGGCGTTAGCCAGTTGTGATAGTTCGGCGATCCCGGTTTGTACTGGCTCGCGACATAGCTGTCAAATGCGGTTTGCCGCTCCACGGAGCGCCGCAGCACCAGCACCAGGTCGCCCATGGCAAGGTCCGGCCTTACGCGGCCACGGTCGTTCGCAGCGCGCGCCATGGGGTGCGTGTTGCCTGTCAGCGTGACCAGCCGGCTCTCATCGATCGAGTCGACAATTCGCACCTCGGGCGCAGAATCCTGAGCCAGAAGCTGAACCGGGACGGCGGGGAAAACTGCCAGCGCGACGGCGACGAGAGTGGATGCGGACCGAAGAGAGAAAACCATCATGACCTTCCTGAAATCCTTTCCTCGCCGCGAGCCTTGGGGCTTGCGAACGAGAGGGGCGGTGGAGCAAGTGGCTGAAACAAAGCTGAAACGCCGGCGACAGCAGCATCTGTGCCTTCACAAAACGGCCTGCAACTAAGGTCGCGTCAACAACCAGACAAATGCCTCATCTATGCAGGGAATTATTGGGGAAGATGTTTGAACTTAAGATAAGCCTTAATGCGCGCGGGCGGAAGTATTACAACGGTAACGAAGAAAGGCGCTCTTGACGGTTACCCGGCCGTTGCGCGCTGGCGCAGATTCTTACGCGCTTCCGTTGCACAATTACGCGGATAGAGCAGCATGCCGCGCAATTCGATGATGAGGTCAGTGATATCGGAAGTCAGCAAGGTCTTGGAACCGGGGGCTGTACTGGGACAAAATGCACTCCGGGAAAATCAGACGGATCGGCAGGAAAGGCAATTGATAAATGGGTTTCTGACCACCCAGCGTTAGTTCTAAACGTCGTCGTGGCAGTAGTTAGCCTTGCGCTGGGGGAAAGCGTGGAGGCTACTCCCAAGACATCGGAAGCTCCAGCAGTTGAGCCCGCAACTCCTGCAACTGTGACCCCACAACCGGAGTCTCCCTCGGTCCACCCAAGTGAGATAATCGGCAAGACGCCAGCTGAAATTCACGATACTGCTACCGGAAAAGGCCTGATCCCTTAGGGGCCTGATCCTCAGAATGGAAAAGGTTCATACGTCGACCCAGCCACAGGCAATCAAAGAGTTTTGGTGCATGGAGATCACGCGCACGTCAACAACCCCGCCGGGGAGCGTCTGGGACCTGATGGTTCAGTGGTTCCAAATAATTCTCAAGCGGCACACCTTCCGATTAAGCAGGGTAATCCATGAACTCGATTCCAAAGCTACACGACGCAATACTTGAAACCATAACCCTGCTCTGGGAGGAGGGCACAGTCCATTTACGCCTCAGCACTGGAGTTAATGGGACCGGCATAGTCATCCTCAGTGCGATTGGAGTACGAGACCTCATTTGCCCTCGACTTTTCCCTTGGGGGCCAAGCGACTCAATCAACGAAGTAAAACTGGACTCGATCAATGACGGACAGTTTCTCTCGGTTGAGATGCAAAGCGGCGATGTTCTCCAAATCACATGTAGGGAGGTATCTGCGACGGCAGGTTCATAAGAGAATGGGCGGGTGGCCCTGGTCCCTCGCCTTTGCGGCTTGGGGATTCATGTACGATGGAGCTGCCCACGTTTATGATGCCCTCCGCCGCATGTGCAACCGACGCGTGTTTTCCGCTATCCAGATTCACCGGCAAAGAACGGGATACCGAATCCGGCAATGACTACTTCGCAGCTAGGTACTTCGGTTCAAACATGGGAAGGTTTCTCAGCCCCGATTGGTCTGCCAAGGCGGAACCCGTGCCATACGCGAAACTGATTGATCCAGAGACGCTCAACTTGTACGCATACGTCGGAAATAACCCACTCTCCAAAAATGACCCTACCGGCCATTACCAGTCGAGCTGCCCAGCAGGCGACAAAAGGTGCTCAAAAGCAATGGGCAGCTTCGAGAGGCAGCGACAGAAGGACCTCCATTCGAAGAATGGATATGTTGTGGCCGCTGCTGAGGCCTAAGGAGACCCAGGCGAGAATAATGGTGTGCACGTCGGGTTCAAGGATCAAAAGTGGTTTAATCAAAACGACGAGCCAAACGCCAATGCTGATACCAATCCCTTCCAAAGCGGGCATGGGAAGACGGATATTGAGGTGAATTTCAAATATGGCCAGGGAGGTGCGGATAACATCGCTCACGAAGGCTCGCATGTGATCGATGATCAAAGATTCCTGGAGTCCTGGAATGGCAAAACATATAGCTTCAATGCGAACAGCTTCCATTTCGCAACCGAGGTCTCCGCATATTCGGTACAAGCGGCTGTGACTCCCACTGCTAGGTTCGGACCGAACGACGAGAAAAAGATACTCGACGTTTTTCTGTCGTCACCCGCATACAAGAAAAGCAATTTTAAGCTAGTGTTCCCAGACAGCGCTCAGTTTCCACAGAGGTTTGGTCCCAATGATTAAGCATTCTCGATTCCGCATTTTATGTGCGCTGGCTCTATGTGGTCTTACTGTCGCCCAATTGCACGCGCAGGAGATAAGCAAGACATCTCTATGCGATGTACAAAAGGCCCCCGCTTCATTCGATGGGCAAGAGGTTGTCGTCTCAGGAGTAGCTGGGAACTCGTTCCACTGGGTTGATTTTTGGGACCCCGAGTGCGGTAGCGCGCCGATATATCTCAAGTTTTCAGACAGCTATCGGATGGGGCAGCCTCAGGACAAGAAATACTTCCATCTGCTCAGGAAAAACGGCGCAGTTGGGATAACGGTGAAGGGCAAATTTGTCTCTTCTGGAGGGGGGGGTGGCCCTCAAATGGCGCGTTTCGAAATCTTGATCTCATCCGTCGTAGAGGTCCGAGAGCTTTCGAAGGAATACAGACAGAGATTCGATATCGGGTCGGGAAAGACCACTATCAGCCTTCCGAATCCTACACCTAGGCGGAGTGTCAGGCTGACGCGCTCCCAACTACTGAAGAGACCCTTCTGCACGAATCCGGTCACATACTTTCTACCATCCAATAACAGTTGAATCGTAGCTTTGCTCGGCAGCTCCCAGTAATCTTGGGGACTTTGACCAACCCAGCACAGGGTGCCGCAGGTTCCTCGCATTTGGGGACCGGTGATGGCGACCAAGGAGGATACGGCTTGGGGTGTCAGCTTCACCACATCGACTGGCTCGCCGGGAATCGATGCGTGGGGTAACGTCTTCCAGACATCGTCGATCAGCGGGACATCCATCAACCCGATGAGCATGACGCAGGTGATCGGCGACAATAACCGATTCACGGTGAACGGCTACGGCTACGATGCGGCAGGCAATGTGTTGAACGACGGGATCACGACCGGCTGCGGGATCTATGGGTATACTTGGAACGCGGAGGAGCAGATGACCTGCGCGGCCGGCTCAACCTACACCTACGACGGCGACGGCATCCGCGTGGAGAAGACCGGTGGGAACGCTACGCCCACCATGTACTGGGGCGCCGGCAATCTGGCCGAAAGCAACACCAGCGGCACCCTGACCAGTGAGTACATCTTTGCAGGTGGCAAGCGAATTGCACGGCGCGACATTGCGACAGGCAGCGTGTACTACTATTTTACGGATATGCTGGGCTCGTCGAGTGTGCTGGCGACCTCTTCAGGGGGCGTGGAGAACGAGAGCGACTACGAACCCTATGGTGGCGAAGCTAATGTCACGCAGAGCCTGACCAATCAGCACTACAAGTTCGAAGGCAAGGAGCGCGACCCGGAGACCGGACTGGACAACTTCGGCGCGAGGTTCAGCAACCCTAACATGGGCCGATTCATGAGCCCGGACTGGGCAAACAAGCCCGAGCCCGTTCCTTACGCCAAGTTGACAAGCCCACAAACGCTCAATCTCTATGCCTTCGCTGGGAACAACCCGGAGTCTGCGCCGGATTTGGATGGGCATTTCGCGACCAGACCGTGGGACGATTGGTGGACCGGAGGCGAAAGTTCTATAAGAAATGGGCAACAGAGCTACGACGTTGCTCCTGCAGTCAATTGGCCATCGCAAGGGGTTGGTTTTCAAAATGCGGGGCCCGGATGCATCCTTTGCGAGGGCGCGCCGGCAGCTCCAAGCGGACAAAAGGGCGCTGATGGAATTGCGAACAAAGCAAATACGGCCGCAGGCGCCATTAAAGACGGTTATGGGATCGCAGAGGAATTGACTGGAGAAATGAAAGAGGCAGCTCACTGGCACTCCCTCATGCAAAAAGCATTTGATAACTCTAATGCCCCCAACACCTTTACTGGCGTAGAAGAGGAAAGATACTACTATTTTTCGGTTTTCGAATACGCACAAAGTGAGGCCATTTACCACGGCTTGCGCGCTGGATTGACGATGCTCCAGATTGAGGAAGGTACATTTACTCAACCTGTCGGCGGGTTCGTCAAATTCATGCACCAATTAACCACGGCCAGCATGCAGCAGTCGGCACTAAAGACTGCCCAGTCTAAGAGACTGCAGATGATTGGTGCACATGAAGCATTTGTGCAGAGGCTAAATGAGGTTTATGGGCCTCCTGTGATCGTCAATCCCACTCAGTAACATCGGCCGCAGCATTCCGCCTGCTCAAAAGTGTGTTGATATGTGGCAACCTCATCGCAGTGGGTTCGAATTGAATTAAGGGCTATGCGGGATTTTCTCGGCATAGTTCTACCTTTTTCGATGTAGTATTTGCTCTGTGGACCCATACCTTCGAGTTCAAGTGGGGCGACTAGGGAAGGGAGGCTGACGATGTCAAAACGAGTACGAAGCTGGGCTCTTTGGGTCTTTGTGTGCGCTGGTGCCGCGCTTGTAGCTCTTCTCTTTATCGAATATGCCGAACGAAGTGATTTCAGAAAAGCGGCGGAATGGCATAAGATGCACGGCAACCTGGCTCTTGTGGATGGACACAAACTCAGCCTACCTGAGGATTGGTGGGAAAAGGATGAGCCCGAGGGGGAGAAGCGCATATTCATAAAGGCTTCAAGAAGCCTAACAAAAGTATCGTCCACCGGAATTGTCCTTGATCGAAGGGGTCTGGAAGAAAGCAAGGCAGGCGAAGGTCAAATTATCAAGAACATGGAATCGTTCATGGAGAACGAAAAAAAGGGAAATCATGGTCCCATTTCTACAATGATTGTTGTGAGGGCTGTTTCGACAAACATCTACTGCACACAGACGCTGATTATTGAGCAAGATGTCAAACTGCGCTGCGAAGTTGTTGGTGCTCCGATTTTACTCTCGTCTGTAGGGCCTCCGAGCACAGAGAAGGAGGTAGAATCGATCCTCTCAACATTTGAGTAGGGATGGCAGGTGGCCACGATCCCGATGACCTTTCCAACCTATGTGAGGGTGCTCCAGGTCCCTCGAATTCTGGACCGCCGATGACACCTTCGGGTATCAGCCTCACCGCTTCCGCAGGTTTGTCGAGCATCGATGTCACATAGAACTTTGCAGGGGTGAACTCCTTCGATGAACCATTCACGCGGACTCATTTTCATGCTTTTTGCCTTCATTTTTCCGCCATCATTGACATGCCAAGTACCGGCAATGCGAACCACTCAGAGCATGGTTTCAGACGCGGAACTCTCATCCCAGCGCCGGAAGGATCTGATCGAGCATCGTTTCCGCTCAATCCATCCGGCTCCTCTGCCGCAATTTGATGGAGCGGTGCCGGGCGCCAAATTGCTGGAACAGCGCCGCATGCGCAGCGAAGCTCTCCAGAACCGCATCGCCGCCAGCCATGCGGTCGCCCCGCGGGCATCCTCGACGAGCACGGCCTTGCCTGGGATCGAAATGCGCCCCACGCTGCCGGGCGGTGCCACGCCAACGGCAGTTGTAACCGGGGACTTCAACGGCGACGGCCACCAGGACTTTGTGATCGCCAACGGAGTGACCAACGATCTCTGGATCTATCTCGGCAACGGCGACGGGACCTTCCAGCTTCCCCAGATCGTCCCGCTGAGCCAGGGGCTTTCTCCTGTCTACCTGGCGACCGGCGATCTGCGCGGCAACGGGAAGCTGGACCTGGTTGTAGCAGAGTCCGATTCCATGACCGTCGGAGTGCTGCTGGGCAATGGCGACGGCACCTTTGGCTACGAGCAGGTGTACAGCCTGCCGGAACCGACCGCAGCCGTGGTTGTGGACGACTTCAACCACGACGGCAAGCTGGATATCGCCGCGGTGATGGACACCTCGGAAAACATCGCTCTGCCCACGACCGGTATTCCTTATCTCGCGCTTCTGATTGGAGACGGCACGGGCAACTTTGCTGCACCCGTCATCACCAGCAACTACGGCTTCTTCAGTAGCGCGTCAAACCTGGTTTCCGGCGATGTGAATGGTGATGGCCGACCCGATCTGCTGATCACGGGCACTGGTATAGAGAACTCACAGATTTATCTGAACAACGGCGATGGCACCTTCAAAGCTGGTGCGACCATCCAGCAGAACTCGAATTTCGATTTTCTGATGGATGGCCGGTTGGCCGATCTGAACGGAGACGGCTGCCTGGATGCGGTGGTGGCCGATGCCAACTCCGAGGTGTGGGTGGCGCTGGGAGACTGCTCCGGCAACTTCTCCACCCCGGTGGCCTACGGCGCGGGAGACACCAACGCCGCAGTCCGCGTGGCGGATGTGAACGGCGATGGCATTCCGGACCTTGTTCTGTCGTCGGTGCCTGCAATAGCACCAGACGGGCTGATTACAGCGGGGAACACGCTCAATGTGCTGCTGGGCGATGGCAAAGGCCACTTCGGGGTCAGCCGCACCTATCCGGGGCCGGGCGAGTCGTTCTCAATCGGCGTTGCAGACTTCAACGGCGACGGCAAGCCGGATTTTGTGACCGCCAACAGCGACGACGACTCGGTCACGGCCTACATCAACGATGGAACGGGATCGTTTGGCTTTCCGCAAGGACTCTACACCGCAACGTCGAGCACCGGCATGGCGCTGAGCAATCCTGGCGGCCCAACGTTTGCCGACTTGAATGGAGACGGCAAGCCAGACGTGTTCTTCTTTAGCGGAGGGGACGTGAATGGCGACTTTTATGCCGCCAGCTATCTGAACGACGGCACAGGCCGCCTTGCTCCGGCGCTCGCGTCTGACTCCGGCATTCCGGCCCAGTATCCGGGCGACTACCGGCTGGGCAACTTCCGCAACACCGGCCACCTGGACATGGTAGCCATCGGGCAGAATTCAGCCTATTCGAACACCGCCGACTACATCCTCTTCATGCCCGGCAACGGAGATGGAACGTTTGGCAAAGGGACGCTGGTTTCGCCGGCGAACGCCAACGGGCTGATGGGCACTGGCGACTTCAACGGAGACGGCAAGCTGGATTTTGTCTCGGTGAACGGGAACGGCAGCCACACGCTGACCACGTTCCTCGGCAATGGGGATGGAACCTTTCGCGCCGGCGCAACGATGGCCTTCACCGATGTGAACGGGGTCGTATCGCGGGTATTTACGAGCGACTTCAATCGCGACGGGAAGCTCGACGTGTTGGTCTTCACCACCGACAACGGCTACGACGTGACCACATCGACGGTGTGGGAGTTTGATGGCAACGGGGATGGAACGTTCGAGACAGGCAAGCAGCTCTACACCGATTTTCAGCCGTTCGCCATGGGCGATGTGAATGGCGATGGGTACCTCGATATTGCCCGCTATGACACGGAATGGGCCACGGGCTCGTCGACAACGGCGGCGCCTGCGCGGTTTACCACTTATCTGGACAAGGCGGACGGCACTTTCTCGCAGAGCAGCAGTTATGCGCCATACAGCGGCGTGCCGGAAGCTCTCTGGCCCATCCTGCAATTTGGAGATCCGCTGGCTTCCGGGCTAGTCGCGGATTACAACGCCGACGGCAAGCCAGATGAACTGGCGCTGGAACGTGCGACGGGACTGTCCTTCTACGGCCAGATCATGATGGGCAATGGGGATGGTACGTTCACGCCTACTTACGATGAAATCCCGCTGTATTACTGGCAGTATGCGATCTACGCGCATGACATGAATGGCGATGGCTACGCAGACATTGCGGAGGTTGACTCGAACTCCTCGGCCATTGAGATATTCAATGGCGGTCCGGCGCCGACGCTGCAGATTTCGCTGGAGAATCCGATAGTGACGGGCAATGCGGATTGCGGTTGGGTGTTTCCCGATGTGGCCTCCGCGTCGTCACAATCTGTGGCGTTGTCTTCCTCGGTGTCGGGGGTTGTACTTCCCTCTTCGGTGACGATTCCGGCAAACGCGACCAGCGCGAAGTTCTGCTTCACGTTGGCTTCGAACTACAACTGGCGGCAGCTATTCGATGTTAAAGCGCAACTGAATGGCTCGACGGCAACCGCGTATGGTTCGGACAGCTATGTGCAGGGATTCAGCGAAAGCCTGTCGCCGACGAGTTTGCCGCCTATCTATGCTGGGCTGAGCAGTGCTCCCATCACTGTTTCGTTGACTTCCTCGCAGGGATATAGCTCGACAGTCAAGCTCTCATGTGTCGATTTGATTGAGGGCGATAGCTGCACGTTCGCCTTGGACACGCTTGATGTTTCTCCGAATGGCGTGGCGAAGACGGCGGTAACGCTGAACACAACACATCTAACTGCCGACAATGCGGGCACACATCCATTCACGATTCTTGCGGACGACGGCAATGTGGCTAAGCGTCAGACCATTCCACTAACTGTCTCCGAACTGGTTGTGGACGCAGATGGGTCAGCCTCAATCGAATCCGGGTCGCCGGGAAAGGGATCAAATACGCTGACGGTGGTGGGAATACCGCCGTACTCGCTCTCCTGCTCTGGACTTCCTACCGGAGCCACCTGCTCCTTCAGCGGCACGCAATTGCCCTATGGCTCTGACAGTTCGCTAACGGACACGGTCACCGTGTCATCAGGCGTCGCAAGCGGTTCCTATCCATTCAATATCAACGTGACCAGCGGGGGCGTGAATGCGACAGCGGTTGAGACGCTGCAGGTGGTCGGGTTCAGTCTACAGGGACCTTCCGCTGGGAGCACCACGGCGATTGTTGGTACGACGCAGAACATTCCGATTACCATCCAAGGCTCTGCCAACGCCTCTGAGAGTGGCAGTGTCACCATCAATTGCAGCCTGGACTCTGGCGCGACTTGCTCCGGCGGGAACCTGCCCATCACCGCAGGCGCTCAGACGTTTGATCTGAGCCTGGCCGTTGCGGCCAGCGCCTCAACCGGACAACATCAACTCACAGTGACGGCCACTTTCGAGGGGAATACGCAAACCTTGACGTTCCC
>Ga0302194_10000828_pt1 | contig 19782 bp, 25 predicted proteins | sample II_Bog_N1_1_FD_200227 | JGI IMG/M metagenome (GOLD analysis project Ga0302194, IMG submission 200227) | Peat permafrost microbial communities from Stordalen Mire near Abisko, Sweden - II_Bog_N1_1 | ecosystem: Environmental > Terrestrial > Soil > Wetlands > Peat | place: Sweden: Abisko...
ATATACTGAAAATATTTTTACCATTTTCAAAGTAATGTAGTTTATCTTGATTTTTTAGAAAATATTTTCTCCAACATTACTTTTTGCTATTCAGTTTTCAAAAATATCTTAGGTGGTAATACAGGCAACATTATTTTTATTCAGAGAAACCAAAATAATGTAAATCTAAAAAATAATTTAATAAACTACATTACTTTGGTCATGCGGATTAACTTGAAAACTCAGAAAAAAACTTGGTAAATATTTTTAAAGTAATGCAGATTGTTAAAAAATTTTGGCAATATTACATTATTTTGAAAACTAAAAATTTATTGGCTGATAACATTATAAAGTAAACCTTTTATCAATAAAATATTCGATTTTTAAAAAGTAATGCAGATAATCTTAGAATAAAAAAGTAGCAACATGACAAGAATAATATCACAAACTGGCAACTAAACTTTTGAAGTCGGAAATTAATAATAATAATTTTTTACATGACAATAATTTTATTTTTCAAAATCCAGAGGACCCCAATATTTATGTGCTCGGACCAGAGCAGAGAGAGTGTGCTTATACCTTGCGTCATGTTCGAGAGAATTTAAAAATGTTGCACCCATATTAACATCTTTCAAATCCACGTTGTTTTCACTAAGTTCATGTAGTACAGCATATTGATAAAGATACAATTTTGTACTTGAAAGCAATTCATTCACAAGATCTTCACCCAATTTATTCTTTAAGAGTTTGACTCTATCTAACCAATAGCAGCCAGGCCAATCTAAAGGCCATTCTACCAACTTGTTTGTTTTTTTCATATTAATTTTCAAAGTTGTAAAAAATAAAATTAGTATTACATGATTTTAAGATTTGGATAGTAGAAATTTAGAAACATGATTTTATTGACATTATTTTTTTGTGGCTGTTGAAATTATTATTATTTTATAAATTTTACAAGTGCATTACTTTTTTAAAATAATGTTAATCTGTAATATTTTTGAAAAAGATCTTTTTGGTTTGGGTTATTATTTAAAAAATTAATGCAGTGATCACTCAAAATATTTCCAAAACTTTTTGAAAATTCAGAAACCAAAAACATGACAAAAAAAGTAATGCACAAGGAAATTATAATTTTAATAAACCATTTCTTGAAATTCAGAAACTATTAACATGACAAAGAAAATATAATTTTTAGAATAACCCAACAATTAACATGACAAAAAGTAATGCACACCGAAATTAATTTTCAGAATAAACCATTTCTTGAAATTCAAAAACCAATAACATGAAAAAAAGTAATGCACAACGAAAAATATTTTGTGGACAAAAACATGACAAATAGAAAATGCCAAAAAAAGTATTTTGAAAATCCAACATTTTTCAACAATAAATTGGTTTTATTAAATATATTTTTACCAATCAGAGAGCAGTGTACAACCCAAAGTCATGTCTTTGGAATCGGGGTTTTGGTTTTTTGGTGAAGAAAAACACTAGATGAAAAAGATATTTTCTGTGGACCTAGAAGTGCAAAAGTTTGCAAGCATCTGGACGACTTTGTTGTCATGTAAAAAAATAAAAATATTTTGAAAAGAGGACTTTATGTTGGTAACTGTGTACATCGACCATCATAATAATACCCATATATTTTGGCGTCAAGCATAAAAAAATGCTTTGAAGTTTTTCCAAGCATAAAAACATTCTTTGAATTTTCTCCAGATCTGTCCTGTATTGTAGCAACTCTTATTTTGAACTTGTCAAGATGTTCTGCATTATCAAAAAATAGAGATGGTACATTAAACTTAATCAGCTTCTGCCGAGGCGGTATAGATTCTAAAATGAGTTGATTGTTGTCATTACTATCCTTTGACAATGCTTGAGATTTTGCAGTATAAACCAAGAGCTTGTGGCGATATTTCTCCAAGGGTTTCAAATTACAATCTTCAAAATTAAAAAAAGTTAAGTATGGCACAACAGTTGCCATTGCCGATTGTGACAGTTGCGTGCATCCTCTGATTGTCAAGTGCTTTGCTTTTCCACGAATGTACTCGAAAAATTTATCATCAACCTTCATAGACGTTGCAACGCTCAAATCTGTTGGAATTTTGGGGAGTGATTTGAAAAAGTGACTAGTAATGTAAGAATTCCTTGTTATGTAAAGAGTCTCAATCACTTTCAAATATTGAGCACAGTGATCCGTAATGTTGCAGTTTACGGATATCAATGACTTCAAAGATGAGCCAAAATGTTTAACTACATCATCCATGGGATTGGAAGTAAAGGATATAGTCAAATATTGAAGAGCTGGATTAACTTGCAAAAAATGTGCTGATTGCATATTATTGTATAGTAAATCCAATTTCTTGACTTTTGTGAGATATTTCAAGTTGTCACTATCAAAATTGGGAGCATGCATGATAAATTTTTCCAATCCACCGCCAATTTTTTGCAAAAAATAACCACGAATATTTTTATGGTCTGTCATTTTGACTTGCAAACTTTTTAAATTTATAAGCTCCGCCAAATACTGCTCTTTAAAATTGGTGATATTTGTTATTTCTAAAACTTGCAATGTATTCGCAATATATGAAAAATAAAGACCTGAAATCTTGGTGGTGTAGGAAAGTTTTAGTACTCTGACTGTATTTTGACAACATGCTCGTAAATCAGCATCTCTTGGTTCAATATTTTCGACATCTATTTCTGATTCCATAAAAATATCAATATGCGATATGGTACCATTTGCGCGACGTAAATTTGTTAACAATTGTCCGCTTTTGCAATTGACTTTCTTCACCTTATTCTGCGTCAACTCGTGCTGGTGTTTGTATTGGTTGTACTCTTTGCAAGTATAACTGAAATTAATAAAAGTTTTGGTGTCCATGAATAATACTATATCATTGATGGTATCAGTGCACAAATCGCTAAAGGTATGGGCTGTTTGTTTTTTGCTAGGTTCATCTAAATCAAATATATCTTCATGCTTTCGCTTTGCTGCCATTTCTGATTTTTTTTGCTGTCAAAGTGGAATCAAATCAAATCAAACTGTGAAAAAATGGTTGGTCAACGATAAGTGGTCAACTAAACCTTATGCCTGAAAATCCGCAGGTGCAATAACAATAATAATATTTCTCAAAACATGGATAATTACTGGTCCAAGCAACTTGAAGTGCAACAAGTACCAGATATAATCAGGGAGGTTGTACTGTTAAACAATAGGAATAGATTACTAGGAAAATATTCAAAAATCAAACATCTTGGCAAGGGTGGTTTCGCAACTTGTTACTTGGTTAAACACATTACTTCTGATGAAGTCTTTGCTGCCAAAGTGATAAGTAAGGAATCTCTAGCCAAAAAGAAAATAAACCAAAGTAAACTCACTAACGAGATTTACATACACAAGTCATTATCCCAAAAGCACATTGTCAAGTTTTATAAAACCTTTGAAGATGCTGACTTTGTCTATATGCTATTGGAACCTTGCAAATACCACGTACGTTATTGGCTCGTGTAAACTAACCATGTAGACACTGAAAGAATTATTACAAGAACAAAAGCGTTTATCAGAGCAAGATGTAGCCTATCTTTTATACCAACTACTCCAAGGTGTAAAATACTTGCACGATAACTTGATCATTCACCGAGATTTAAAGCTGGCCAATTTATTTTTGACGGAAACAATGCAACTCAAAATTGGTGACTTTGGTTTGGCGGCACAGTTGAACAGCGCTGATGAAATAGAGCACATACTGTGTGGCACTCCAAATTACATTGCGCCTGAAATATTGAATGCTGACGGTCATAGTTTCCCAGTGGATGTATGGGCCATTGGGGTCACTATGTACACCCTACTCATCGGCACTCCTCCTTTCGAAAGTACCACAATTAAGAACACTTACAAAAATATCAAAAAAAATAATTATAGTTTTCCTCCAGAGTATGGAATAACAAATACAGCCAGAGATTTGGTGTCCAAAATTCTAGTCACCGATCCGGCCAAAAGACTAACGGTGGTGGAAATTATGGAACAACCGTTTTTCAAGTTGTACAACAGTTCACTAACTTTTTGCTCTCCAACACTCAGTAAATACGCTGCCAGTTTTGAGAAGGAATAAGAAATAAATTTATTAATTACTATCTACACGAGCTTTGAACCAGAGTACAGAATTTTTCATGTCATGTTTGGCTTTACTTGTGTTGTCAAGCACTAGAACACCATAATTATCTGTACAGTGGTGATAAATATCTGTAAATTGATTGAGTGTGGGAATTATACTAAAGTGTTGTTGGTAAAGACGGGTTGTGTTAGCTAAACTAGTATCACGATGGCAAAATAAATAGTCAATGTTGTGTCGTAAAAATGGAGGCCAATCTTGAATAACTTGTACTACGAAAATTAAAGTCACATTGAGATGTTTTCCGCTCATGGTGAGTTCTTTTATCAATGGATGGTGGAGTGAGCGTCTATCGTATAAAAAGTCTTCAAAAACAATGCAAATTTCTGGAAGGTTTCCATTATTTTCGGCTTTGATTCTTTTTTGTGTTGCCACCAACATCTCTAATTCAGTCCAGTCATTAGTGACCTCAAAATTTGCTTTAACCTTTTCGGATATGGTATGGTTGTGCGTAAAGTAAAAATTATTTTTTGTGGCAAGATGTTCTATCAAGTTGTCTAATAAGGTGGTTTTCCCAGATCCTCTTTTTCCAACTATCACGCTGAAAGTCCTTTTTTTATTCTTTCAATGTTGAACTTTGAAATTGCAACTTTGATTTCTTCCTCCAAGATGTCCTCTTTCAATTGTGGGACAGTGTTGCTTGGCGGTTCTGCCAAACATTCTTTGGGAAAATGGTTTTCATTGACATGATTCGATTTTTTGGTGCAATGGTTTTCAAAGATCTGAAATAGGGTTGCCAAACTGACAATCAAATTTATGAACAACAAGGTAGTTACTATCATTGTGTTTTTATCTTTTATTTATGAAAAATAAAATAGTGCAGGCTGAACCAGTTTAGTCTACAAGAATATGCCCAATGCCAGCGCGCCAATAAACGTTAACATGATCGTGAATGTATAATATATTGCAGAACATCCAAAATATATATCTAACTCAGTCAAAGTGCTTTCCTTGTTCATAAATATTACTTTACCATATGTCAACAGTATGGAGTAAGCAAGAAGCGAAAACAAAATCCAAAAAACAGAAACTGTGAACATGATCACTCTGGATGTCCCAAAAGCATTGGCACAACACTTGGATGGTCTGAGTTGTGCATATTCTTCAAAAGTAGCATCGTGTCTATCAAAAATCTGAGAGTTGATGCTCATGGTTGGTTTGAAAAATTATTATTTAGAAATAGTTTACAATAAAATTTTTCTTGGAATCAGCATGAAAATTTTATCCACCTGACATTACCAAATTAAAAATATAGATAGTGTTTGTATTTTTCCAACATCCATTTTAAAAGTGATCCAATAAATTATTATTCTGAATTATTCCCAGTATTATTTTTTTATTAACATGACAAGATCAAAATTATTAGAGTAACCTTGATAATACATTTATACAACGCTAACATTTAGGGAAATTGCAAAAAGAAATTCAGAAAAAATTCGTGCTACGGGCTACATGACTGAAGAAGTTAAGCGTGCTATGGAACAAAATAAATTGGCGCTAGCAGAATATGCATCTCAGAATGGTTGGAGTGACTTTGAAAAAGAATTCCCAAGCGAAAGGGTAGTCAAGCCAACTGATGACATCTTTGAAACCGCTCAAGCCTGCGAACAAGATGAATTTTATTGGGAAAGGGAAATTAAAAAGAAAATGAAAGAGGAAGATTGCAGCGAGGAAGATTTGAATATACCAGACACTGTATATGAGAGTGATGAGAATGATAGTACTGACGAAGATGAAGATAACATGATTAAGGTATTATGTTCACATGAAGGGTTTGTGGAACTTTATGAAAATGCGTCATGAGAAAACAAATAAACTATAACTCTTTGTCAAAAATATATTAAAAAAGATGTTGACATAATTGGACTATAAAAACTTGGTTGACAACCAGAACAAATAAAAAATCAATATGCAAAAACAAGAACTACCACTATTCATAGTGAGTCGCCTTACTGCGGAAGCACAGCAACCTCCAGAATGCAGTATCTGTTTAGAAACTGTTAACGACACAAGCACTGCCTTTATCACCGCACATTGCTATCACATTTTTCACATCGAGTGCGCTAAAAGTTGGAAAAATTCTTATTGTGCTGTATGTCGCACAGAAACTGCCCCCAAGAATTCTACTTCCACAGGCAATGCTCCTCCCCAAACTGTAATCAGAAGTAATATGGTCAATGAAACACGCAGAAGAAGACCCACCGATCGTGTTATTAGATCTCAATATCCTCCAAGATTAGATACTGTCAAGGCTTTCCAATCCGACATTATTGATTGGCCCACTGCCAAAAATTATGAAAGCTTAGATGGAGTAACAAGAATATTACTCAAAACTCCCATTGCCTTTACCCTCGATAACATTACTCGCAGCTCGTTGAAATCGACAAATATTGGGGGTACCGAGCTTGTGCGCAAGTATTTGGTTTTGCATTTGACTAGTACCGTCGCGCTTCAACCAGAACATGAACTGGTAGAAAAAATAAAAGGTATAGAGAACACTATTTACGACAGTATAATGGTAAATCCAGTGTTTTCTGGAGTTAAAAGGACATCCACAATTTCAAATTCTGGAAACATGGCAGTATCCTGGCATAACTTTAGTAGTGATTTTAAAGTATTCCTGAAATCTACTGGTGAAAAAATGGAAAATATATATAATCGCTATTGGAATATAGCTCCAAATCATAGAATTACATTTAATGCGATAAAAATAATTTGGGGCAAAAGAATGGAAGATATCAAAATTAATTTAGACTCGAAATCGCCCACAGATATTTTTGTTAGTATAATTTAATAAAAAAAATGTTTATTTACATGACAAAAACTGTTTTTCAATTTCTTGCAAATCGTCAAAAGCTTTTGGGCCAAACTTTCCGCCTCTAACATGATCTAAAAACCTAGCAACACTGTTATTATTATAATTCACTTTTTGCAAATTTGGAATGTACTCCATGATTTCATGATAGTTTCCATCGTCATGTACAACAACCACTAGCCTGAGTTCAGTTTTGCTTTGCCAAATATCCAAACATTCTGCCAAACCAGCTTTACCTCTGTGTATTAGTTCATATTCAACGGATGCTTTTTCCATCAGTCTTCTCTCAGTAGCTATTTGTTTGGGCTTTAATATTGTTGACATCTTTGAATAAACAAACTGAGTTTTCTCAATACGATCAAAGTGTAGTGGTGAAGATGTTTTCAGTAGATATTGGTCTGTAAAAGAGCCAGTACCTGTTATTTCTTTCAGGGCTTGTTCACACATGACACTGTACAATTCGCAATCCGTTAGTGATGTGTATCTCTTCTTTTGAACTATACCAGCAATCGTTACAGATGTTGTCTGAAATTTGTTTTGAAGAATGTTTTTGAGTATTTCGTTGACGACCTTGTTTTTACAATTCCTCCAAGTATTGGCATCCTGGTACCCAAAATAAGCACGGAGACTTATTTGTTGATGTCTCAAGTGAGTACCGCTGACTGTAAAGTTCCATGGTACGAGCTTGTTTTCGTTGGATCGCCAATCTCCAAATCGTGAATAGAATATCGTCGATGACGAAAAATATTTCTTTGAGAAAAATGGGCTTTTTTGACAAAGATGTTTTTTTGTTTTATCAACTTTGGGCATTTTCATAACCCGTATTACATGACCAAGTGTTGAAAATAAGACAATATTTGCATTTCATGACAGAGTTTTGCACTTAAAAATAATGTTAATCAGTTAAAAAATTTACAACTTGGTAATAATTTACAGATTTTTAGAAATATTTTATAAAAAATTTAACATTAATTTTTTGAAAGTTGATTATAATTTATGGTTTTGAAAACATGACAAAGATTCAAAGAAAAAAGTAATGTAAATCAACAAAAAAAATAAATAAAAAAAAATTTTTTTCAAAATAAAAATCTTTATAAGTTCATTTGGCTCAACAATTCCACCTCAGCCTCCATATTATTGATTACTAAAACTTGAGTGTTCAAATTCTTGTTAAAAGTATAGGTACATCCTGGTGGTAGAATCAAAACCTTTGGTGTATAGGGGATTACTGACGAAACAGAACTTGTAGCGCTGGTTTGAGGTTTTTCTCTGACTATTTCTGTTTGCTCCACAAAGTTGGGTGATGGTGTTTTCTGTTGTTGTAACGTTGTAGGTGATTGTGCTATTGGTTTAAAAGTTTTATTCATAAACTGTGGTTGATATGATGATGTGGGTGCCATACTAAAGCTAGTGTGCTGAGCAAAATTCACATTTTGATTTACAAGTCCATATGGAACTTGATATTGTGGGGGTACAAATCCATAACCATATGGAGGTGATTGCTGCTGTGAAATAGGTGAGAAGTTTGATCTTTTGGGTGCTGACTCCTCTGAGTTTTCAACATCATTGATTTTTCGTTTTGGAGTGGTGCTTGGCTCAATTTCTGCTAAATTTTCCTCACGTTGTAAAGTTTTTGTAGTTTTGCTGAGATATTCTTTTATCTTTTCGATGATTAGGTTACAAGCTTCGTCCAAGCTATCTTCTGTTGCCTCTGAATCTGTTAACATCTTGTTAATATAGACTACCGATTCTCTGCGTTGTGCAGAGTGAGCTGGTAGTGAACTATAAAGACTCTTTATGGTAGTATTATACTAGAAAAGTTAGCTTAAAAGTTATTTGCTTACATGTAGAGGGAATATTCCAAACTTTGATGCAAAAGTACAATTGGTACATCCACTACCAGAGACAAAGTGCTTTGGACAGACTTTGGAAATTGTGTGTTTCTTCTTGGTACTGGTTGGCTTGGGAATCGTGGTTGGTGATGACATGGTTTCGTTTTTTAAAAAGTTCGATGGGGACTTTTCTGTTCTGACCTAGGTCTAAATAGTGTTCACTAGTTGACCAAATTTAGTCAACCTATTTTACAATATTGTAAAGTAATATTTTTATTCTAGTAGATACCACGAGCTTGATTTACATCTTCGATCATCCAATTCCAAACTTTAAATCCAAGTAACATTGTTCCTTTGACGGCAATATAATCAACAAGCAATAGCGTACAGTTCATAATAAAATTTTGATAACATTGCACTGCCGCTAAACTTCTGGAACCAAATAAGTAACACAAAGTAGCAAATAAGCACAACATGAAGTTCCAAAAGTAAATTGCTCCACCCATCAACAGCAACAACCAACAAAAAGAATAAAAATAAAATACTATCTCGGACACTCTCATTTTTAAAAATTTGGTTGTCAAAAAAACGCAAAGGTCTTTTCCTTTTACATTCTGGTTGACCAAACATTACAATCGTTGTAAACATAAAATAGTGTTAACTTTAAACTAGTCTGTTCCATTTTTTAAAATAAAATCTTTAGTAGTATAAAAAAGAGAAAATATGGAGCACCAAAAGCAAAACAAAAGAAGTTACAATACCAAAAAACACGTCAGTGCAGAACCTTCAAGAACCATTCGCATCTCCAATGTCTACATGGACGATTTGGAATCCTTTGGGAACGGCAATAACATAGCTAGACACTTGCAAGAACGTCGTCAAAAGCACTTTTCAGAAATAATTAACAAAATGGGGAGAGTGGAAACTGTAGATTATAAACTACCAAAGGTTTTTGTAACTTTTGAAAGTAGAGAAGATGCTGAAGAAGCAATGAACATTCTCTTTGGTACATTGGAGGTCGTTACCTTGGAAGAAACAGGTGAAGAAAAACAAAAAATTAACAAAGATCGCCTTATTGCATTGATGAGAGATGTCGAGAATGAACTACAAGCAGACAAACTTTCCAAATCAATTTGTCCAAACTTCTTACGCTACAAATGTGGTTGGGCTGCCAATGCACTCAAGCCAAAAACAAGTAACGCCAAGAAGGGAGTCACAAAATCTGTCAAAAACGTTATCGCTGACCCACAGAGAAGTGACAAGGTTCAAGCAAACAAAAATGTTGTAGCTCTAAGCACCAGAGCGTCGAAGCCAGTGGCACCAACAGCAACCAAAGCCCCACGCCAACCAAAGCCAGTCGCTACCTTGAAAGAGTTACAAAGCAATGCCGAAGTTGCTATCATCAAGCGTGAGCTTCAATACATTGAACAGCAAGCCCATCATGTCGTAGAGGAAATTAGGGTAGAAAACGAACGCTCAGCAGATCGTGCCAAGCGCATGGTATATTTGGCTGAGCAATTAAAAAATTCAGAAGCACAACTTCAATCCTTGAGAGTACAACATTTATTAGAACAACAATTGCAGGCAACGTCCGAAGCAAGAATTGAATCATTAGAGGATGAGTACGAACATTTTTATCTCATTCAAGAACCCCTTGCTTTGAGATTGTGTGCGCTACAAGATGCAAAGGAGAACATATCAAAATATGTAAAGTTTTTGAAAAGTAAAAATCGTAATTTAGATGTTTAACAAAAAAATAATTTTGGTAAAAAAGTAATCATGTTGTTGGTAAATTTATTCTTGGAGTAGTTTATTTACAAAACAAACTGTCATGTCTGTCATTTTATCGACATTGTTCCAATAGCTCTTTTGCAAGAGCTCAATCTTATTCTGTTTTTTAGTGTTTTGGTGATCAAAATATATTTTATCACAATGTGAACATGCCAGAGCAAGCAAGTTTATTTCTTCTCTGCATGCCAAGCATGTGTCCATGCTACACCTCATACATTCCTTGTAACACTTTTTACATTGAGGCTGTTTACAAACAGCACATTTATCTGAATGAAATTTTATTTTAGCGCAGTATTGGCATATTTTTATTTTGCATGATCTACATAATTCGATTACTGGATAATCATAACATAAGCAGTTATCGCAAATGTTACCGGCTTTATTTACCACCATATCATTATAAAAGTTACCAAATTCTATTGGTGCAGAGTTTTGCACTCGATGATTTCCTACTTCTGGATCTTGTAACACTGGCCATGTATGCTGATGATACATGTTAATTTTTTAAGATGAAAAGAAATGCAATAACTATACTTGTATATTTTTCAAAAACGTTTGTTGTGAACAAAGTTACTAGAATGGATATAGATTATGATCTTTTGGTTAAACAAGACTCAACACCACCAGTTTTTCTAGCTGAAATATTTAAAGAAGAGGAAATTAAAGCTAGCAAAGCATGGCTAAAAATCAGACTTATTGTTAGGTGCAAAACCACAAGCAAAATTTTGAAAACTTATTCATCCATAGAAGAGTGTGGCAGTGATACCATAGACGCAGTAAATTATTTTACACAAATTCAAGTTTATCAGGACGATAAAATATTCGAACCTTGTGATGAGGCTCTAGGCAGATGGCATGAAAAATTGTGCAACAATCCAAACGTTGCCTGGACTTGGGATTCGAGTTTTATTGATTATTGCTTTGTTTTAGTGATAAGACCATCACCCAGCGTAAATAAAACCTTAAACTTGTTGAAGAACGATATAATTCACAACACTGTCGGGAAACGTGACAACTTTTGGTCTTTCAAAGAATACTTATGTAAAAACTTTTACAATGTTGAGATTTATTGCAAAGATAAAGAGTCCCTAATGCCAGAGAGGAAGGATCTTGAATTATTAAAAAAGAAGGGTTTTTGTTTTGACATAATGTTAAAAGGACCAAAAGTAAACAGCATTCATTCACTACTGAAAGATATTAGTAAGGATTTTGAATATTTTATGGGCAGCAACAATTATCAGAACAAGCACATCACTGTTGACGAAACTTCGATGGATGAACTTGGCAGTGCCCTGAAAAAGTTTTTAAACTCTGTAAAAAATCAATAAATTATCAATTTATTTTTTCATTCATTGACTGTGAGGCAAAATAGTTCCTGAAGCCCACACACACTCTTTACGCCAATCATAGAATACTAGGTTGCGATCATTTTGCATTCTCAGTATGCATTTTGGACTGTTGCAGGTTGAATATCCAGTAGGAACTTGCCAAAGAACAGACTTGTCCCTTAAACTGATTATTGTCAATTGATTTGTCACCAACAGTTGGTAGGGTCCATTGTCAATAACATCTTCGTTGCTAATATTAAATCGCTCCATACCACTTCTAATGTACAATTGACCTCTGTTGCTAAGTTGGAGAGAGTGCTCTTTGTTTTCGGAATATACCACCTGTGCAATGTGCAAAGAGTTTGGATGTCTGCTGATCAGGTTCCAAGAACTCATTAGGGAATTAGTATCCAAGGGTGCAGAAATCCAAAAATATATAATGGTTGCAAGGGCAAAGGTTAGAGCCAGCAAGCTGCGTCCAAATAAATCGTCCGCTGTTGTTGATGTTTTAGTCATTTTTTTTGCGATAGTTAGAGTTGTCCAGCTATTTATAGAAAACTATTTTAATGTTGTAAATCAATTACAAAGGTATTTTCTATGGCAACCACTCTCTGACCATCAGAAACAAACTTGGCGAATAGGGGATGCAATAAAAGTTGCATTATTGTGGGCCACTTGTGATTTGCAGCCACACTTTCTTGATAATCCACGGGCAGTCTAGTATTTTTCCCATCACCTTTCCAAATATTCACAGGATTTCTACCTCTGGTTATTGGAATTACTGATTTGATAAAATTCAAAAAGTTTGGCATGTTCTTTTGGTGAAAACTGATCTCACCAACCGCATGCGCCAAAAAAACATAATAATCATAAAAGTGATTGGCTGTTAGTGTTAGACCCCACGATTTGTCATAGTGTTTAAAATTTTCAGGAGTTTGGTAACCATCTTGATTTGATAAATTTGACAAGCCAAAATCTCCCATCTTTGCCAATAAACCACAATAAGGAATGTCGAAGAACATGGTGCGTCCGTTTGAGTGATTACTAACAATGTAGCGTAAATATTGACTACCGTCCATTGTTAAATCAATAGTCTCCAAATTGGTGGACACAAAAACATTACCAAAGTGCAAATCATTGTGTCTAAACTCTGGAAACTTGCACTGTATGCACAGTAATGTAATCAGTATTTGAAAAATAAGAGAAATAAAAACATCTTCCTGATTTTTTCCAAGTACCAACCTTTGGAACTTGGCATTGCTGGCCACCAATTTGTCATATAATTCGAAAAAATGAGTCATGTCGGTGTCCATTTTTTCGGTCACGATGGCTAGGACTGTATCGTTACCGCCAAATATTTTCTGCAACTGTTGACTCAATTCAACACCACTATTTGTATTATTTTTTTCAAAATAACGTACTGCATTACGCAAATGACATCCAAATAAATCTTTAAACTTGACAATGCCAGGAGCCATTTTCGCGATAACAATTTCTTCGCACAGTAACTTGTGTACCGCAGCTTCATAGAGTGTACGCTTGGCGTGTTTGGCTGGAACAAACTTTAGGGCATTAATTTCTTTGGGGGGACAAGGAATGTCGCCAACGTCGCAACCAAAAATCACGTTCTTGTTGCTGCCCACCAAGTGATCTTCGGTCAAATACTTTATGGCTGTGTCCAGTTTGCATCCTTGGATGACAATTTCGTTAGACTTGATCATTTCCAATAACTGCTTTGCATCAATTTGTGTGCTGGATTTTTTTGGTGGATTTTTTTCGGGAAGATGTGTTCTTGCACTATCTTGCTGTTGAATGATCTCAGCAATGTCGGATTTTAGGTCATGTATTTCTTCCAGTACTTTATTTTTTTCCAAGATTTGATCATTTTCAAGCTCTAACAATCGCTGGGAAACCAGCTCTAACAATTTTTTGTTGGCGTCAACAACAGACATTCTTTATTTGTTACACTGGATTATTTTACTCTATAGTCAACAATGGGGTCGGTGTTTTTGCAATATTTCAACAATATTAGTAAATTTCCGTTCATAGGCCCGTCTTAACGCCTTGTCAAAGTCAGTGGCTCCTTTGGCAATGAGAAAATTGACAACATCAACATGACCACGTTTGCAAGCACGTATTAGAGCCCCATTCCAATCATTGGCACCATTCTCAATCAAAAACTCCATAAGTTCAGGGATACATTCGCCACAGGCATAAACGAATGATTTTTGTATGTCAGTATGAATATCGACATCTGTAGTTTTTGCACATTCAATCAACATCCTAGCAATTTCGATATTGTTCCTTGTATTCCCAGGGTTTCTGTTGTTTTGATATGTTATATATTTATTAGGGAGGGCGCCAAAATCTCTTCCTCCTCTGGAGATCATGTACTTTACAGTGTCTAAACCACCACTCACAGCTATATTTAATCTATTGTTCAGCTTTATGCCTCTTTTCTCCAAATAGTCAAGTAGCTGTACATCTCCAACTGAAGCCATTGAATAAAACCATTTGTCGATGAGAGTGGGTGGTGCTTTTTCACATAATAATCTGATTGTCTCAACATCGCATGTGTGCACGCATATCTAAACAAAAATTCCCAGTAAAAGGGGTCCATTAAAACCAGCTTACTTTCATGTTCATTCAAAATACTTTCTATTAATTTTTTTTGTCGTCCGTCAATTGCACCCCTGAGCGCAGTACCAAATGGATAAATATGCATATCATAAAATTTGCTGACAACATGATTGATAATATGGTCATGTCCGCCACGGAATGCGCAATGAATAGAGGCCACACTATATTTGGCATCTAAGAATTTGACTATTTCTAAATGGCCATTATTGCACGCTTCACGATACCCATCTCCGATTAAATTTTGGCTACAAACTAATGCAGCTGATGAAGAAACTAGTTCCATATTTCCGCTAGCGCAAGCACCGATAAATAAACCCCCCATATAATCTAAATCAACAATCACTCTGGCTTGTAACCAATTCAAAAAACTTAAATCGCCTTTGGCATGTGCCTTTTCTGATATCGTCATTTTGCATCTCTCTAACGAAGAAGGTTTTTGTGCGAGTATCCACTCAGCTATATCTATGTCGCTAGCGGTGCAAGAAATTGACACCATAGCCTCATCCCAATTATTGGCACCTTTATTTGCACAATAACATGCCAACTCCAAGTTACATTCTTCACAAGCAATTTTCAACAAAATATTCCAGTTAACAATTTTCCCTTTTACCATATGGGTGCTCCAGTAAATATAATTATTGAAATTTATTCTTGCAGCATATTCTAACAATTCTTGTAATGTAAAAGAAAGTTTTTGTAAATAATTAATGCTTTTTACCCCTTTCATTGGTGGGTACACAACTGGTAATGATGCATCGTGATTGATAAAGGTTAAATCACATAGACGCGACATTGTTTTTTAAAAAAATGCAAATATAAAGTTCACTGCAAATAAATTTTATTTCACGTACAGATGTTTTGTAGTAGTGCTACAATATTCTTGAATCCTTTTACATTGGCGACTAACAGAGCGTTATAAAAGTTGGAAGCTCCTTTGGCAATAAGAAAATTGACAACGTCAATATGTCCACCTCTGCATGCATATTCTAGAGCTTCATCCAAATCACGGGCTCCATAATCGAACAATAAATATATTAAATCAGGGGCACATGCCACACAGACATTATTAAAAGCAACTTGAATGTGAGCAGCAAAGTTTGGATCTGACTTTTTTCCTCTTTCGATTAATACTTTGACTATCGCTAAACTTTCACTGGCACTCCGATAACTCAATGTGTTACATTCATGTGTGATTATTATTAATGCAGCTCCAAAATCTGTAGCTCCTTTTTCAATGTAGTAGTTTACTAGTTCTAAACCATCTCGCACAGCATACTTTAATTTTAAATTGTTTGGATTTAAACTAATTCCTTTCTCTTCCAAAAATCTGACCACTGGTATAGTAACAAAACTCTTTACATTGGCTAGTGCTTGACAAGTTAAATCAGGGGCTACTTCATAAAAGAGCTTGATCATTTCAAGATTTCCAAAGGGTTCAGAACATGCATTGTTTATATGCATAGCCAAATTCTTTATTTGATTTTTGTGATTAATTATTATATTTTCAACCACTTTCATTTCCCTTCCTTCCATTGCTCCCTTCAATGCTTGATCCCAATTTACATTACCTTTTTCAATAATCCGATTTATTATAGCAGCGTGACCACCCCTAAATGTCACTCTAGTTCGATTAGGACACGTATATAGTATTATTGGGAACCTTTCTTCCAAGATTTCGACAACTTTTAAATGACCATTGAACAAAGCTTGGCAATATCCATAATTTACTTGATTTGAAATATCTAGAGATGTCATGCAAAGACTTTCTGCCAACATTTGTTCAATTAAATCGGAATTGCCATATGCACAAGTTCCAATAAAAACATCCGAGTTAAACACGTGCTTATCCGGACTTTCTCTCCACCATCTCGGTTTTGTTTTGTTTTCTAGCCACGCTAAAAATTTCATATCACCTTTCATACATGACCATTTTGCGAAATTTTTCAATTCAGGGGACTTCAATAAAGCCGATGGCTCTTGCGCTAATATCCATTCGGCTATATCTATATCACGTGACTTTTGTACTAATGACAACATGGCATTTAGCCAGTCATTAGCACCTTTGGTTGCACAATAACATGCCAATTCTAGGTTACCATTTCTACATGCGATACCCAGTAACTTATTCCAGTTGATTATTTTACCTTCTACCAAATAGGTGCTCCAGTAAATATAATCATTGTACTTTATTCTCGCAGCATACTCCAACTTTTCTTGTTCCGGTAATGCAAGTATTTGTAAGTGGTGTAGGTTGTTGAATCTTTTAAATCCTCTTAATTCGGTCGGTTTTGGTGGACATAGTGTTGGTGTTTTTGAATTTGAGTGAAGAAAGTTCATGTCAGTTAGTTGTGACATGGTTTCAGAAATAAATTATGAAATTAAGAAATTTTTTAAATTTTATTATTCAATTTTAATGTCGTACAAAGTATCCAAATTTTTAAAATCGTCATTCTTTCGCATGAATTTAGAAAATAGTTTGCTCCTAATCAGTAACAAAAAGGAAATACACTCCACAAGAATGTTCAAATAATAACAGAGAGCTAGTAGGAAATACCAAAACCTATCCAGCGATAAACTTGGTACAATTGCGTATACCATTTTAAAGATGTTTACACCACAGGATTCAAATTTGACATTAACCATGAAAACTACTAGTATTAAAAACATGGAAACAATTTTTAACCATCTATTTGGTGCAGTATCTCTCCTCCTTACAGTGTCAATTGCTTTGATTGTTTTGAAAACCATCAACCCCAAAAAGATGATATCAAAAATATTGAATAATTTGCATCTCTCAGTTTTGTCAGCAGAGGATGGACAAGTTCCTAGGAATGTTTTTTCCTGGAAAATGAAATCAGTCTTCTTGCTTGTCAATTGGTGCTCACTTGTTCCATACAATAGAAATCCAACTTGTGATCCAATCAGAGAAGTAAGAAATCCCAATCCAATAATTATTCCACCAACGAAAATGATACTGAGGATGCTACTGAGGTGATGATAAAATAAATTGCTGGTAAAGGTTATCTTTATGGGGGCATGGCAAACCTCACAATTTCTTTGCGAAGTAAACATGGTTTTGAGTGTTTGTGTACTGCGCAAGCGAGAAAGATGCCACTGCGCCAAACAACCTTTATGAATATGGGACATTGAACCTTTGCATTTGCATGGTGTAATTAGTTCATTAGCGACTTCTTCTTCCTGCAAACATATGCGACAACACTTTGGGTCACTCATAACTTTGTTTTTGAAAAGTTTAGTTTGGTTTATATCCTTTTAAAGTCCAACTTGCTAGTGGTTGACCACATTTTTGACATCTTCGACTGAGATGTTTACAAAGTTTTTTCTCTGCATTTTTGACTTTGTCCTGATAATCTTAGAGATATGTGCAGCATAGTTAGAAATGGTCTGAAATATAAAAAAATTTATAAATATTTTATGCATGACAAAGATGTAAATTTATTTGCGTACCGGAAACTTGGCCTCAATGTAGTCCTTGAATTTTTTTACCAAAAATACTCTGTCTGAGGAAACAGCATTAACAAGGGTTGGGATGATTTTTCCACAGGGATCGGCTTGAATGACATAAATGAATGAAAACTTGTTTGGAAAATTTGGCATCTCCTCGACACACCACGCATTGGTTAAAATTTTACCACGTACATAGTTTGGATTTTGTTTGTTTCCTGTCAGATCGACAGATGTAGAGACATAGTGAATGCGTTTTTGACCGTCAACAAACTTTTTGGATGCAAAAAGAAAGTCTCTATCACTTACGAGTGGATTATTAAAATGATATTGAGCATAAACAACAACGGCATTGTTACCTTCCAACAAAATTTGAGATGTTCCCAGTCTTTCATCCCATAATTTCATAATGTTGACATCCGCATGCAAATCGCGAATAAGTTCAGAAAGTTCGACTTGTGACAAGCAAGTTTCTATGGTGGTAGATCCCATGTGCATATTAATTTCATGGTTCTTGTTCACAAACATGTCCACTGTATTCTTGGTCTCCACGAATTGCCATCTGTTGGCAAAGTTTTCATATTCGACCAACAATTTTTCAAAACAATTATTTACAATTTGATCCAATCCACTCATATTTTATTCGGGGCAAGATTTTTAGTAATGCAAAAGTAACGAGTTTAGTTTTAGATCATGCTCCTATATTTTCAAATAAATTTGCAAATTTTGCTTCTATTCTATGTAGAGCGCTGGTCTTCTACCACAATGAACTAGATAGCTACTGGCAGCGAGTTAGCCTCACTGAAAGAATGTTTTGCATATATAGCAAGCTGTTTGTAATGTAGATCATCCAAAATTAATGCGCACAACTCAACTTGAAAATCAAAAACTATATTTACAACAATGGATGACACAGGAGTGTGGTCAGATGAAGAAAGTTGTTTCACACAAGACAAAGAGCCTGACTATAATTATGGTGTAACTTTCCCTTTTGTGTTGGAAAAACCTGACTGGTCAATGACAGACGATCATCAAGACTTGACAGCCAAAGTTGCAGAACTTTGTGCCGAATTTATCAACCTACACAATTTGTTGGAAGATCACTCAGTGCACTATCCTGAAGATGATGATGAATATTCTAAAATTTTGCAAGAGCATGGTGAAGTAGTTTATGTAGACGATTCTGAAACCTTGAAGTACAACAAATACGAAATACCGGCACCACAAAAATACGAAAAACGAACAAGATTGTCCCCTCGTAACGATAACTATTGGTACAATGAACAAGTTGAAGCTAATGCCATGTACAAAGGCACTGATAACGCTGACAATTTATCGTTAGTGTCTAGTGAGACTTGCGAAAGAAATGAATTTGCAGAATATTGGAGTGGTGGTGATTTGGAATATTACACTGTCAAAAAGTATAGACTTGAGTACAAGGATGGTAATAACTTTGATTTTCCTTTAGGATGCCTCATTTATTTCGCATCTGATCCCATAAACGACCCTTCTGGCATTTACGAACATTATCAACAAGACTGCTACACTCGTAAAGGAAAGTTAAGATTGTACTGGGATGTGCTTAAATTCAGTAGGGTAGCTCCAACACACGCCAATTTGGAAATCTTGCACAAAAAGATCAAGATTGCGAAACAGTGCTTGCATCACGAAAAATATCGCAAACTTGTTCTTGCGGATATTACATCAAGAAAGACAATGTGATGGGGAGTATTTCAAAAAATGACAATGTTGAAAACTTT
>Ga0302194_10000837_pt1 | contig 19650 bp, 18 predicted proteins | sample II_Bog_N1_1_FD_200227 | JGI IMG/M metagenome (GOLD analysis project Ga0302194, IMG submission 200227) | Peat permafrost microbial communities from Stordalen Mire near Abisko, Sweden - II_Bog_N1_1 | ecosystem: Environmental > Terrestrial > Soil > Wetlands > Peat | place: Sweden: Abisko...
TGGTGCGGTGGTACGACAATGTGCCGGTGGTGAGTTGGGTGGTGCTGCGGGGGCGGTGCCGGGATTGTAAGGAGAGGATTTCCTGGCGGTATCCGGCGGTGGAGTTGATCACCGCGTTGTGGATTTGGCGGGCCGCAGATATCGGGATCAGGATGTGGTTCTTCGATTGCGATTTTTGTGTTCGCTCGACGTTCAGAGCAGGGACGACGCTGGACGCCTTTTCGGTTGCGATTCTCGGGTTTCTGCTAATTGGGCTCATCGTGATGGACTGGCAGACGCAGCGGCTGCCGGATGCGTTTACGCTGACAGGGATTGTGATTGGGCTGGTGCTGGCGTGCGTGCGTGCGGCGTTTCTGGCGCCGGGTGAGGGCGACATTGTGCTGAATCCCAGCCATCAGTTGCGGTTATCGAGTCCGGGGAGCTTTGCGGCGCAGGGGAATGTGTTCCTGACCGGGACCGAAGCGATGATTATGGGGCGGGTGGCGGCGATTGCGGGCGCTGCGCTGCTGCTGCTGACGATTCGCTGGCTGTACAAGGCGCTGCGCAAGCGGGAGGGAATGGGGCTGGGCGATGTGAAGCTGCTGGCGATGATTGCGGCCTTCCTGGGATTTGGGCCGTCGCTGCTGGCGCTGTTTGTGGGCGTGCTGGCAGCGAGTGTGTATGGGGTGGTGCTGCTGGCGCGGGGAAGGGCAGCGAGGGAGACGGAGCTGCCGTTTGGGAGTTTTCTGGCGGCGGGCGGGTTGGTGGCGTCCTTGTTTGGGGCGGGTGTTGTGGACTGGTATTTGGGCCTGTTGCGATGAAAGCGAATCCGGGCGAGAATTCAAAATTATTTCCACCAAAAGGGGACAAACAGATGATCGCTGGCAGGGGACATATTTGGACCGTTGTGATTGTGCTGGCGCTGTTTGGTTGCAAAGGCTCGCAGACGTCTGCGGCAGGGGTTGCGGCAGCAGCAACTCCCACAGCTTCGTCGTCGCTGGACGGCGGCACGCGGTCGGAGAATGTGGTCGATACGACGCTGAATAATATGCCAGCCTACTCGGTGACGCTGCCGGCGAAGTGGACGCTGCAGGGCGTGGTGATGCAGGGCGGACCTGCGACCTGCGACTCGTATGCGTTTCCAGCGTGGCGGGCGGTGAGTCCGGACGGGCTTAGCTATGTGGAGGAGATGCCGCAGATGATGTGGGCCTGGGGAACTGGCCCGGTGCCGACGGTGGGCTGCCTGCCGATCAAGGGGTCCATGTCGGCGCAGGACCTGCTCAAGTACATCTCGGCGACGCTGCAGGTGAAGTATGTGGGACCGGTGGCGATGCCCGCAGCAAGTGCTTCGGGAGTGCCTGGAACCACAACCGATCAGGCGGAGGCCAATGTGAGCTTCCTGAACGGATCGTTTGCGATGTCGGGCCGGCTGATGACGATGGAGAGTTGTACGACAAGGAACTTTCCTGGGTTCAAGTCGATTCTGGCCGGCATGCCGAGCACGCCACCGGGGACGACAACGAAGTGCACCGCGCAGGTTGCATACTACACGGCTCCGGCGAGCCAGTTCGACGCGGTGATGAAGGTGTGGACTGCGCCGGGGATGGGCTTCCACAATAATGTGGCGTGGGGCAATGCATGGGTGCAGCGCTACGCCAAGCAGGGCAATGCGCAGAATGCGGCGATGATTACGGCAGCGAACGCGAGGATTGCGGCCGGCAACGCGGCAATCGCGCACACCATGGCAGTACAGCAGCAGGAGCACGATCAGTTTATGGCGCAGATGCAGGCGGGGACAGACGCTTCGATGGCGAATGCCGCGGCGATTGCGAACTCCAACCACCAGATGGCCATGGACACGGTGGATTACTCGCTCGACCAGCAAACGGTGATGGATCCGAGTACGGGCGCGATCAGCAAGGCGTCGAGCACATACAACTACACGTGGGTGGATAGTTCGGGAAAGACCAGCTACCAGACCAACGACTCCAGCGCGAATCCGAATGGCGTGATGCCGGGAACCTGGACCAAGCAGCAGGTGGTGCATGGGAACGGTGCGCCGTAGCGCTGCGGGCTGAGTAGCTTACGGGCTGGGGCGATCTGGGGCGGTTGCGGGTTGAAAGAGCGAACCGGAGGGGTGATGGCGGTCACACAATTTGTGTGCGGGTGAGTGCTTTGCTTGACTCTTGACGGAGTCACTTCTAGAGTCAAAGATGACCCATGACGAGCTACCCCTATATCTGGAACTACGTTCCACTGGCGCTGCAGGTCCTGTTTGCAGTTGGGCTGGCGGCTGGCATGGTATTCGCTTCCGTGTTCATCGGGAAGCATAAGAACTCGCGGACCAAGGGCGGGGTGTACGAGTGCGGCATGGACCCTGTGGGCAATGCGCGCGGGCGGTTCTCCGTGCGCTTCTACATGGTGGCGATGCTGTTTATCCTGTTCGATGTAGAGGCCGTGTTTATGCTGCCGTGGGCGGTGATCTTCCGCCGGCTGCCGGGGATAACGGGCTCCCGGATGTTCGGCTTCTGGGAGATGCTGGTGTACCTGGGATTTGTAGCTGTGGGCCTCTTCTATGTGTGGAAGAAGGGCATTCTGACCTGGGCGGAAGACAAGGGAGACCTGTAAATGGCGACTCCAGCGGTGAAGGGCCTGGCGGCCGTGCAAGAGGCCATGGCGGAGAATGCCGCGGTGAAGGCGCTGGCCGGGCTGGCGACGGATGCGAAGTTCGACCGCAAGGAACTGACGATTACGGTGGCCAAGGAGAACATTGTGGCCGCGTGCCAGGCCGTGCAGGCGGCGGGATACAACTTTTTTGAGGATGTGACTGCGGTGGACTGGTATCCGCAGGAGCCGCGGTTTCAGCTTTCGTACCACATCGTTTCGCACAGTTTGAAGGAACGGGTGCGGCTGGTGGTTCAACTGAATTCCAGCGATCTGGCGTTGGATTCGATTACGCAGGTCTGGCCTTCGGCTAACTTTTACGAGCGCGAGGTCTTTGACCTGTTCGGCGTTACATTCCAGGGGCATCCCAGGCTGACGCGCATTATGATGCCGGAGGATTGGCAGGGGCATCCGCTGCGGAAGGATTATCCGGTAGAGGGTTATCGGTAGGTTCAGGGTTCGAGATTCAAGGCTGAAGGTTCAATTGAAGGCAAAGGCTCCGATGGCACCCATTGCTGCACCAGACTTGATAACGCCGGGCGTTGAAGATGTGATCGCGGACGCGAAGCGCCACGCGGGCACGGGCGCGAGCGAGCACTCGATGGTGCTGAACATGGGACCGCAGCACCCGTCGACGCATGGCGTGCTGCGCGTGGTGCTGGAGATTGACGGCGAGGCGATTGTGGCGCTGGCGCCGGACATCGGCTATCTGCACACGGGCATTGAGAAGACGTGCGAGGCGAAGTTCTACCAGCAGGTGGTGCCGCTGACGGACCGTATCGACTACCTGTGTCCGATGACCAACAACCTGGCCTACTGCCTGGCGGTGGAGAAACTGCTGGAGCTGGAGATTCCAGAGCGAGCGCAGGTGCTGCGGGTACTGCTGAACGAGCTGACACGCATCCAGAGCCACCTGGTGTGGCTGGGCACGCACGCGATGGATATTGGCGCGCTGACGATGTTTCTGTATTGCTGGCGGGAGCGCGAGCAGTTGCTGCGCATCTTCGAGTCGGTCTCCGGGCAGCGGATGATGACGAGCTACTTCCGCGTGGGCGGGATCGCGATGGAGCCGCCGCTGGAGTTTGCGAAGTGGGTGCAGACGTTCCTGGACTCGTTCCCCAGCAAGATCGATGAGTACGAGGGGCTGCTGACCGCCAATCCAATCTGGCTGGGCCGGGTGAAGGGCGTGGGCACGCTGTCGAAGGAAGAGGCGATTGCGCTGGGTGTGACCGGGCCGCCGGCCAGGGCGAGCGGCGTGGACTGGGACCTGCGCCGGGACATGCCGTACTGCGGCTACGAGAAGTTCAAGTTCGACGTGCCGGTGATGACAGAAGGCGATGTGTGGGCGCGATACACGGTGCGCATGCTGGAGATGCGGGAGTCCGTGAAGATATGCCAGCAGGCTCTGGATATGCTGGCAGGGATGAAGGGGCCGCTGGTGGCCGATGCGCCGAAGGTGGTGCTGCCGAACCGGGAGCAGATGAAGACGCAGATGGAGAGCCTGATCCACCACTTCAAGATTGTGACGGAGGGATTTGCGGTTCCGGCGGGCGAGGTTTACCAGGCGGTGGAGAGCCCGCGCGGCGAGATGGGGTACTACGTCGTGTCCGATGGGACGGCTAAGCCGTATCGGGTGCATATGCGGAATCCGAGTTTCGCTACGCTGCAGGCGCTGGAGACGATGTGTAAGGGGCGGCTGCTGGCGGATGTTGTGGCGGTGATTGGGAGTATTGATATTGTGCTGGGGGAGATCGATCGATGAGTGAGCGGAAGAGGTTCACGATCATCTTTATTGCGGTGAATCTTGGCGTGCTGATCTGGACGCCGTTCTATGCCGGTCGAATGCCTCTGAAATTAGAACTCAGTGTTGGTCTGATATCTGCAATTTGGTTGAATCTGCTGGTGTATTTCCTTATGAGGAAAAAGATGCGCAAGCAAGGTCAAGGAGAGTGACCGAGGAGGAACGCGTCCATCGCGAGCTTTGGATTTCCTGGGCTTCGATGCTGCGGTCGTATGCCGCGGCTCATGGTTTGAATAGCAGGCGATTTGCGGTGATTGAGTTTGGGGAAGATGAGATTGTGGTGCGGGTCGATGCGAAGTGGGATCGGTTTACGCATGCGGCGATGGAGTCCAGTCGTGGGAGTCGGGTTTCGTTTGGGTTGAATGAGGATGGAACAGTGATGTTGGACGGTAAGATGGATGAGATGGATTTTGTGGCGGAGCGGGTTACGCGGGAGTTGATGGGGTAAGAAGCAAGAGCTAACGACGGAGATTCTGACTCTGCGAGTCAGAATGACGAGCACTTCCCGGGTATGACAAGCGTTTAGGGTTTGGCGGCAAAGGGCGGTTAGGGACGGTATGAGTACGATTACCAATTCGATTTTTTCGCCGGAGCTGGCGGCGCGGTTTGACAAGCTGGTGACGATCTACCCGGTCAAGCGGTCGGCGCTGATTCCTATGCTGCTGTATGCGCAGGATGAGGTTGGGTATGTGTCCGAGGCGGTGATCCAGGAGATTGCGCAGCGGCTGGACCTGTTCGACCTGGAGGTGCGCAGCGTGCTGAGCTACTACTCCATGCTGCGGACCAAGCCGGCAGGGGAGTACAACGTGCAGGTGTGTACCAACATCAGCTGCATGTTGCGCGGCGGGTACGAGATTCTGGACCACTGCAAGAAAAAGCTGGGGATTGGGCACAAGCAGGTGACGGCGGATGGGAAGTTTTCTCTGGAAGAGGTGGAGTGCATTGGGGCTTGTTGCTGGGCTCCGGCGATGCAGGTGAACTACGACTTCCATGATGAGCTGACACCGGCCAAAGTGGATGAGATTCTCGCAGACTATGCGGCCAAGGATAGGAAGTAATGCCGCGACTCGTCTCCCATCCCGATGAAGTGAAGGTGCTGAGCCGGCGGTTTGGCCAGGGTGCGGCCAACATCGACACGTACCTGGAACTGGATGGCTATGCGGCGGTGCAGAAGGCCATCGCGCAGGGCGCGGAGATGTCCAACTTCATCATCAATACGATGAAGGCGAGCGGGCTGCGCGGGCGCGGCGGTGCTGGATTTCCGACCGGGATGAAGTGGAGCTTTGTGCCGAAGACGTCGCCCAAGCCGAAGTATGTGCTGGTGAATGGCGACGAGAGCGAGCCGGGGACGTGCAAGGATCATGTGATCTTCCGCGAGGACCCGCACTCCGTGATTGAAGGCACGATGATTGCGGGGCTGGCGGTGGGCGCGAAGATGGGGTTCATCTACCTGCGCGGCGAGTATCGCTACCTGCTGAATATCATGGAGAAGTGCGTTGCGGATGCGTACGCGAAGGGATTTCTGGGCAAGAACATTTTTGGTTCGGGGCTGGACTTCGATATTGTGACGCAGACCGGCGCGGGCGCGTACGAGGTGGGAGAAGAGTCGGCGCTGATGGAGTCGCTGGAAGGGAAGCGCGGCGTGCCGCGGATTCGGCCACCTTTCCCTGCCGTGGTGGGACTGTACGGCGGGCCGACGATCATCAACAATGCGGAGACGATTGCGAACGCGCCGCATATTTTGCAGATGGGCGGCGAGGCGTATGCCGCGATCGGCACGGAGCGGAACGGTGGGACGCGGCTGTTTGGGATCTCCGGCCATGTGGAGCGGCCGGGCGTGTATGAGTTGCCGATGGGCTACTCGCTGCGCAAGGCGATCTACGAGGTCGCGGGCGGGATCAAGGGCGGCAAGCAGTTGAAGGCGGTGGTTCCGGGGGGCGCGTCGTGCCCGGTTCTGCGGGCGGATGAGATTGACGTGGGCCTGGACTTCGACCAGATGGCGAAGGCGGGGACGATGCTGGGCTCGGGCGGAATTGTGGTATTGGATGAGACGGTGTCGATGGTGGAGTTTGCGCTGCGGACGATCAAGTTCTATCAGCACGAGAGCTGCGGGTGGTGCATTCCCTGCCGCGAGGGTACGGACTGGATCAAGAAGACGCTGACGCGCGTGTATGAGGGCGGCGGGCAGAAGAAGGACATCGACAACGTGCAGTACCTTGCCGAGAACATGATGGGGCGGACGTTCTGCCCGCTGGGCGATGCTGCCGCGATGCCGACGCTGGGATTTGTGAAGAAGTTCAGGAAAGAGTTTGAGGATTATATCGAGGGGAAGAAGGCAGGGACTCCGGTGATGACCACCGAGCATGATTTAGTAGGAGCACACTGAGATGGGGAGATCGGAGGCAATCATTCCGCGACTGCTTGGGTTCATCCCCATGCTTGTCTTGCTGTTTTGCCTCATTCTTGTCTTGATTTATCGGCCGCCGTTTTACCGTGCCGTGGCGTTTGGACTTGCATGCCTATTTGTATTCACCGCGTTCATTTTTGTGGTCGTTTTGAAAAAGGCGAAAGGACTGAGAAGAGAGAAGGAGCTTAGCGGGTCGGGGCTGCTAGGTGAGTGAGGAAGGGTCAAACAGCGCCGGGCCCAGCAACTTCGTGGTGTTTGCGCTGGTGGTCGTGGCAGTTGTGCTGGTGTGGTTTGCGTGGTTGACGACGCACCGGCATCGAAGTGCGGATCAACGAATTTTGATTCAGAGATCGCACCAGCATTGATAGTCGATTGAGAGCGGCAGGACACAGGGATTCCAGATGGCTGATGTAACCATTACCGTAGACGGCAAGAAGATCACCGCACCGGCGGGCACGCTGCTGATTGAGGCGTGCAAGGGTGCGGGCATCGAGATTCCTGCGTTTTGCTACTACCCCGGATTGAGCCTGCAGGCCGCATGTCGCATGTGCGTGGTGCGGCAGGAGAAGGTGCCCAAGCTGCAGACGGCCTGCACGACGCAGATTGCCGAAGGGCAGGTCTTCTTTACCGATACTCCGGAGGTGGTGCAGGCGCGCAAGGCGACGCTGCAACTGCTGCTGGGCAACCATCCGCTGGACTGCCCGGTGTGCGATGCGGGCGGCGAATGTGAGTTGCAGGACATGACGTTCAAGTATGGTGCTGCGGACAGCTTCTATGCGGAGCCGAAGAACCATCGCGAGGAGCAGAAGTGGTCGCCGGTGGTGTACTTTGACCGGCCGCGGTGCATCCTGTGCTATCGCTGTGTACGGATGTGCGGCGAGGGGATGGATGTGTTTGCGCTGGCGGTGGAGAACCGCGGAGCGTCGTCGGTGATTACGCCGAATGTGCCAGCGCAACTGGCGCCCGACAACCTGGCGCAGGTGGATTGCGAGCAGTGCGGGATGTGCATCGATGCGTGTCCTGTGGGCGCGCTGACCAGCGGGACGTATCGCTACAAGACGCGGCCGTGGGAGATGAACCATGTTGCGACCATCTGCACGCACTGTGGCGATGGCTGCAAGACGACGCTGGGCGTGCGGTCGACCTCGGATGGGTCCGAGATTGTGCGCGGCGACAACCGCGACAAGTCCGGAATGAACGGCGACTTTCTTTGCAACAAAGGGCGGTACGCATTTGATTTCGCCAACAGCGAGGAACGGATCACACAGCCGCTGGTTCGGCAACCGAATGGCGAGCTGAAGGCGGTTAGCTGGGAGGAGGCTCTCAGCTACGTGGGCCAGAAGTTTACTGAGCTGCGTGATGCGCGCCACGCCAAGAGCATTGGCGTGATTGGCGGCAATCGCCTGACGAATGAAGAGGCTTACCTGCTACAGAAATTTGCGCGGACCGTGCTGGGAACGCATAATATCGATCACCATCGCACCGCGGATTATGTTGCCTTTGCGCAGGCGCTTGCGGGGAGCGGGGCGCGGACGGCTTCGTTGCGAGACACGCTGACTGCGAAAGCGGTACTGCTGGTCGGTGGAGACCCGACGAATCAGAACCCAGCGACTGCGTGGAATCTGCGAACTGCGGTTCGGCTCAATGGCGCGAAGCTCTACATTGCGAATACGGCAGAGATCAAGCTGCGACGTCAGGCGAAGGCTTTTCTTCAGGTAGCTGAGTTCGGGTATGGCTCGCTTGCTGGTTATCTTGGCGGAGACGAGTCGGCGGCGAACGCTGCGGCTGCGGACACCGGTTCCCTGTCGAGCTTCCGCGATGCGGTGAAGGCCGAGGAGAATCTGCTGATCCTGATTGGGTCGGAGCTTCGCGGAGCTGAGTTGAAGCGGCTGATCGATTTTGGGTTGACGATTCCTGGGGCGAAGTTTGCGCTGCTGGCGGATTATGCGAATTCGCGCGGCGCGGCCGATATGGGTTTGTTGCCGGATATGCTGCCGGGATATACGCCGGTGGGCAGAGCGAGCGGAGTGCCGACTGAGCCTGGGCTCGACATGCTTCAGCCTGGGCTCGATATGCTGGAAATGTTCGATGCAGCAGCTAATGGCAACCTTGCGGCGCTTTACGTGGTGGGATCGAATCCGGTCGCCCGATATGGTGTGGAGGCGAGCGCGCTCAAGAACACGTTTGTGGTGGTGCAGGAGATGTTCCTAACGGAGACGGCCGCGCTTGCGGATGTGGTTTTGCCGGCGGCGAATCTTTACGAGAAGTCCGGCTCCGTTACCAACAGCTACGGCGATCTGCAACAGGTGAAGAAGGCAGCCGATCGCGCCGGCGTGCGCACCGACTTCGAGATGATCGTCCGCATTGCCGACAAGATGGGCGCGGATGTGCGGGCGCTGGTGCCGTTCGGCAAGGGCTTGCGCGCCGACATGGGGCAGACGCGCGGGGCGCAATCGGGCGAGGCAGATCGGCACGCAGTTTGGCTGACCGCAAACGACATGGAGCCACGGCTGAGCCCATTCGATCCGGACGCGATCCTGGATGAGATCCAGCGGCTGGTTCCAGGCTATAACTTGAAGCGGCTGCAGTTGCTCTCCGGCAATGACCAGCACCTCTCGCCTGCTGCCGCGCCGGTCGGGGACGCCGCTGGCCTGGTACAGATTTCCAGCCGCCGCGACCTGGTGCTGCCGGCCAACGATACGCTGTTTACCTCGGGAACGCTGGGCCGCTATTCCGCGATGCTCAACGATCTGCAACAGAACGAAGCTCGCCGCAACCTTCCGCAGACGGACCAAACTGCAGCTGATTAGAGAGATGACTTGAGACCCCTGACCAACTTCGAAGTCTACCTGCTGCTGAGCGTGCTCAAGGTGGCGGTGGTGCTGGTAATCACGCTGATGTGCGTGGCCTACACCGTGCTGCTGGAGCGCAAGCTGCTTGGGCGCATGCAGAATCGCTGGGGGCCTAGCCGGGTTGGCCCGTTCGGACTGCTGCAGCCGCTGGTTGATGGTGCCAAGCTGTTCCTGAAAGAGGACCTGATGCCGCTGGCAGTGGAGCGGCCGCTGTTTCTCGCAGCGCCCGTGATTGCGCTGGGCTGTGCGCTGGTATCGATCGGGGTAGTTCCTTTTGGCGCCGTGACGCATGTGCATGGCGTGGATATGTTCCAGATCGCCAACGTCAACATCGGGCTACTGGTGATCCTCGGCATTACGTCGATTGGCGTATATGGGATCGCGCTTTCGGGGTGGTCGTCGAACAACAAATATTCACTGCTGGGCTCGCTGCGTTCGACGGCGCAGGTGATCAGCTATGAGCTTGCGTTGGGCTTGTCGCTTGTCGGAGTTGTCCTGCGAGCAGGATCGCTGAACCTGCGTGCCATCGTTGACTCGCAGTCTCACGGCTACGGTTTGCTTGGATGGAACATCTTCGGCGGCTTCCAGTTTGTGGCCTTCTTTATCTATTTGATGGCGGCGTATGCAGAGACCAACCGTTCGCCATTCGATTTGCCCGAGGCGGAGACGGAGTTGGTAGCGGGCTACCACACGGAATACAGCTCGATGAAGTTCGCGATGTTTTTTATGGCTGAGTATGCCAACATGATCACCGTAGGCTGCGTCGCTACGCTGCTGTTCTTCGGGGGCGCGACCAGTCCCTTCGGGCACCTTATCCCTGCGGTTGGCGGACGCTACGTGCAGGCGATTCTGCCGGTCTTCTGGTTCGTCGCCAAAGTCTTCGGATTTCTTGCTCTCTACATCTGGGTGCGGGCCACTCTGCCGCGCTTTCGTTACGACCAATTGATGAGCTTCGGCTGGAAGTTTCTGCTGCCGCTTGCCATGGCCAATATCCTCGTCACCAGCCTCATCCTCGCACTCCGAGGGTAAACCGCAGCCTACAATCGGAAGATACGCAGGACATACGGAATCATGCAGCTAGCACTCTTCTTCATCTTCGGCGCACTGGCGGTTGCAGGGGCTTTGAATCTGCTGTTGCAACGCCATCCGATCAACAGCGCCCTGTCGCTGGTGGTGGTGATGATGTCGCTGGCGGTGCTGTACTGGTCGCTGGGCGCGGAGTTTCTGGCAGCCGCGCAGGTGATTGTGTACTCCGGCGCGATCATGGTTCTGTTTGTGTTCGTCATTATGCTGCTGAATGCGGGCGAGGAAGAGGAGACCCATGGCAGCCGCGCTGCATACACAGTTGGCATACCGGGCGCTGCAGCCATCTTCTGTCTGCTGACCTTTGTTTTTCTGTCGGAGCGGCATGCGTTGGGCTCGGCGAATATCGGCGGGTACCTGAACCGCGGCGTGGATAATATTGCGGAGGTGAGCGCGATGCTGTTCACCAAGCTGCTGCTTCCGTTTGAAGTGACCTCGATTTTGATCCTGGTGGCGATTCTGGGCGCGGTTGTGCTGGCGCGGAAGGAGCAATAGCCATGGTGCCCATCGCCTACTATCTTGTGCTGGCCGCAATTCTGTTTTCCATCGGCATTGCCGCGTTCCTGATCAAGCGCAATGTCATCACGATTTTCATCTCGATTGAGCTGATGCTTAACGCCGTCAATCTGACCTTCGTAGCATTCGCCCATATGTGGCACCAGGTTGCGGGGCAGATCTTCGTCTTCTTTGTGATGGTTGTGGCTGCGGCCGAAGCTGCGGTCGGGCTGGCCATCATTATCTCCATCTTCCGCACGCGTCAGACGTTGAATGTCGACGAGATCGACCTGATGAAATCATGAACGCCATGCCTGCGAGTTATCTCTGGTTGATTCCGCTTTTGCCGTTTGCCGGCTTCCTGATCAATGGGACGCTGGGGCGCAAGTTGCCGCGTCCCGCGGTGGGCGCCGTGGCGCTGCTGTTTACCGCGGTGCCCGCAGTGCTGGTGGCCTGGTTGTGGAGCACGATGCAGTCGGCCGGCGAACTGTCGATGGAGGTTGTGGGGCGGCCGTGGATCCAGATCACGGGCTTCCAGGTGGACTTTGCATTTGCCGTGGATCACCTGACGCTGCTGATGCTGGGCGTGGTAACGGGCGTCGGCTTTCTGATCCACATTTATTCGGTTGGTTACATGGCGCACGAAGAAGGCTATTGGCGCTTCTTCGCGTATCTCAATCTGTTCATGTTCTTTATGTCGGTGCTGGTGCTGGCCGCCAACTTTCTGCTGCTCTTCGTGGGCTGGGAAGGTGTGGGCCTGGCGAGCTACCTGCTGATTGGCTTCTACTTCCGCAAGAACTCTGCGGCGAACGCAGGCAAGAAGGCGTTTGTGGTGAATCGGATTGGGGACTTTGGATTTTTGCTGGCGATGTTCCTGCTGATTGCGCACTTCGGCTCACTCAGTTTCCATCAGGTGTTTGCCACGATTGGCCAGCACCCGGAGTGGCAGGGCGCGCGCTTCCTGACGGCGATTGCGCTGTTGCTGGTGCTGGGAGCTGCGGGTAAGTCTGCCCAGATTCCCTTGTACGTGTGGCTCCCGGACGCGATGGAAGGCCCAACGCCGGTCTCTGCGCTCATCCACGCGGCCACGATGGTCACGGCCGGCATCTACATGGTTGCACGCGCGCACGTGCTCTTCGACCATGCACCGGCGGCGATGATGGTGGTGGCCTGCATCGGAGCGGCAACAGCGATCTTTGCAGCGTCCATTGGGATGGTGCAGCACGACATCAAGCGGGTGCTGGCTTACTCCACCATCTCGCAGCTTGGGTACATGTTTCTGGCGTGCGGAGTTGGGGCCTATACGGCCGGCATCTTCCACTTGCTGACGCATGCGTTCTTCAAGGCGCTGCTCTTCCTCGCAGCGGGATCTGTGATCCACGCGCTAGGCGGCGAGCAGGACATGCGCAAGATGGGCGGACTTTGGAGAAAGATTCCTATCACTTTTTGGACGATGACCGTGGGCGTGTTGGCGATTGCCGGGATTCCGCCGTTTGCAGGTTTCTTCTCCAAAGATGAGATTCTCTACCAGACGTTCGTTTCACACAACCCGGTTGGCAGGTTGCTATGGCTCGTCGGTCTGGCCACGGCGGGTATGACGTCGTTCTACATGTTCCGGCTGTGGTTCAAGACCTTCTTCGGAGAGCCGCGATTGGAACAGGGCAGCATGGAGCACCATGGCGCTGCGGTCCACGCGCGCTCGACGACAACACTGACGATGGTGGCCGAGAAGGATGAAGAATTGGCCCACGGGCACGGCGTTCATGAGTCGCCGTGGATCATGCTCCTCCCGCTGGTGATCCTCGCGGGGCTTTCGGTGGTGGGCGGATGGGTTGGAGTGCCTGCTGCGCTGGGCGGCCATAACGAGATCGAGCACTTTCTGGCGCCGGTGTTTGCGAGTGGCACGGTTGCGGAGGCGCCCGTGGCTGCGGGAGGCAATGGCCTTGAGCTTGCACTCGCGGCGATCTCGGTCCTGGTTGCGGTTGTCGGCTTTTACGTAGCGTACCTCTTTTACTTCAAGAAGCCGGGCACCGCTGCCGCAATTGCCCGGCGCAACAAGTTGGCCTACACCACGCTGGAAAATAAATACTGGGTGGATGAGTTCTACCAGAATTTCCTGGTGACTCCGTTGTTGATGTTTACCCGCGGGTTTCTGGAGTTGCTCTTCGAGCGCGGCGTGGTGAACGGCTCAGGCCGGGCGGTCGGCTTTGGGACACGGGGCTTCGCGTGGATGACCCGGAGCCAGATCTCGGGCAACATTCGCTCTTACGCCGGTTGGCTTGCAATGGGCGCGGCTGTTGTCATCGCCGTCATGGTCTTTGGCCGCGCGCTGTGGGTGCACTTATGAGGACACGATGAACATCGACCATCTTATTCTGACGCTCATCGTGTTCGTCCCGCTAGGCGGCGCGCTGCTGCTGGCGCTGCTGCCGGACCGCGGCAGAAACATGGAGTGGGGAGCCCTTGCGGTAACACTGCTTACATTTGGGCTGACGCTGCATCTGCCGTTCCACTACTCGTATGCTGCGGCGCGCGGTTCGTTCCAATTCGAGCGGAATCTGCCGTGGATCCCCTGGCCGGTGATTCACTACCACGTTGGCGTCGATGGGCTCTCCATGTGGTTGATGGTGTTGACCGGGTTGCTGGCGCCGCTGGGAGTGCTGGTCTCGTGGCGCGTGATCGACAGCCGCAAGAAGCTGTTTTACGTGCTGTTCCTGCTACAGCAGGTGGCGATGATGGGCATCTTCGTCTCGCTCGACATGTTTCTCTACTACGCGTTCTGGGAGATGTCGCTGGTGCCGATGACGTTGCTCATCGCCACGTTTGGCCGCTCCGAGAAGCGCCGTCAGGCGGCGATCAAGTACTTCCTGTACGCGTTTATTCCGTCCGCGCTGCTGCTGGTGGGGATGTTGTGGGTCTATGCGCAGGCCGGGACATTTGACCTGCCGCGGCTGTCTGCTCTTGCGGCGCAACACGCGCTCTCCGCTAATCCGGCTGCGTTGTGGCTCGCCTCGCTTGCGTTTCTACTGGCCTTTGCGGTCAAGGTGCCGGTCTTCCCATTGCACGGATGGTTGAGCGACGCGGTCTTTGAAGCGCCCACCGCGGCGGTGATGGTACTGGCTGGCAAGACCGGTCTTTATTCGATTCTGCGGTTCTCGTTCGGCATCTTCCCGGCAGAGTCGCATCGGATCGCTCCGCTGCTGATCGCGCTGGCCTCCATCGGGATTGTGTACGGCGCGCTGCTGGCGCTGGTGCAAAATAATTTGAGGCGTCTTGCGGCCTACTCCACGCTTGGGCATCTGAGTTTCATCGTCCTGGGCATCTTCACATTCACCATTGCCGGGCTCGGCGGCGGCATCTACCACATCCTGAACGAGTCGCTGGCAGGGGCCTGTCTCTTCATGCTGCTCGGTCTCCTGTACGAGCGCTACGGCACGGACGATATGCGCCAGTTGGGCGGCCTCGCTGCCAGGCTGCCCTGGGTTGCGACCATGTTTGTCCTCACCGCACTTGCCGCCATCGGCCTGCCTATGTTGAGCGGATTCGTTGGGGAGTTCCTGATCCTCTCCGGCTCGATGCAATCGATGTATGCGCATCATCGTTTGTGGACGGCGTTTGCAGCGCTAGGTGTCATCTTCAGCGCGGCCTACATGCTCACCATGATTCAGCGTGTCTTCTACGGTGACCTGGGGCCCAAGCCGCGATCCACTGCAGGCTGGGACCTGGACGCACGGGAGCATCTTGCGCTGTGGCCCATGGTCGCGCTGTTTCTGGCGATGGGCGTGGCCTCGCCGTTCTGGTTCAAGGCCATCGACCCAACCGCCGTGGCCATCGCAAGTCGTGCAGGATGCGCTCCGCCTGCCCCGAGCTCCGGAATGCCCAATGCGGCTCCCATCTACGATGGCGCATCCATTGCGGACGATCCAGCCAGGTCAGCAGTCGCGTTACCCGCGATTCCGGGAGGCGCGCACGAATGACACTGCCCACAAACATCATCGCTCTTCTGCCGGAATACGTCTCGACGGCGACCGCAGTCCTGATCATGCTGATTGAGGCCGTGCTGAAGCCTGGGACCAGCCGCAAGCCGCTGGGCTGGCTCGCCATCCTGGGCGCCACGGCGACGGGATGCATCAGCTACTATCAGCTCCGCCTGGGGGTGCTGACAGCGTACAGCGGGACGATACAAGTCGATCCCTTCAGTATTTATTTCCACCTGATTATCGCAGGGGTGGTCGTGGCCACGCTGCTGGGCTCGCTGGATTATTTTGAGGGCAACGCAGGGCATGCCGGCGAGTACTATGCGCTGGTCCTGTTCGGGGCCGTGGGCATGATGCTGATGACCTGCTCCGTCGAGCTGCTGATGGTCTTTATTGGGCTGGAAATATCCTCCATCTCGACCTACATCATGGCCGGTTTCCGCAAAGGACAGGCGACTGGGTCCGAGGCATCGATCAAGTACTTCCTGCTCGGCTCCTTTGCGACAGCCTTCTTTTTGTATGGCATCGCCCTGGCATTCGGCGCCACCGGCAGCACGAGGATCGCGGCCATCGCTGCCGGGCTGGGGTCGACGGACACGCCGCGGATGGCGTTCCTCGCGCTGGCGTTGATGTTGATCGGACTTGGCTTCAAGGTATCGGCTGCGCCTTTCCACGTGTGGACGCCGGATGTCTATCAGGGCGCGCCCGCTCCCGTGGTCGGCCTGATGTCCACTGCGCCCAAGGCCGCGGCGTTCGCCGTTCTGCTGCGGATTACCTTCTCTGGGTTCCCTGGGATGCAGCATCGTTGGTCCATCCTGATGTGGGTGCTCGCCGCGCTTTCCATGACCATCGGGAATCTGGGCGCGTTGAAGCAGACCGACGTGAAGCGCATGTTGGCCTACTCCAGCATCGCCCATGCAGGGTACCTGCTGGTGGCGTTCACGGCATTTCCTCGCGCCGGCGTTGCTGCTGCCTGCTTCTACGCGGCGTCCTATGCCGCCATGAACGTGGGCGTCTTCGCAGTGGTCACCCAGGTTGGCGGATACAACGAGACTCTGCGGACGGTCGAAGACTATCGCGGCCTCGCCGTGCGGCGCCCTGTGCTGGCTGCGTTGCTGGGTTTTTTCCTGCTGTCGCTGATCGGCATTCCGTTTACGGGCGGTTTCTTCGGCAAGTTCTATGTGTTCTCAAGCGCGCTGCAGGCAGGCCATGTGTGGCTTGCAGTTGTCGGCCTGATCAACAGCGGAGTTGCCTGCTTCTATTACCTCAAGCTCCTGGGATCGGTGTATGCAGCGCCCGAGGAGACCGCCACCGCGGCTACGGTCGACGCACCCGGCATCGCGCGGCGGATCAGCGTCCCCGCAGGGATGGCCCTGGCCCTGACGGCTGCAGCCACGCTGGTGCTGGGGATACTCCCTGGGCGCATCCTTCACATGGCGGACTTTGCCAGTTGGACGCTGGGGAACGACCGAACCAGGAGCATCGCCGCAGAATCGCAGCCGACACCCCAGAGCGAGTCCCAGGCTCAACCAGTCTCCGCCGCAATCAAGCCCTAGAGCAGTTTTCCTAATACTGATTCTGCGTGGCCGACCGCCTGTGGGCTTTACAGGTGCAGGCGACTTGGCTACTCTAAAGGCACACGGGAAAGGAGGATGGTCCAGCCTATGAAAATTGACAGTAACAGTTGCAAAACGCTACGTGAGGTGACTGAGGCTTAGAGCGCGTCCTGCTCTAGTCCTGGCGTTTCCACTGAAGTTCAGCGCCGAGGCCCGTCCAAGAGAGGACGCCTCAGGTCAATCACAACAGCTCACCGCCACAAAGCCCGCGCCCTCCTGAGCGGGCTTTGTGTTTAACGTTCCGCTCGAACCGCGAACCGCGAACCTAGTAAACTGTCCTTCATGCAACCTCTCGTCATCGCCGGCCGCGCCTTTCAGTCTCGCCTCATCGTTGGAACAGGGAAGTATAAGGACGGTCCCCAGACCCAGGCCGCCATCGAGGCCTCCGGCGCGGAGATGGTAACTGTCGCTGTCCGCCGCGTGAACCTCGACCGCTCGCGCGAGTCGCTGCTGGACTTCCTCGATCCCCAGCGTTACTTCCTGCTGCCCAATACAGCCGGCTGCTATACCGCGGACGAAGCGATCCGCACCGCGCGCCTGGGAAGGGAAGTGGGCATCTCCGACTGGGTCAAGATCGAAGTCATCGGCGACAAGGCTACCCTCTACCCCGACATTCAGGCCACGCTCGAAGCCACTCGCGTTCTGGTCAAGGAGGGCTTCACCGTGCTGCCCTACACCTCCGACGACATCGTGTTCGCCAAGCGCCTGATCGACGCCGGAGCCGCTGCCGTCATGCCATTGGGTGCGCCCATCGGCAGCGGCCTGGGCCTGCGCAACACGGCCAACCTCCGCATCCTGCGCGAGATGATCACAGAGGTTCCGCTGATTGTCGATGCCGGCGTCGGCACCGCGTCGGACGCTACCCTCGCGATGGAACTCGGCTTCGACGGCGTGCTGATGAACACTGCGCTGGCGGAGGCCCGCGACCCTGTGCTGATGGCCGAGGCCATGTTCCACGGCGTCCTGGCTGGCCGCCAGGCCTATCTTGCCGGGCGCATGCCGCAGCGCCTCTACGCCACGGCGAGTTCGCCACTGGAAGGTATCTCAAAATAACCGTTGGGCGATGGGGCTCGCGCGCCCGGAGTTGTTTGCGATTGTGCCGGACCTCTGCCCATAGCCCGTCTTGCAGCACGTTTCTGCTTCGACGGCCACTCGTGTCTGATAGGGTTGTCCAATGGCAAGAAAGATCAAGCGTATCGGCATCCTGACCGCCGGCGGCGACAGCCCCGGACTGAATGCTGCGATCCGCGGTGTTGGCAAGGCCGCTCACGGCTTTTACGGCATGCAGGTTATAGGGTTCCGCGATGGCTTCCGAGGCCTGGTGGAGAACCGGCGCGTCGATCTGGATCACTCCGGTCTTTCCGGAATTCTGACCATTGGCGGCACCATTCTTGGCACCAGCCGGGACAAGCCTCATCGCATGGTGATTGACGGGCGCACGCGGGACATGACGGGCGTGATTAAGGCCAACCTGAAGAAGTGGGGTATCGATTGCCTCGTCTGCCTTGGGGGAGGCGGCACACAGAAGAACGCCTTCCGTTTGCACCAGGCTGGCATCAACGTGATCACGTTGCCGAAGACCATCGACAACGACGTGGCCATGACCGATGCGACGTTTGGCTATGCCACCGCTTTGAGCATTGCCACCGATGCCATCGACCGCCTGCACAGCACCGCTCACAGCCACCATCGCATCATTGTGGCGGAGATTATGGGGCACCGCGCTGGCTGGCTCACGCTGGGTGCTGGACTGGCGGGCGGTGCGGACGTGATTCTGATTCCGGAGATTCCGTACAACGTGGAGAGCGTCGCCCAGGCGATTGGCGAGCGCAGAAAGAAAGGCAGCAACTTCAGCATCGTCGCCGTGGCCGAGGGCGCCATGAGCCGGAGCGATGCACGCGTCTTTGCCATTGCCGAGAAGGCGCTGAAGAGGGCCGAAACCTTGAACGAGAAGCTGGAGGCCAAGCGCGAGATTGCCGCCCTGGAAGTCCGGCATGAGGGCAATACCCTGCGGCTGGCCCGCCAGCTTGAGGAACTGACCAGTCTGGAATCGCGCGTCACGATTCTTGGCTATGTGCAGCGCGGCGGTTCACCCTGCGCGGCAGATCGAATTCTTGCCACACGGCTCGGCAGCGCCTGCGCCGATCTGATCCACGAAGGTCAGTTTGGTGTGATGGTGGCCGCACGCGGCGACAACACCGAGGCCGTGCCGCTGGATCAAGTCGCAGGCAAGCTCAACCTGGTGCCCCCTGAGCACTCCTGGGTGCAAAGCGCTCGCAGGGTAGGAACGGCTCTTGGGGATTAGGCAGGGCTCCTCAGAGATGCAGTCCGTGCAGGCCTCAGTTTGAACTGGTACCTGCTCCGCCAGCCCCCACCACGCACTCCACCGCGTTACACTTCCCCCATGCGTGTCTTCGGCATCGATTGCGGCACGGAGTTCACCGGCTACGGTGTTGTCGAGATGGACCACGCCGCCCGCACGCCGCGGCTCATACACTGCGCTGCGGGGACGATCCGCTTGAGCAAGAAGGAAAAGACGCCGCAGCGCCTGGCCCAGGTCTTCGCGGAGCTGACTGCGCTGATGTCCCTGCACACGCCCGACTGCGTCGCCATCGAGGAGGTATTCTTCTCCGCCAACGCCAAGTCCGCGCTCAAGCTCGGACAGGTCCGCGGAGTCGCCATGCTTGCCGCCGCCACCTGCAACCTGCCCGTCTGCGAATATGCGCCCCTCACCATTAAGTCCGCCGTTACCGGCTACGGTCTTGCGCAAAAGCAG
>Ga0302194_10000849_pt1 | contig 19516 bp, 14 predicted proteins | sample II_Bog_N1_1_FD_200227 | JGI IMG/M metagenome (GOLD analysis project Ga0302194, IMG submission 200227) | Peat permafrost microbial communities from Stordalen Mire near Abisko, Sweden - II_Bog_N1_1 | ecosystem: Environmental > Terrestrial > Soil > Wetlands > Peat | place: Sweden: Abisko...
TGCGTTCGTTGCAACTACGGTTAAGATGGATGGGTTCCCCGAAACAATTGAAATGGGATTCGCGATGATGGTAACGGTCGCCGCAGGAGTTGAAGCCGCAGTCACGGTAACGGTCGCAGTCGCCGAAGCGCTTCCTCCACTACCGGTGGCGGTTGCTGTGTAAGTGGTCGTCGCGGTCGGGCTTACCGACTGCGTTCCACCGCTCGGCAGCAGAGTGTAGGAGCTGCCATCGGTTCCAGTCACAAGCACCTGCGTTGCGTTCGTCGCAGTCACGGTCAAAGTGGATGGACTCCCCGAAACAATTGAGGTGGGATTCGCGATGATGGTAACGGTTGGGGCCGGAGTTGAAACCGCAGTCACGGTAACTGTTGTGGCCGCCGAGGTAACTCCTCCTGCCCCGGTCGCGGCTACTGTGTAAGTCGTCGTCGCAGCTGGACTCACCGACTGCGTTCCGCCGCTCGGCAGCAGTGTATACGAACTGCCATTGCCCCCGGTTATTGTCACCAGAGTTGCATTGGTCGCAGTTACAGTCAAGGTCGACGAACTTCCGGCACTAATCGATGCTGGACTCGCGCCTATGCTCACCGTCGGCGCTGGAGTCGTGACAGCGACAGTAGCCATGGAACTGCTACCGTCGCAACCGCTAAACAGCAGGGGCAGCAAGAAGCCGGAAGCGAACAGAGAAGAAATCCAACGGATGGGCTTATGAATGCGCGCGAGTTTCAAGATGTTCATCTTCCTGTTCCTTCCTGTTAACCTTACGGATGCTTCAGTTCGAGGGCCCATTTCTGAATCGATTGTGGATGTTGGATTCGACTAATCCCCAACGCCATTCGAAGGATCTTCTAAAACCTCTGGCGGGCTCCATGGGAAGGAATCGTGCCCTTTGTCGACATGAGCATAGCTTCCAGCAGGCACCCTGCTGTGGCCGTTGTTCAAGCCATCTCCTCGCAGTACCGGCAACGCCTCTTGCGATGTCAGGCCCGCTGAAGCCTTTCTTGCCGGCAAAGCGCGGAGCCAGTAACTCCGAAGCTTTTGAAGACGCCGCGTTGCGCGCAATGCCCTCTTGCACTTTTGGAGATCGAACCATCGAAGATAGTTCCTGACAACGCTGGCGATCGACATCTCAACCCCCGCTGCAAAGTTCTGATCCGCCATTTGGTGTTGCAACTCGGGAGACCTGAGAATCTGAATAAACTGCTCAGCCAGGTCGGCTGCATCTCCAATCTTGTAGAAGCGGATAGCCATACCTTCGTCGGCTGCCATTTCACGAAAATCGCCAATGTCGGCGCATACGATCGGAACTCCGTACTCGCATGCCTGATGAGCAGGCCCGCTCGACCCAGTCGCAGAGTCGTAGGGCAAGGCCAGGACCGACGTCGTCTGAAAAAGCTCCGGAATTGCATCTTCCGAAACGTATCCGCGAAACTCAATTGGCAGGCCTGCAGTTTGAGCATCGCGGATCGATTCCCAATATCCAGCCTTTGTATGCTGATTGGCGCCGGCGATGATCAACCTGGCGTTTGGGATTTTCTTGAGGACCGCCGGAAACGCCTCTATCAGCGTCTCCAATCGTTTATAGGTTCCCCAGTGTCCAATGGCTAGAATGCGCAGGTCGGGATTTCCGCGCTTCGTAAAATCGGGAGCGTTTGGAATGGGTGCAAATGTTCCATGTGAACCCAGCAGAACATTTTGAGCGGAATACTTCGAAGCCAAAGTGCGGCGATATCCCGGAAGCAGGACAGAGACAGAATTCGCTTTGAGTAGTGCTTTCGTGGCAACGTAAGAACCCATCCGAATCAGCTTTTCTCTTCTCACGCCAGCGGCAGCAAAATCGACATGCTCGACGATATGGTGCAAGGTGATATGCGTGAAGAATCCGGCGGCTCGTGTCAACGCAGGTGCGGAAAGCCCCGCAAATGCGGCAAATGGCTTCTCCGGAGTCGCAAACGTGGAGAAGACGAGGTTGTACCACACAACATCGGGTTTCAATCGCCTAATTGTCTTTAGCAAACGCACAGGATTTGCTAAACCGCCAAACTTCCAGCAGCGAATCACATTGAAGCCCGGTAACTCTGCCAGTTGACTCGTGTTTATTGCATTGCCGTTTTTGTCTGTTGCGAAGTCATAATCCGTCAGTTCATCGGCGAGAATGGTCAATTCGATCTCGGGGTTGCTCTGCAACTCCCGCGCAATATGAAACGCATACTCGTTCAACTGCCGTCCACTGGGAGGAAACGTGGCAACTAGACAAATTCGCATCGGATTCCGCCTTCAAAACAAACTGATTTGCACATACGGCCTGAGCTGTTGATTGTGACCTCCTGTAAACAGGAAGAAATCCTCTTCTTGCATGCCTGCTGAAAAACGAATTGGATACTCAAGGACAACTGTTCCGGAATCGTCTTTGAACTTGCGGTGATACGGCCTGGCATACGAGATAGAAAAACCATTCTGAATCGCGTCGTAGACATGGAAACTTCTGGTGCTGGAGTAGGCGCTTGAAACCTGCAGGTCCAGGTTGCGTTTCAGAGCGAAGTCAACGGAGCCGGCCGGACGCAGGTTCTGTGCAATTCCAGAGTTCGGTCCGACGATCCGCCAAGCCCGCAAGTCCTCTGCCACTGCCCTGACTCTCAGCCGCTCTCCAAACCGGCGGTCAATGCCCACGTAAGATGAGGTGATGTAATCTTCGTAACCCACGGGCGAAATCTTTTCATCGTTGGCTCCCCATCCGGTTACCAGGGCAGTCTTTCCCCATGGCGCGCCAACGCGAAACTCCACCGCACCGGCCATGGCTTGTGAGTGAAGATTGCTTTCTGTGAAAGGCCCTGATTCACGAATGGCATACCCACTCACCGAGACAGCATTGAAGAATGAACTCGTCGACATGTAGGTAAACATGCGAACGAGGTTCTGGTTCATTTCAACCGGAGACTCGGAATCGCGCCGGACAGTTGCCTGAACGCCACTACTGAACGTCAGGATGTTATTCCCAATATTGACGGTAGGATTCAACCCCGCGTGAAAGGTATAGTCCGTTGTGTCGCGGTCGATGATTGAGTTTGTGCTGGGCACCGATATTTGTCCCTGGGCGTTTCGCACCTGGAAATACCCGCTTGTTGTGGGTAGATGATTAAGATGCAGGTGGAATGCGTTGGTCCATTGCGTCTGCACAGAAGATCGCGGAGGCGGAAGCAGGGCAGTATCCGAACTTGGTACCGGAAAAGTCGCGTCCAGCTTGGCGTCCAGAACATACACCGTAGAGTCTTCGAAGATCGGTTCAACCAAGGCATTGGAAAGCACACTCAGAACGGGCGTCACTCTCAGGCCTTCGTCCGCTCCTGCCTGAAGAAGATCCTGTTCGGCACTTTGATCGTCGCCTTCCGCGTTGGATGCCTGGGCAAAGGAAGTGAGTGCCTGGGCGTTGTGGTGTTCCTGGCGATCGACATTCGCCTCGGCCAGCAGATACTGGTAATCGGGAGAAGCATTCTCGGCAGCGCTTACCGCCGAGAGTTCAGCTTGAGCCCTGACCGTGTCTCCCAATGCCAGATAATTGTTGGCCAGTCCGATCCGAACCTCCGCATCCGGCGCACCCGCTGCCTTGGCGCGTTGAAGGTAGGTCTGCGACAGTTGATATTCATGAATAGATCGAAATACATCCGCGGCCGCTATGAACTGGCTACCGGTAGGCGGTGCAGTCTCTTGTCCATCAGCCTCCAGTTGGGCCAAGGCAATCTGCCTTTCCGCATCGTCTGTGTGGCCCTGCACTGCCATTAGCTGAGCGATAGCGAGCCGGATTCCTACGCGATCGCTGTCCAGCATTGTGAGTGCCTTCCGAAAGCGCTCCATTGCACCCTGATGGTCCCCGAGAGTGCTCAGAGCTTCTCCCGTGGAAACGAACACCTCGCCGATTTCCGACTCCGAGCCCTTTATCGAAGTGGGCGTATCTTGAGCATGCTGCTCTGCGAGTTGCACATATCGAATGGCATCATCGCGATCATTCAGGCTGGCATAGGAACGAGCCAGCAATGCATAGATTCGAGCATTGCCGGGGGAGTCTTTCACCGCAATCTGCAACTCGTCAATCGCGTCATGATACTGCCGCTCCGCAAACAGCGTATTCCCCAGCCCGAGGTGCAACGAGCCATCGGACGGTGCGAACTTCAACGCGGCTCTGTATTCACTGGCCGCTTTGGGCAACATGCGCTCTCGTCCATATGCGGTGGCGCGAATCACGTGAATATCCCTCGAATCGCCCAGCGCCTGCTCTGCCAGCTCCGCCTGTCGCAACGCCGCCTGGGGCTTGTGCAGATCGAGGCTCGCATATGCAAGACCAAGGTGCGCCTCGCCATTATTCGGCTCCCTTTTGAGAGCTGATTCAAAATCATCTGCTGCCGCCTGGGGTTGGCGAAGATCGTTCAGCACGTATCCGCGGTTCACATATGCAGTCGCCACCTCAGGGTCGCGATTGAGCGCCTCGGTAAAGTCCTGACGAGCCTGCTCACTCAACCCTTGATGCTTGTGAACGTAGCCCGCCAGCAGCGGAATGTCCGGCTCTTTCGGAAAGATGTCAATGCACTTCGATGTGAGATTCAGCAGCTCGTCGTACTTTTCAAGATGGAGCAAATCGTAACCGAGGTAGACAACCACGTCCCTGTCTCCAGGTAACGCTTTGATTGCGGCCTGACCGACTTCGGCAGATTCCTGATATTCACCCTTGAAACTCAGATACCTTTCCTTTTCCCGAAGGATCTGAGGCTCCTGATCCATTTCACTTGTAACACGGCTTAGCCAGGACCCAGCCAGGTTCAGGTTATGCGCCTCAATCGCGGCGTTCATTCCACCGGCCAGAATCAGCGCCTTACGCGGAGCCAGAGCATACGCCTTATCGTAAGAAGCCTGAGCCTTTGTGAAATCGCGGCGAGCTGTATAGAGATCTCCAAGGGCAAGATAGGGTACATATAACGAAGGAGCGGCTTGTGCCAGGCGCCGAAAATACTGTTCGGCATCCTGGTCGCGTCCCGCTGCCCGAGAAGCATAACCAAGCGATGTGAGCGCAAACCGGTTGACCGGATCGTTTGCGAGGATCTGCTTATATTCCGCGATCGCTTCCTCTGTACGCCCGAGCTTCATCAGGATATCTCCATTGAGTTGCAGATCATCGCGGTCATGGGCGTTCGTTGCGAGCGCCTCTTTCATGTCGCCAAGTGCCCCGTCGAGGTCGCCGGCATTCATCCTGATCAGAGCTCTGAGGCGCAGGAACTGCGCTCGTCCGGACACCGGCTCTCCAAGCTCGTTGATCTCAGCTTGTGCGGTTTCAAGCTGATGATGGGCATTGCTGTCGTCTGCCAGGTTTTTATACACATTCATCAAATCCATGTGCAGTTGAATTCCATAGAGCGGTCCCTCAACGGGTTGTGCAGGCAGGTTCGCCACTGCGGCGCTGTATTCCCGCACTGCATCTGGTTCGCGTTCCTCGATGTTCGCAATCTCTCCAACAATTGCGTGCAGCCGGTAATACTTCGCATCAAGCTCAGCGGCACGCTTGAGAAATGGATCCGCTTTCACTACGGAACCTGCAGCTACCTCAGCCTGCGCGGCGGATAGTTGCAGACTCAGGTCCTTCGGCGCAGAGTTGGCCGCTTGCGCGTATACCCTGGCGGAATCATCCAACTTGCCGGCGAGTTGATACGTGTATGCAAGCTCAGCCGTAACATCCGGCTTCGGGTTGCGAATTGACTTGAGCGCGATAATCGATTCCGCATAGTTCCCGAGATCTCGATAGTATCCCGCCATCGATCGCTCAACATCCGGGTTGTCCGGCGCGCGCCGTTTCGCGAGCTCAAGATAGCGGCTCGCCAGATCCATTTGCTTCAGGTGCTGGTAACAGACCGCCATCAGCAACTCCGATCGCGCGTCAGGCTTGATTCGTTCCGCCCTGCCCAGCCAATCGAGAGCATCGACGTAGTCTGCCGACCGCATATAAATATCTCCCAGCAGCAACGCGTCATCTCTGCGCCTTGGATCGGACGCAACCACCTGTTTGAGGAGGCGCTCCGCGTCTTCGGTTCGCCCCATCAAACTGTATGTTTGCGCAAGGCCGGAGAGTCCTTCCAGTGACGATGGCCGAAGTCGAATCCCTTTGCTGTAGGCCTCCGCCGATAGCGGGTACTTTCCGTTGAGCCGTGCCGCATAGCCAAGCAGAAACCATAACTGTGGATCGTCTGGGGCAGCTTGTGCGGCACGCTGCGCGTAGTCAAGCGCGAGCGCGTGATCTCCGCGCAGCAGTGCTAACTCCGCGGCACGCGCAAGGCGAGCGTTTTCAATATTTGATCCCCACCCCAGAGTCTCCCCCTGGGCCGGTGTCTGATTGGGTGGGGTTTGGGGACTCTTTGAAGCGTCAGGCCCAACATTGTAAGTCTGTGCTTCGACGTTGCAGGGTATTGTCAGGCACGCGAATATCAATGCACATATCGAAAATGCAAGTCCGCCAGACACAACGACGCCAACGCGGGTGCGCATTGGGTTCCGTGATTTCGATTGCGCCGTCGATGCAAGCTGCAGATGCACGTTCAACTCCCGGCGCGGCTCCCGTAGAGGCAAGCGGCTGTAAGCGTCCGACGAGAAATGCGAATCACTCAAACAGTCTCACCTCAAGCAGCAGTGTTGAGCCCACAATGGTGGGTTCGAATCGTGAAATAGGCTCGATCGATGGCTGAGTATTCATCGGCACAGCCTCAACGCGGGTGGGTGCGAGCAGAGTGAGACACTTCCTTGATCCGACGTTACGCCTCTGACCTATGCAATCCTGTGCGATATTGACCACGAAAAAGGTGCCGGGAAATCCGAACACGCTTTACATCGCTCGACGCAAGATTGCAGAAGCGTTGCCTCTGCGCGGGAGAGCGTTTGACGCAACAGGAAGCTTCGCATTCGACGATTTTTAATGAGATGAAAGTCACAACATTCGGGAGCGAACGCGGTACGAGCGCTGCAAATCCGCAGGATGGGAGATGTCGGGCGTTCTGTGCCCAATTGACCAGACTGAGGGCCGGACAAATAAGAAACTTAACCTAGCGTTGAGCGCGGACACCATGCATTGGGCGAAAGCTGCACGTAAAGGAACGGCAGTGCGCCCGAGGCCCCCGCGCAAAGCGCGATGCTGGAAACCGACGATTCGTTTGTGAGGAAATTGTGCAGAGAGCTAAGCCCATCGTATTGTCAACCGCGCCTCTACCAATCAGCCTGATTCTATTAGCGGCACTCGCAGTTCATCTGCCTCTTCTGCTTATGCAGTTGCCTCTCAAATCTTATGACACTAACTTCCACATCTTCTTCGCTTCCCATTATGTTCAGCATTGGTTCGATCCATGGAACGCAAAGTGGTATGCGGGCTTTTCACAGACTACATACCCTCCTCTGACGCAGCAGTGGGTGGCGCTCGTGTCTCGGGTAATTGGCCTGGATATGGGATACATGGCGGTACAGCTGGCTGTCATATTGCTGCTCGTCGTGGGTGTTTATCGTTTTTCGTTGCTATGGGTCAGCCCGCGCGCCGCGTCCATCGCAGCTCTGGCAAGTGTCTTCCTCGGCTCGGAGAGCTTTCTGATTTACTCCGCTGGACAGCTGGGCACCACTGCCGCAGCTCCGATTTACTTGAACGCTCTTCCGTTTCTATTCCAGTGGGTGAGGCATGGCAGATGGCAATCGTTTCTTAAGGCGGGCGCGCTATTTACGGCCGCTGCTGCCGCTCACCATGCTACGCTGCTCTTCGGGTCAATCTTCTTTGCGGTGCCAGTTCTCGCGCTGGCGATTCTAGACCGTGAGGATGGCGAACGAATCGCAACTCCGGCTTTTGTTGGTCGCACCATCGCTATCGCTGTAGTGGTAGGCGTCGCGATTGCAATTGTCCTTCTACCGTTCTGGATCGCGTTGATTCATTATCCTGTCACTCAAACTCCTATCCCGCACCCAAGCCGGGCAAATTACATACTCAGCCCGCGGTGGGGTCTCAACTACTTTATCGTTCCTTATGGCGCATTGATACTGGCTCTGCCCTTCATCTTTCTCCGTGGCTCCGTGGTGGTTCGGCTTCGCCCCCTGTTGCTCGGATTTTGGGTCGCATTCATGATAGGGCTCGGTGGAACCACCCCGGTGGGCCATCTCCTGCTGGGTCGCGCCTTCAACGTGTTGACCATGGAGCGCTTCAGCTATTGGGCAACGCTGCTCGCACTTCCATTCGTGGGACTTCTGGCTGCGGAACTCGTCGATCGATATCGACAGTGGGCGGTTGTTGGTCTAACTGCGTTAGCAGCTCTTAGCTGTGCAACGGCGGTGGGATGGGCGACTTATCGACCAGCAGATGCCGAAGACTTCAAGGTCGATACGGTCGCGTCGTGGCTCAACCGCGACGGTCACGATCAGTATCGTTATGTCACTCTTGGATTTGGCAACAAAATCGCCCGGTTGGCGATGATGACGGATGCGAGCAGCGTCGATGGCGAATGGAATTCCGGGCGAATGCTGCCGGAGCTGACTCACTATGGCGCTGGCGCACTCACCAGCTCGAAGTATTTCGGCGAGGCGGGCCTCGACGCACTCCGTGCAATGCTGATGCACGCAGACCACTACGGGTTGAAGTGGGTTTTTGTGCGCGATCATTATTATGATCCGCTACTGTCGTTTGCCGGCTGGCGTCCAGTTGACAATCTTGAAGACAAGACCATCACGGTGTGGAGCAAAGACGGCGTACCACCGGCCATGCCGGTGAATGCCCCACAAGTCCCTCCCCACTGGCAAGGCCTGATGTGGGGCATCTTCCCAATCGGCAGCAGCATTCTGGCGATGCTGGTGGTTTTTATTCCGGAAAAGAGACGGCATGACAAACAGGCGCAACTTCCATTCGTCACCGACGAACATCTTGTGCGGGAAAGTGTGGCATCGTGAACAATGGACGCTTATACGCCGCACTTCTCGGCACATTGACTGTGGCCCTGGTGGCGATAGGGACAATCTGGCCTGCGCCATCCGCGCTAGCCTATAGTGGCGCCGGAAGCATACTGGGTTCGTCTTCAACGCCCCAAGCGGCAGTTGAAAGCCTGGGGGAAGAAATCCGCAAGCAAGCCTGGGAAAAGGCCTATGGCAGTCTCGCCAACAGAACGCAATTTACCGAGCCGGAATTTGTGAAAGACCTGACTGGCTACTACCCCAGCCTTCTCACCTATACCGCTCTCGACAAATTCGAGGTGCGACCGCTTCATTCATCCGCCAACGAAGCTGAGATGGAGCTCACACTGCATTGGGCCACCGTGGTTGGATTGTCCGTCAGCACGCGCGACTTGCACGTAGTAAGAAATGGAGACCGCTGGGAGCCGGAATGGCCCATCGTCAGGGAATCCATAGTGCCACCGCAAGTCATCCCTGTAAATTATCTGCGATGGGATGTGATTTACCGCGGGCCCGGGGATGACTGGGGAGCCCAGGATGTTGAAGCGCCCCATGTGCGCATTGTGGATATGCACCCGGTGGACAGGGCTGAAGGCGTGGTGATCCTGGGCGAACTTCTCAATGAAGATGTTGTGCCGGCCTACGTATCTGTATCCGCAACCTTGCTGTCGAAGAGCCAGTCTGCAATTGCGACGGAAGGCAGCTTTGACAAAATTGATCACCTCTTGCTGCCCAAGCAGGTTACTCCGTTTCTCATTCAGTTTCACAATGTAACGTTGTCCGACGTCGGCAGCATTCGGATGAACCCTTTATCAGCACTCATACCAGCCTCGGCAGACCCCGTGATCGAGATCGGAAGCGAACAGTTGCATCCGGCGCCCGGAGCCTCATTGACCGGGCAGCTCATCAATCAGAGCGGCCAGATTGTGAATGTCGCGCACGTTCTCGGTACCTTCTACGACAAGAGCGGCCAGGTAGTCTGGGTTGCAGACCGGTATGTTGACCAGGCTCTCTCGCCTCAAACCCCAGTGCCGTTTGAAATTCATATTCCCGAAGATCTCGCCAGGAACGTCAGCAGTCAGCGGACGGTCGTTGCGACCTATAGTTTCGGCGGCTCCCAATGAGAGTCAGATTGACATTTCTGTTCGGCGTCTTGGCGGCGGCAATCGCTCAGATGTCGTTGGCCCAGGACGCGCGCATGCAATTGCCGACAACAGTCGAGGCCGGCAGCGCGTTCTCGATCCCGAGCGTTGGGAACGGACAAGCGACACTGTACATTGTTGGTCTCGGCCAGGTATTGAAGCGCAGTGTGAAGTTGGGAGAAACCGCATTCTTTCCCGCTGGATCGCTTATCAGCGCCGGCCACTACCTGGTTGTTCTAGCCGGAACGTCGGCGACGCAGAACGGCTCATTCGATGTTGTGTCTGCACACGAACCTGCGAACCTCAGCTTTCTCGCCAAGCCTTCCCGTCTTCCGGTTGGCCTGCATGGCGGCATCACGGGGGCCGTGTATGTCTTCGACGACTATCACAATTTGATCTCCGCCCCGACGCCGGTTTCTTTTGAACTGGCGAATCCTTCCAGTACCGTCCAAAAACAATCGGTGGTGACCCGCAATGGCGCTGCCTGGGCCGTAATGGACTCCACGGCCCATCAAGGCATTGACAAATTTGTGGCTCGAGTCGGCGACGTTTATAGCACGCGCGTAGTGGCACAGGTTCCTGGCGATCCGTGCGGGTTGAAGATGACCGCACAACTGATTGGTCAACAGGTTCGGCTGGTCACGGATCCGGTTCGCGACTGCAGCGGCAACGCTGTACCGGATGGAACTGTTGTCACCTTCACTGAAAATTACAACGGCGCTCAGTCAACGGTGGACGAACCTCTCAAGAACGGAGTTGCAGAGGTCGAACTGTCCGCCCATAACGGAGCGGCGTTCTCCGTGGCGAGCGGAATCGTCATGGGGAACCAGATTCGTTGGGAGAAATGACGATGTTGAAGTCCCTCCTGTTCCTTGCCACATTCCTCGCCGCCTCCTCGTGTGTTGCGTCCGCTCAAGCCTCGGTTCGCGTGGAGCCCACAAATCTGCAAGGTCCGCGGTCACTACCAGAGGAAACGGGCAGAGCGGCGATTCGCGATTACCTGCAATCCTGGCAAAGCCTGAATGCAGCATTTGAGCAAAATCGCGCCAGCTTGCTCGATCCGGCCTTCGTAGGAATCGCCAAAGACAAGCTCACGGAAACCATACAGCAACAAGCCGCTTTGGGAATTCGCACGCATTACACAGATCGTGCGCATGATATTCAGATAGTCTTCTTCTCGCCGGAAGGACTCTCGATTGAGCTATTAGATACAGTTAATTACGACGTGGAATTCATCGATAATAACGGGGTCAAAACGACACAGCATGTCAGCGCAAGATTCTTGATAATCGTAACACCTGCTGAATTGCGATGGAGAGTGCGAGTTTTCCAGGCAGAGCCCGAATGAAGTCAGATCTCGAATTCGGAGGTTGATATCCGGTGTTTTGGATAACAACGAACGAGAAAAAGAGAGAGTACTTTCATGAAAGCCCAACTTGGATTCCCTGGAGTTGAATATGATCTCTGTTGTCGTACCTATCTATAACGAGGAAGAACTGATTGTGCGCTTCCATGAAGCTGTTGCAGTCGCTTTGGAAGGCGCTCACCTGCCTTGGGAAGTGGTGTATGTAAACGATGGCTCAACCGATGTCTCCCTCGACCTGCTGAGGGAACTGCAGCGCACGGATTCCCATGTAGTAGTGGTGGAGCTCTCTCGAAATTGGGGTCACATGGGCGCGATTTCGGCGGGCATTCTAACTGCGCGCGGCGACGCGGTGATCCTGATGGATGGCGACTTCCAGGATCCGCCCGAGGTGTTGCCGAAACTGATCGAAGCCTGGCGGCAAGGCGCTGAGGTTGTTGTTGCGGTAAGGAAAAGCCGGCAGGAACGGCGCAAGATCCTGGCAAAGCTTTTTCCCCTCTTTTATCGTGTGCTGGGAGCGCTCTCCGATTATCCGATCCCTCTGAATGCTGGAGTATTCAGCCTCATGGATCGCAAGGCCGTCGACTCCGTTAATTCCCTGGGAGAGAAGAACCGTTACTTGCCGGGCTTGAGAGCCTGGGTCGGTTTCCGAAACACTGTCGTCCTCTATGACCGGCAGGATCGGTTGGCCGGTGATGGCAAGCTGTCGTTCATAAGCCGTATCAAGTACGCGATGGATGCTATCACGAGCTTCAGCTACAAGCCCCTGAGACTTAGTTTCGCGTTGTTTTTTTTGGCAAGCTTCATGGCTGCGCTGCTTGCTTCGTTCATGCTTTTCTCGAAAAGCTCAGTGGACACAGCGGGTTTTGGTGTGGCAGCTACGGTCTTCTTAGTGGGAGGGCTGCTGCTTCTATGTCTGGGCATATTAGGTGAGTATCTTGGACGCGTGTACGATGAGGTGCGTAGCCGGCCCCTCTCTATTATCGACAAGGTCCTTCGTTCTCCGTCCGCCGTTGCGCCACAGCTCGGCATCGTCGCTGGGCACGCAGCCAATCGCGATAAAAAGGAAGTAAGCGAGGCGGCATAGTCAGAGCAGCCATTCTCCGGCCGGGGGGCTGGAGAATGGCCGTTGCCGCACATCGAATTGCTTGAGCATCGTCGCAGGATATTTCCCCGTTGAGGGAGTCATGGGGCATTCTGCGCACCGGCGCCACAAGATGGAATGCCGCCCTCGATTGCCGTGCCCTCTTCGTGGTCGTTCCACGTATCAATCATCACGAAAGGCAACAGGTCGTCCGGTGGGAAGTACTTATGCCACAGGTTAGATGTGTCGGCGAAGGTTTGACCGCATCGAGCGGATATATGCCGATTAAGTCCCCATGATGCTTTGCTGTCGTCAAAACCAGACCATTCGCCTCCAACAATAATCTTGTCGGAGAATTGTGAGTGCATCGTTTCATAGAAACTACTCAGATATTGCTCTCCCCAATTGCTGCCGTCCGCAGTCCATCCCTTATCTCCAGGCTGCACCCAGGCGTAGAAGCCATCGAAGGCGTCCGCATACTGCCCTGGCAGGTTTTCATAGATGAGCAGCGGGGGCACGCTCCATTTATTCACGAGGGTTCGAACCTTGCTCCAGTCGGTGTGCTTCCCGGTAGGAAAGATGAAGATCACGGGCCGGCCTTCATAGGTGAGATATGCCCCATGCCCCGGCGCCTTCGATGAAAGATAGGTCTCATGGAACATTGTGAAATCCGCGATGGCTTCGTCAGTCGCCCCGTCTTCCTCCTCGGCTTCGTCATACATCATCGCAACCTGAAACGCATTCTCCGAGGCTCTCGACTGGATCAAGGCATAGCTGACATCTATGAACGGCTCCCGATCGCCGTACCAGTCCACAACGAACGCTGAAATTCCCATTGCCTTTGCTTGCCGAATCTGGCGGTCTATCTCTGCCGGGTCGTGCGAAGAATACCCGCAGGAGATATGACGCGGATGCCCAAACCATGCCTCGTACAAGGCAATCGTCTCCGGTGCGCTTCCCGTCGCCTTGTGTTTTAACCGCACCGCCTGGCCCGACCCTGGACCAATGCATCCGTGAGGTAGAAGAAGCAGCAGGAAGATCGCAATTTTGGCACTGTTCATTATTGACCTTCTAATTGGAAGCCATGATAGTCATTTCGGTTGTCACGAACACTGACAAAAGCTGCGTCATTTATCAGCGTGGGGCAACTTCAGTCTCTACTGGCGGGGCTTCCCTGAAAGGTCAATTCTGATCAGAAGGGCCGTAGGTTGTCATATCAAATTAGTTATCTGCAGGCGCACACCGGGCTACATTCCCAGCCTGATGCGTATCCCTGTTTGCACGGTAGTCCGGATTCACGAGTGCGGTGGATGACTTGAGCCAAGAGACGAAGACGCTGCAAGCGCGCATTTTCTCGGGAAGTGTTGTGTTGCTCTCGGGCTCGAGCCTGACGACGGCGATCAACCTTGCTTACAACATTGCAGTTGCGCGGTTCCTTGGCCCAAAAGGTTTTGGCCAGGCGACGGTTGTCTACACCATCCTGACTCTGATATCCGCGGTGACCCTCTCCTTCCAAATCATCTCCACCAAGGCCGTGGCACAACAAAGCTCGGCCGAGGGAAAGGCCGCTGTTTATAGAGGCTTCCATCGAGGCGCCTGGGTGTGCGGAATACTCGTCGCACTTCTCTTGCTCTTGTTTCAGAGAGCGATTGCCAATTACCTGGTTCTTTCCGATCCCATGCTTGTGGCCATCCTCGCGATAGGTGCGGCTTTCTACGTTCCGTTAGGAAGCCGGCGGGGTTATATTCAGGGCACCTACGGCTTTCGCCGCCTCGCAACCAATTTTGTCGTCGAGGGAATGATTCGACTCGGCGGATCGGTCCTTTTGACCTTGTCGGGCTTTGGCGTCGAAGGAGTGATCGCGGCCAATTCGGCAGCAGTCGTGGTGGCTTACATTGCCGCCGCACCCAAACTTGGTTCCCCGATTCCGAACCCTCTTCGATTCTCAATCGCTCTCCGCGAAACATCCATGGCAATGGTTTTCTTCTTTGGCCAGGTGCTTATCAACAACTGTGACATCGTGCTGGTAAAACACTATTTCGTTGCGCAAGAGGCCGGCCTTTATGCGGCTGTAGCAATGGTAGGCCGCGTGATATTCGCGTTCTCGTCAGCGGTTGTGAACAGCATGTTTCCGCATGTGGCGGGCACTCAGCAGGAGGAAAGAAAGGATCTCAGGGTCATCGCAACCTCGCTGCTGCTGGTCATCGGCACGGGGGCCGCCTTGGCCCTTGGCCTGGGACTCGCACCCGCGGGAATCTGGACGACGCTCTTCGGATCTGGATTTGAGATTTCAGGACAGTACAACTTCCCATATCTTTTGGCTCTGTACGCCATAACTACGATTGTCTTCTCGCTTAGCGTCGTAATTATAACGTTCGAGATGTCCTATAAAATTGCGAAAACAAGTTGGGTACAGTTGGCATTCAGCGGTGTGGTCATTGCCGGCATCTGCCGATTTCATTCCTCATTACGCGAAGTCATTCTTGTACAGCTTGTCTTAATGGTCGCTCTTCTCTTCTGCGTTGCGATCCCGTTTCTTTTCGATTCATTAACCACCCCCGTACAGCTGTTACGGGTTGCGAACGATTTACCAGCCAGGCTGTTTCGAGGCGTGTCGGAAGATGAGGTCATTGCGGAGTTCCTGAGGAGTGACTTCAAATCTCCTGCGTTTCGGGAGTACCAGGATAGCCTCAGTGAGCTTGTAAACACGCCTGATTTCGACAACGCTGACGACAATGCAAAACGGCGTGCACTTCTATTTATTCGGCATTTGTCCCTGTGGAAAGAGCTTCCCGTCGGAACAGATTGGTTTGAGGTGGAAATCAACGAATCCGATGTGAACCAGATCAGGGCATTTCCGCGCGCTCAATGGCGTAAGCTCGCGCGTGGAAATTTCTCGATTACCGAAATTGCCAAAGGCATTCGCACGCGCCGGCATCTGATCGATGTTTCATTCCTCTCCAAGATGGCAGGGATTGGTGAGCAGCTTCTACAGGAGGACCCCGGATTCTGTGCGGTGATTCTTATTGGTAAAAATCAAACCGGACCTCTAACAGTTTTGGACGGGAATCATCGGCTTGTTGCAGCGATGCTCGCAACTCCAGGAAGCCTGAAGAAACTCAGGTTTCTCTGCGGCCTGTCGCCTCGCATGACAGAGTGCTGTTGGTACAACACGAACCTCGCGACTCTTTCACGGTATGGAAGAAACATGTTAGCGCGCGTGTTACGTAATCCGGAAGCTGAGCTTGCGCGGCTCTTGCAGAAGCCCGGATGACAAAGGCGCGGAGAAATGCCAAAGAGGAAACATTCACCGGTCTTGAGTTGAATCCGAGCATGTGTGCACTTTGAGACGGAATCAAGCCCCGAGCCTGGAGTAGGAGTAGATATGACACTTCGAGCGTGCACTGTGATGATCGAGCAGTTGCCCCACGCATTGAACAGGAAGCAATCCTCTTTGCTCTTTCGCGAATTGAAGGAGCAGATGAGCATTGATCGCCCTTGCATTGTGCTTGACTGTTCCGCTGTATGCCAGATGGGCAAGCCTTTCATGAATCTGCTGCTGGGTTGCCTGGAAGAAGCCATGATGCGCAATGGGGACGTAAAGCTTGCTGCGCTCCCCGAGCAGGCGAAATTGGTTCTAAGGCACATTGAAGGACATCGTCTGTTTGAAATCTTTGCAACGAATGCTGAGGCTGTAAGCAGCTTCCAACGACCTGCGGCCTATAGAATGTCGAACACATCTGTGCCTGCCAGTTCATCGCAGGCCTCTGAGAGCGCAGCGTAGCCGCCTTGAAAGAATAATTCCGAGACGCGAAGTAAGACCAGCCAGGTTGAAGTCAATGAGAATATCCCGTAATTGCATAAAGGAACAAGTCGCTCGCATCCTCGTGATCCTGTTGGCGGTGCCGTTCGCGAAAGCCGACAGCGCAGGGCCGCAAGCAGCACCGAGCGCCCAGCAGTCGCAGGATTCCGGCAGTCAACCTAAAAACAAAAGCGCAGACACAAGCCAGGCCGATGCGGCACACCCTGACAGCCCGAATCCGGCACGCCCGCAAGCCGCAGATCAGACTGGGCAGGCAGGTACTCCGCAGTCCAGCCCGGAACAGCCCCAAAATGCTTCTCCAAAGCCGGTCGGCACGGCTGTAGCTCCCTATGAAAAATCCACGGGTGTTGCTGCATCAAGGCCTGCCGGAGCAGTGATTGCCCCGGCGAAACAGCGGCGGGCCCGCACCCTTGTTATCAGGGTTGCTGTGGTGGTGGGCGCGGCCGCGGCGATCGGAACAGTGGTTGCACTCTCTCATGCAAGCCCAGGCCGGCCATAATAACCGATCACTCAAACGTTGAACGAAACTTGGTGAGATAACGATGCGGGCACTCCATGAAAGAATCCGGCCTGACTTCATAAGTTTTTCAGGCATCGACGGCGCCGGAAAGAGTACCCAGATCGAAGCTCTATGTGCACGCCTCAGAGAGGATGGCTTGCGCGTTCAGTTGATCCGATTCTGGGATGATATTGCCCGGTTGACTCGATTCAGGGAAACGACAGGGCACATTGTTTTCAGGGGCGACAAGGGAGTTGGAACTCCTTCCGCTCCAATCAATCGGCGGGACAAGAATGTCCGGTCGTTGCCAATGACCGGTGTGCGCCTGTTCCTCTATTTCATTGATGCCGTCTCGGTCCGCTTCGCAGTGGAGAAGGCATTGCGCTCAGGGGCCGATGTTGTCATCTTCGACCGGTATATTTATGACGAGCTTGCGAATCTGAACCTGGGCAACCGGGCCATTCAAGTCTATTGCCGGCTAATCATGAGGGTCGTTCCCAAACCAGCCGTCAGCTATTTGCTGGATGCGGATCCGGTAAAGGCTCGCGCGCGAAAGCCTGAATATCCACTTGAGTTTCTTCATTCCAATCGTCAGTCGTATCTGTCTCTGAACGATTTGGTCGGAGGGATGACATTGATACCTCCAATGCCGATCGACGAGGCAAAGCGGGAAGTCCTGTTTCATGCTCTTGGAGAGCTGTCGTTCCGGGCAAATCAACAGACCAACCGCGATGGCTTGGCTTGCGAGGAATAGAGCCGGTGATGCAGCAAGGCTGGACGGGGGAGAAGCCTCGTCCAGCCTGCGCTGAATGCAGCACGGTTGCGGTTACCGATTCTGAAGCTGCAACGGACGTCTCATTCCATTACCAGCGAGAGATAGTAAGATCGTCCAGATACGCGATTGCAGTCCCGCTTGTAGCCAAATAACCGTCCAGTTGAAAGTTGGTTAGCAGCGTCGGAGCCCATCCAAGCGCGAAGGCGGAAGGCACAGTCGCGTTCAGAGTGGATTCAGCGCCGTCGAACCACACAGATTGGTATGTCACATTGCCGGAGTCATCGCGAGAATAACTGACCTGAATGTGATGCCAGGTGTTTGTAGTCCACTGACGCGGGTTGCACGGCGCTTTAGAGTGCAGCCATGTATCTACTGGCTTAGCAGGAGTTCCCGTGTTAGCTGTGTAATCCCATGTGCCCGACCAGCCATCGCACTGGAATCCGAAGATCACAGTCTGGCCGTTGGCCATTACCTGGTTCATATCCATTTCAATATTGGCAATTGGAGCGGAAGGAGATGGCAGATAAACCCAGGCGTCATAGAAAAAGTGAGTGGGGGCCGAATCGTCTCCGAAAGATACGTCAAAGCGTTGGCCGCCATACCTCGTGTAATCGCTCACAAACGCGCGTGCGTTCCCGCTCAGCGAGGGCGAGTTAACGAGGCTTGTTACCCCGTTCGAACTGCCGGAAGTCGCGGTGTCACTTTGTGCGACCCAGCTGCTCATGGTCTGCAAATTGCGAACGGTGGCTGCATCCGAAGGAAATGCGGGGGTAGGAGCGGCCGGATCGACTGTGATGGCTACATCGGTGACGCATGCAGAACCCGCGTCACCCCATGCCTTGACATGGAGAGTGTGCGCTCCGAGTCCAGAAACGACCTCAGCCTGAACGGATGTCCCCGTGACAATGGTTGTATCGGAGCTGCTGTCAAGCGAGTAGCCCATAGAAGCAGTGTTTTGAGACGAGCAATTCGCGGCGCTGGCTGAAAGGGTGAATGGCGATGTGACTTGCGCGCCAATGGTTGGAATAGTAACAGTGACACTTGCAAAAGCAGGCGCCGCGAATGTCACAAGCAGCAATGTTGAATGGCAGAGAGACTTCATGGGTGTATCCTCAGGACGTTCCATCCACTTCTGTTTTTGGCCGCGAACAAAGAGGAAGGGGACTCTTCACCGCGTGTCATTTCGTCGAATATTGAATTCAGGTGTCGTCGCACAAAGCTTTCCTCTGCTTCCGCACTTCAGTGTGAAAGTCGACAACGAAGGCATTGTTCAATGTGCAAGAGATCAAGGGCGCATGACAAAGGCGAGTTTGCCTTGAGTCCAGTCAACGGGCGAACAGAATGTTCAAACCCGAGGCATCAGGTGTCACACGCACAACAGGAACATGAAAGCTCTGTTTTGCCTCCCTGGGCAGCTGCAGAAGCTTACTTCTCGGGCAGACTCCGAGGCGAGATTCAACTCTTTTGCTCGGATGAACGTCAGCGGGCGCTAATGCACGTGCAAACTGGGCCGCTGGCGTCCTCTCGGCGTCTCCGCTCAGGTCCAGAATCGCTGACCTTCAAGCAGATGGTATAAAGAGTATCTGTATAAAACAGTACGCTCTTTCTGTATAAAAAGATACACGTCTTGCCGACGCAAGTTGAACTTGCCATATTCATAAGGCAAGCGGCTCAGACTTAACATCCATTGAATGAAGAATTGAGCCGCGGGATTGTCACGTTGGAAGTTCATCAAGGGGTTAAAGGAAGGCGCAGGCGGTGCGATTCACCCTTAGCATGGCGTCGGCCGAGGTTACTTCTGGGAGGTCTCCAGAAACTCAACCTCAAAGTCAATGCCTGGTAACGAACTTATTGCATATGTTGATTTTTAAACATTTAGCTTGT
>Ga0302194_10000860_pt1 | contig 19405 bp, 13 predicted proteins | sample II_Bog_N1_1_FD_200227 | JGI IMG/M metagenome (GOLD analysis project Ga0302194, IMG submission 200227) | Peat permafrost microbial communities from Stordalen Mire near Abisko, Sweden - II_Bog_N1_1 | ecosystem: Environmental > Terrestrial > Soil > Wetlands > Peat | place: Sweden: Abisko...
ACATCCCAATGGGAGCATATCATAATTCTCTTTTGCAAGTCGGGTTTAAAAGAAGCGATTATGTTTTTTAAAACAAATTGTTTTTTATCAAACGTTTGGATGGTTGCTTTTTGAATGGTTACTTCCAATCCGTATGATTTCAGTTTAGCAACTAAATAATCGGCACACTTTGTATGTGCCTGTGTTCCCGGCACCCGCGGTCCAAAATCAACCTGTGCTTTTACGTATGAATATGCAGAATCTGCATTAAAAGCAGGTGTGAGAACTTTTTTGCTTTCTGCCACAGAAACAGCAGTATGCTCTGTTACTTCTGTTTTATTATTATTATTACAAGAAATTAAAAAAACAAAAACTATATAACCAACAACAGGATAAATTTTATTCTTCAACAGACCAGGTAGCTCCATCTTTCGTATCTTTTATTTTAATGTGTATTTTTTCTAAATCATTTCTAAGTTTATCGGATGCATTAAAATCTTTTTTCGATTTCAGTTCTTTTCGTACATCTAAAACAATTTCCATTATACCATTCAATGCTTTGTCTTTTGATGTATTTGAGCTTTCTGATTGTAACCCCAATACGTCAAAAACAAAATCGTGCATCAACTTTTTCAGCCCTTGAATATCACTCTCTGAAAGGGAAATTCTGCCATCATTTGCCGAATTAATAATACTTACTATTTCAAATAATTCAGCAATTAAAACAGAGGTATTAAAATCGTCATCCATTGCGCCGTAACAGGCTTCTTGGTGAACATCCAATCGTATGCTTGATGTTGGAGATGGTTTTAAACTATCCAATGTTTTTATGGCAGCCATGAGGCGTGCATATCCCTTTTCGGAAGCTTGCAATGCTTCATTCGAAAAATCTAGTGTGCTTCTGTAATGTGTCTGCATCATAAAAAAACGTACAGCCATTGGGCTATAACCTTTTTCTAATAAAGGATGGTTTCCGGTAAATAATTCATCCGGCAAAAAACCATTTCCTGCCGATTTTGACATGCGAACACCATTAACAGTAAGCATGTTCGTATGCATCCAATATTTAACAGGAGCTTTGTGATTACATGCCTGCGATTGAGCTATTTCATTCGTGTGATGCGTTGCTTGTAAATCCATTCCGCCACCATGAATATCAAATGTATCGCCTAAATATTTACTGCTCATCGCCGAACATTCAATATGCCAGCCGGGAAAGCCCCATCCCCAGGGCGAAGGCCAACGCATTAGTTGTTCAGGTTTTACTTTTATCCACAAAGCAAAATCAAGACGTCCGCGTTTTTCATCTTGTCCGCTTAATTCACGGGTATTCGCAATCAAATCTTCTAACTGACGATTGGTAAGTTGTCCGTAAGGAAATTCCTTATTGTATTTTTCCACATCAAAATATACAGTACCATTTACTTCGTAGGCAAAACCCTTTGAAATGATTTTTTTAGTCATTTCTATTTGTTCGCAAATATGCCCTGTAGCAGTGGGTTCTATGCTTGGAGCAAGCGTGTTAAATTTCCGCATTACATCCCGAAAACCAAGTGTGTATTTTTGTACAATCTCCATTGGTTCCAACTGTTCCAGCTTCGCTTTTTTTTCAAATTTGTCATCTCCTTCATCGCGGTCTCCTTCCAGATGTCCGGCATCGGTGATGTTTCTTACATAACGAACTTTAAAGCCCAGATGAAGTAAATAGCGATATATCAAATCAAATGAAATAAATGTGCGGCAATTGCCCAAATGCACATCGCTATATACGGTTGGTCCGCATACATACATGCCAACCATTCCTTTATTGATAGGTTCAAACTTTTCTTTACTGCGGGTAAGTGTGTTATAAATAAATAAATTGTTTTGCATAAAATAAAAAGGACTTATGAATGTTTCATAAGTCCAAAGGTATTAAGATTTTTAAGATTTTCGGGTAAGAGTACTCATTGCTCATCCATCACCCCATCGCCAATATATTTACCGTTTTTGTATATTGCTATTCTTAATAAAATCCCATCATCATCATAAAAGTACGCTTTCCCTTCCATAAAGCGATTGTGAAGAAATGTTCCATCTTTTGTAATTTGTTTATTTCTGTTGTAAAGTTGCCAATAGCCTTCACCATTAAACATTTTACCTAAATTATCTTTTTCCGTTTTATCAATAACAACAGGCGGAGCATCTGCCTCTTCCTCAACAGGCTTTGGCTTTGGAAGTGGCTTTTTAGGTTCAAATGTTTTTATGCTTGCAGCATCTATTATACCTCCGTTAAAATTCTTGACAGACTTTACTTCTCCGTTTTCGTAATATTCTTTCACTTCTCCGGCTTCTCTTCCTCCTTCCCAACTGCCTTCAATCATCACCTGTCCGTTTTCATAGTAATAAGTTTGATTGCCTTCGCGCTTACCTGTTGTTCCAAAGTTAAAAGCTTGCTGAACTTGCCCGTTAGGATAATAAAGTTTGTAAACGCCTGTCCACCTGTTATTTTTCCACATCCCTTCTTCCTTTATTTTGCCATTCTCATGGTAAATAATAGCATATCCGTTAGGTCTGTTATTTTCGTAATAGATTTTGCTTTTTAATTTTTTGTTGCAAAAAAACTCTTGCCAGAACGCAGTTTTTTTACTATCAACATATTTTCCCTCTTCAACCTTTTGATCATCTGTATAACATTCTCTGTGGAGAAGCTTATTGGTAATAATCCATTTGCCTTGCCGCTTCCCATTTATATCCTCAAAGTTAATGGTGTCTTTTCCAATTACCTCGTAGGTTTGTGCAACAGTTCCTAAATATGCTATCGATAATATGAATGTAACTATCTTCTTCATTTCCGGACAAAATTATTAAACTATCTTTTCAATAAATTATGCTAGCATAAAATGCCTGAGAGGAAACGAACGATAATGAAAAAAGGTTACAAAATTTTCATTATATTATTACAACTAATGGATTAATTCGACAAAACCTTTTTCTAGAGCAGTAACTCCATTAATGTCTGTTAGGGTTATTAAATAATAATAAGTGCCATCCAGATATATTGTACCTGTGTTTTCATTACGTCCATCCCATCCTCCCGTTGGGGAAGCCCTTACACACTTTCCAACACTTCAGCTTAGCTCCTACGATTACTGCTAATCTAGAACTTACCGCCCACCGGTGATGAATATGCCATCAAGCTGAGAACAAATCTCAAGTTCCAAACTGATTATGATTCTATTTTTCTGAAGAAATGGTAATCACCACTTTTCGTTCGTAAGCAGCTTTCATATTAAAAACCGAATTTTTAACATCGCTGAAGCTATCACTAATTTTTGAGTTGTATTCTTGTTTTTCAGTTATTTCTTCTATAAGCATAAGGCTGCCTTCTTTTTCATTTTTATTGTTAATATACTTGGCTAGTGCCCCATTCTCATATTCATTAAAATAATTTCTAATACTGTTCACTCTGCGTTTTGCCAAATGATAATTGTATTTGTCGGAGGCTAAAGGACTGGAATAACTTTTCAGGGTTATTGTTATTTTCTCTCCGTTTTTTAAAGCCTCCGATAACAACTGAGCAATCATAGTTACGTTTTTCATTCCTGTATCAACAGAATCAAAGAATGTATCAATTTGTTTAACCAACGTGTACGCTCCTTTGTAATCAACAAACTGCAACATTTGTTTTTTAAATTCTTCCTCCTTTACTGAACCTTTACTTGTGGATTCATACAACTCTTCAATGTCTTTATCGGAAGGGTTCATTCTTTTTGCTTTCAGCCCTTTGGTAAGTACTTTTTTATACAAATTGCGTTTGGCTGCATAATTTTTATATGTTGTTTCATAGTTTAAGGAAGTACTGTTTTTTATAGATTGTCTGTCCGGTTCATCATTATGAAAAAACAATGCGACCGGTATCAGTTGTTTTATTTTGTCGTCAACAGTTAATTGAGGTTGAGGTGTTGCAATTGTATCTGTACTTGCAATTGTATCCAACACCAGTGTATCTGCAGGAAGAGGAATAGTGAACATATAAATATCATTACAACAGTTTTTTTTGCCTTCATAAAAAGAACCTGCTCTGTTGGATGATAAAAAAGCCTCTGTATTTGCGGCATTCATCGAAAAATAAATATCGTTGTAATTACTGTTTATTGGAACGCCGGCATTTTTGGGTTCCTGAAAAGAGCCATCTTTATAAGCACTTTTAAAAACATCAAAACCGCCTAATCCCTTGTACCATGTAGAACTAAAAAATAATTCCTTACAACGGTTACAATAAAACGGCGTTATATCATCTTCTGCCGAATTTACTTGCTTGCCTGCATTAACAGGTTTTTCGTACGTTCCATCACTATTAATTTTGCTGTACCAAATATCTATTTTTCCTTCTCCGCCCGAACGGTCAGATGAAAAAAACAATACTTCTTTATCATCCACTATTCCTACTGACGGCTGGCTATTTGTAAAACCCGGCGTATTAATTTCGGGTGGTAATTTTTTTAGCGAAGACCAAACATTATTTTTTAATTCCGAAACATATATATCACAAATAAAATATTGTTCGTTTTTTTGATGACAACGGGTAAGGAACATTTTAGTTTTATCGGTATTAAAAGATGCATTAGCGGTATGGATATTCCGGGTATTAAAAAGTGTGTCCAGTTCTTTTGCTTTTTTCCATTGGTTGCTGTCCGCTTGAATGGAAGCATATAACTTATTATAATTGATATTATTTTTCACATCTCTGTTACCACAATTTCGGATGGAAGAAAAATAGAGAATACTATCCACTTTATAAGGAGCATATTCGGAAAGTTTGCTATTTACGGTTGTATCAAGATGTATTATCTTAATTTCATTGTCAGGGTCAGATATAAGTCCTTGTGCAACGTCGCAGGATTCCATTTCCTGTTTTGCTTTTGCTAATAAATAACTGTTGCCTGCATCTTTATTTTTTTGCACGTATTTGGCAAACAACTCTTTCGCTTCTTTATAATTGCCATTGCCTTTTTTGATAGTTGCTAACCAAAAGATGCATTCGGGAAACAACTTACCCAAAGAATCTTGTTTATTTACTTTGCTGTACCAGTGAAAGGCAATGTCATAATCAAAGTTCAACCTGCGTGCTTGTGCATATTTATATTGAAGATTTATTTGGGATGAGTCTTTTAAAACAGCTTGGTTATAATAAAAAGCGGCTTCCAAATAATCACTTTTGGCATAGGTAGTATCTCCTTTTGCAATTAGTGTTTTAACCCGTTGAGCTTTTAGTTGTGTAGTTGTAAATGCGGTAATGAATGAGGATAAGATGAGCGATAAAATTTTTTTTTTCATATTAAAGATTAGATTTACATAAATATCGGAGACGGTCGTTTTTCGGAAATAACTTTACTTGCCTTTTTGTGGATATAAACTACAGATAGTTCAAATGCGCCCCTGTAATTTGTGGCAGCGGTAAGGTTGGAGTAATTAATGTCATAACTCATTCCAATATTTAAATTTTGATACTGCATGTTTAACACTATTGCATAAGCATCTTGAGCTCTTATAAATGCGCCCAGCGAAAGAGATGTAACTGTTTGATCAAGTATAGAAGTGAAATAATACTTTCCGGATACGCCCAATAATGTTTCTTTAGTTTCTCCCTGACGCTGAATTAAAAAACTTGGAACAACTCCGAATTTTGAACCCAATGGTAATTCGGCAGTACCGCTGATGTTATACTTAGGAGAGAGTGTAGAAGTATTGTCGCCATAAAATGATTGTTTAGGCTGCGTAAGATGATATGCCGAAAAGCCTATATTAATATTCTTGCGGGGTGTTTTTCTCCAATAATAAGCTGCTCCGGCTCCCACATCAAAATAAGTAAGACTTGTTGAAGGAAAATTTTCACCACTGCTCAATCCCGGATTATATACCAAACCATCAAACTGCTGATCAAAAGTTGCCACATTTGCATTGAAATTTTTATTGGCAATACCCGGTTGAACACCCACTGAAATAAGATGTGTTGAATCTTTTGTTAATTTTTTTATAATAGATGCCGAAAGATACACCTGAGTAGATTTTAATTTTGAATCGCCCGTTTTGTCGGAATTTATAACAAAGCCCAAAGCCGGCGTAGCACCTTTTAACTTAGTCGTTTTTAAACGTGTGTCACCCGAAAACGAATAGGTATTAAACGGCACATTTGAAATGGAAGACCACTGATTACGATAATTTCCGGCTAATCGCCAGTCGCCGTCAAACAAACCTGTTTGAGCCGGATTTAAATTTTGCGGGGATGCATTGTATTGGGTTAAGTGAATATCCTGTGCATTTACAACTGTGTTTTCTGTAATGATTAAAACCAGAAAAAAATAGAGCGGGTAATAATATTTTTTTTTCATTAATAGTTATCGAACTAGAGTTATGTATCCTTTGTCGTCTTTTTCAGCACCTAAATAATTTTTGGATTTAAGATACCATACTAAAACGTTTGGTTCAACTTCTTTTCCTTTGTAAGTACCATCCCAGCCTTCGGAAGGATTACTGGTGTTAAATACCATTTCTCCCCAACGGTCATATACTGCAAAATAAAGCTCTTTGATATTATGTCCTCTTACATAAAGCTTGTCGTTATGTCCATCTCCATTTGGGGTAAACATGGTTGGAACAAACACATAAATAGTATTCGAATCTGCACATATAGAAGGAGTAACATTTATAGAAGTACAACTTGATGGATTATTAGTGACTAGATGATACGTAGCAGTTGTGTTATTATTAAACACAATATACTGGGAGGTAGAAGTTACAGTAGTATCTAAAGACCATGAATAAGAATCTGCTTTAACAGTAGAACCCAACTGAACATTTTCCATTTGACAAGTTACAGAAATAGGATTTTTAGCAACCAACTTGCTACTTTTTGCCGAACATCCTAAAGCTGTATCAGTATATGTAACTGAATATAAACTTGAATTCCCGGCATATATAGTATTAGTTGTTTCTCCTGTTGACCACAAAAGTGGTATTTTTGAACCTCCTAAAAATCCGCTTAACCCGCTTTGAGAGATAAGCAAGCCGCCAAGTGTTGATAAAATAGCATTAGTTCCGCCTGTAGTTGCCGTTAAAAAAATCGAATCATTTTTACATTTTGAAGTAATGGAAACTGTAGGGTCATCAACTATTACCGTGGTAGAAAATGTTGCGCTGGTATGCACAGAGTTAGTGGAAGTCATTTGAATATTGTAAATGCCTGTAGGTGTTGTTGCCGGAATAGTTCCTGTATATGTTTTTGATTTGCCACTACCCGACAAGCCAAGAAAAGCTCCTGCCAAACCACCGGAAGCCGAAGGAGCCAGTTGGATTGGGGTTGTCGACCCTCCTAATAATCCTCCAAACGCACTAACCAATTGAGCATTAAAAACATTATTGCTTGCAAATTTAGTAGTAGTATGATACGTAATTAAAATAAGAGAACCGGCACAGGGAGATGTTTGAGTAACACTGTCAATAACAATTGCAGTATCTGTTGTGGCAGTATTTCCTCCTCCCAATAAATTGCCTAAATTACCTAAGTTACCCAAGTTGCCTAAGTTACCCAGATTACCCAAGTTGCCTTGAGAAAAAGAATCAACAGATAAAAGCAGTAAAAGCAAGAACATTATTTTTCTTGCGATAAGTTTTGTTTTCATGATAAAAAATTGGTTGGTGAAAATACAAATGTAAGTAACCTAAGTATAGTACGTGATAATAAAACAATTGGTTGGGTACTTTTGTGCCCGGGACGAGATTCGAACTCGCACGTCTTACGACATACGCCCCTCAAGCGTACATGTCTGCCAATTTCACCACCCGGGCTTAAATTTAATTTTTCAAAGTTATAAGTATTGTGAACATAAAAAGTAGTTTCTAAAGCGCTGTTTTTTTAATACTAATGAACCATTAAAATCAAGTTTGGTAACAGACTGTTTAAAAGTTGCGGAACTTAACATTCAATTTCTATTGAGGTGTATTAGGAGCTTTAGAACCATCATAATTTATTTCAATTCCACTTGAATACCGGATTGTTAAAATCAAGTTCCCGTTTTCGTCGTAGTATTGCCAGTCACCTTCTTTTAAGCCCCCTGCGTATTTTCCTTCTTGTTTTATATTACCATTTTGATAATAAAACACCTGATATCCGTCGGGTTCGTCATCCACAAAACTACCTTTAAATCTTAGCTTTCCGTTGTTGAGGTAATAATGCTTCCATTCTCCGCTGCGCTTGTCACCTGTATAAGTGCCTTCTTCTTTATATTCGTTATACTCCAATACCCATGGACCTTCTTTTTCATTATTCTCATATAGCCCTTTTGTAATCACTTTTCCACTATCATTATACTCAATAAAATCTCCTTCTAATTTATTATTCTTGTAATTTTCTATTTTCTTTATACTGCCAAATTCTTTATTGCAAGGAGCATCGCAGGGATAATACCATTTCCACATTCCTTGCGCTTTTCCTTTTTTATCATATTTTCCAACCTGTTCAATTTTTCCGTTATCGTAATAATATATCCAGTCTCCTATACGTTTGTTGCTTAAATAATTACCACTGGCTCTTAAATTACCATTTGAATAGAATACTTTCCACAAGCCGTTTTTATAGCCGGATGTATCCATCATTCCTTCCGAAATCACCTTCCCTTTTGAATACATTCTTGCTATTTTTAATTGTCCGTCTTCATTATATTCTCTATGCTCTCCCTCTGCCTTTCCGTTAATGTAAGACCCTTCACTTTTTACAATTCCGTTTTTATAATATTCCGTCTTTAAATCCGGCTTTTGAAATTCAGGAGCATCAGCCTGTTCCACTCCATTAACATACTTTGCTGCTTTTTTAAGATTGCCTGATTGTGTATATTCTTTCATATAACCATCAAGTTTATCATTCCAATAATTCATCTCCTTTTTTATTGCCAGATTGGGATAAAACTCTTTCCAACTGCCTTGCTTTAATCCGTTAAAGTCCTTTCTGTTCAATCGTTCTTCCGATTTAATATAACCCATTTTATATTGTGTAATGGTAATGATAAGACTGTCGGGAGAATATTCCAAACCTTGCCCTTCTTCCAATCCGTTTACAAAAGGTATTATTTTTTGTACTGTGCCCTTTTTGGAAATTGCTGTTAAGGGTTTATAATATTCAATAGTACTTCCCTGTTTAATATCGTTTTCATAATTTTCTGAAAGTGTGATATACCCTTCTTTCGGGTCAAATATTTTTTTTGCTCCGTTTTTCTTTCCTTCCTTGTAATTAAATTCATTTATACAAACTCCATCTTCATTATAAAACTTCCAGGTACCGTCCAACTTAAAATCTTTCCTGTTTCCCTCCGATTTTAATTTTCCGCTTAAATAGTATGTTTTCCAGTATCCATCAGGTTTTCCATCGCGCAAAGTTCCCTCACTCGACATTTTTCCGTTATCATAATAAAACGTATTGTACCCGTTAGGATTAATAGCAGGAGGCGTTTGTGCCGACAACACTATGGGGAAGAGAAAGATAAGTAATTTAAAAAAGTTTTTCATGAATATTTTTAGCTCTGCAAAAGTAAACATTTTGCTTACGAATGGAATGATTAATTTTTTCTGTTTTTATTTTGGCTGAGAAACGGAAATAGCAATGATTTGTATTTTCCTTTCTAAGGCTGCAATAGGATTATATATTGAGTTTCTGGTGTCACTGTACTTATCACTCACTTTAGCACTTGCTTTCAGTTCTCCCAACTCTTCTTCAACAAAAATAATACATCCTTCACTTTGTTTAGGATTGTTAATGTAAGTTGCTAAAGCACCATTTTCATATTCCATAAAATAGTTTTTCAAACTGGAAATTCTTCGTTTTGCTAGGTTAGCATTGTACTTTGTAGAAGCAAGCGGACTACAATATCCTTTCATGGTGATAGTTACTTTTTCTTTATCTTTCATTACTTTTAGAAGCAGTTTCGCAAATTCATCCAAATTGCGCATTCCTGCATCTACGGAATCTTCAAACAAAACGTCCACATCTTCTTTGGCGAGCTCTACATCTTTTTGTTTTACTCCTTTCGAAAATTCTTTTTTATAAATTTCACGCATAGCGGAATACTGCTCGTAAGTTGCTCTGTAGTTTTTGGCAGTCGTAATCGCCAATGTTTTATTGTCGGGTTCATCATTATGAAAATACAATGTAAGCGGAACCAATAATTTCATTTGAGAGATGATAAGTTGTGTGCTGTCTATCTTAACTTTATTAACGGTGTCGGCAGTAGTGTCAACAGGTAATTTAAACATATAAATATCATTGCAGCAACTTTCCTTTTCTTCAAAATAGGAACCCGGTCGGTTGGAAGATAAAAACGCTTGCGTTTTTTGCTTATTAACAGAAAAATAAATATCGTTGTAAGCCGTGTTTATAGGAGCACCCAGATTGTGCGGCTCAGAAAATCCGGTATTATAATAATTGCTTTTAAAAATATCAAAACCGCCCAATCCTTTATGCCAGGTAGAACTGAAAAATAATTCCTGACAAGGTTTACAATAAAACGGAGTTTTTTCATCTTCAACAGAATTTACCTTTTTGCCCGCATTTATAGGTTTTTCATAAGTTCCATCAGCATTTATTTTACTATACCATATATCCATTTTTCCTTCGCCACCGGGACGATTTGATGAAAAGAATAACACCTCTTCATCACCCAAAAAACCTATGGCAGGTTGAGTAGTATTATATCCTTGCATATTTATTTGAGGTGGTAATTTTTGCAAGGATTCCCAGTGATTGTCTTTAAAGTCTGACGAATATATTTCACAAATAAAATCAAGTGCGTTTTTTTGTTCACATCTTGTGATGTATATCCTCGTCATGTCAGCATTAAAAGCTGTATTAGCATTATGAATACCCTCTTTGTTAAAAAGCGAATCCAGTTCTTTTGCTTTTTTCCATGCGTCCTTATGCTGAATAGAAGTGTATATTTTATTGTAATTCACATTGTTTTTTTTATCTCTGTCACTGTCATTGCGAAGAGAAGAAAAATACAAAACGCTGTCGGCCTGATATGGTGCGTACTCCGACAGCTTGCTATTTACTGCGGTATCAAGATGAATAATTTTTATGGAATTGTCAGGATTGGCAATTAACCATTGCGCATACGTACAGGCAGCTATTTCCTGATTTGCCTTTTTCACAAAATAACTGTTTTTCTTATTCTTGTTTTTTTGCGCATATTTTGCAAACAGTGCTTTTGCTTCTTTGTAATTGCCTTTACTTTTATTAATGGTTGCTATCCAAAAAACACATTCGGGATAAAGCTTTCCCTGCTTATCTTGTTTATATACTTTGTTATACCAGTTATCGGCAATATTAAAATCATAATTTAAACGACTTGCTTCGGCGTATTTGTATTGCAATGCAATCTCTGTAGAATCTTTTAACACTGCTTTGTTGTAATACAACGATGCGGCAAAAAAATCGTTTTCTGCAAATGCCTTATCGCCATTGGCAATAAGTGTTTTTAATCTTTGTGCATGAATATCGGGCAACAAAAAAAACATCCCCAAAACTGAAAATAAAATTATCCGCTTGTTTTTTTTGTTTTTCATCATTGTTACATATCTATCGGACAAACTCGTTTTTTTGCTACAAATGGACGAATTTTTTTTAAAATATAGATGACAGATAATTCTAATGCCCCTCTATTGTTGGTTGCAACATTCAATTGAGAGGTGTTAATGTCATAACTGATGCCTACATTAAAATTTTTATAATACAAATTTGCCATAAGTGACCAGGCATCTTTCGCCCTGTAAAAAGCTCCCAAAGATACGGCGGTTGTCATTCCGTTTATTGGTGCCAGATAATATTTTCCGGATAACCCTAACAGCGTTTCTTCAAATGTACCCTGGTGTTGATATAAAAAACTTGGCAACAAATCTATTTTTGAAGTAATGGGAAATTCTGCCGTACCGCTGAAATTTATTTTTGTTGCAAGTTTTACGCTAGTAACTAAAAAAAAGGATTGATTCGGGGAATTGATATGAAAAACAGATGCACCTATGTTTAGTTTTTTTCTTGCTGTTTTTTCCCAATAATAAGCAACTCCCGCACCTAAATCAAAATAAGTGATGCTTGTACTGTTAAAGTGTTCACCGCTGCTTAAGTTAGGATTATAGCTGGTTCCGTTATACTGATTGTCAAATGTGAGCGCATCTGTATTAAAACTTTTGTTTGTGATGCCCGGTTGAATTCCTACAGAAATAAAATGAGTAGAATCTTTTGTTAATTTTTTTATACACGATGCCGACAACAATAGTTGAGTTGTACTGAGTTTTGAATCTCCTGCTTTATCACTATTTACAACTAATCCAAGTGCAGGAACGGTTGTTTTGAAATAATTTTGAAGGATGGGTGGCAACGTGTTTAAACGAGTATCGGCGGACATAGAATAAGTGTTATACGGAACAGGAATAGCAGACCATTGTGTGCGATAATTGCCAACTAATCGCCAATCGCCATCAAACAATCCGGTTTGAGCAGGATTCAAATTTTGAGGAGAGGAATTGTATTGCAATAAGTGGATGTCTTGCGCAACGATTTTTGTAGTTAGCAGAGTTAAAACAAAAACAGAGAATAACGCTTTCATTAAAAACTATCGTATTAAAGTTACGTTACCCTTTTTTTCTATCTGGTTTCCATTATAACATTTAACTTTCAGATACCATGCAAACACAACGGGGTCTGTTTCCAAACTATTATAAACACCATTCCAGCCTTTTGTTTTATCAGTAGTTTCAAAAACCAACTGTCCCCAGCGGTTGTAAACAGCAAAATATAATTCAGAAAAGTTATTTCCCCTCACATACAATATATCGTTTTTACCATCATTATTGGGTGTGAATGTATTTGGAACAAAAACATCTACCGGGTTACAGGTATTTGGTACAACTACAATTGTAACAGTTGCCATTTTTGGGCAACCCACACTATCAAGTATAGAAACGGTGTAAGTGCTGGTGCTTTTTGGAGAAACTGCCATATCTGTGTTATTGGAAATTACATTTCCTGTTGAGTCCGCCCATTTTACTTTTAAGCTTTTATCTGTTATAGCATGAATGATGACAGATTCACCTTGCAGTATGGTGTCTTTATCTGCTGTTGCTTTAATGGTATATATGGATGAATTGAACACGTTTACAGTAGTTGTTAAAGTATCCATACAAGCAAGCCCTGATGCGTTTAATGTTGAAATGTAAACGGTATAAGTAGTAGTTGTTGTTGGAGATGCGATCGGGTTTGCAATAAGTGAATTATCTAAACTACTTGCCGGCAACCACTTGTAAGCAACACCTCCTGTGGCATTTAATTGAATAGTATTATTACTACAAATTGTTTTATTTTCATTAATCGTAGTAACAGCCGGTACAGATAAATTTATATTAGTATCAGCCGGAACAGAACAATCCGGAGAGTTTGAAGAATGAACCGTTTTAAGGGTAACGGTGTATGCCGAAGGGGTGAGGTATAAATGAGATGGATTTTGCTGAATTGAAAAACTTCCATCTCCAAAATCCCAGAAACGACTCGTAGCAGGTGGATTTGTTAAATCCGTAAAATTAACTTGATTAGTACAGGGAACTGAATTAAGTCCAATTTTAGAATTTATAGTTGGAAAAACCATTACAGTATACGTTGCAGCAGTTCCATCACAATCACCCATCACAGAAGTGGGAGTTATTGTATATATAACCGTTTGATTGGAATTGGTTAAATTAGTTAATACATCCGTAATTGAATCTGAATATTGCATTGTAGTACTTTCACCTTTAACATTGGGATTATCGCTTGCAATCCATTTGAATAAAGATAACATGTTACTTACAAGGTATTTATTGTTCAACGATTCGCCACTACATATTGTATCGTTGTTATTACTGATTACTAAAGGAGGTGGGAGCGTATTAATAGTAATGGTTTTAAAGAGCGAATCTGTAGGATTACAATTTGCAGGATTGCTTACATATAGTTTAACCAAATATGTTCCAGAAACAGAGTAAGTTCTTACAGGATTTGCAACCTTTGAAGTAGTGTCACCTCCTCCAAAATCCCATAAAAAAGTAGTTCCGGGAGAACTTTTATTGGTAAAATGGACTGTTTGAAATGCACAGGTGTTTTGATGATCAACCACAAAGTCTGCAACGGTTAAAGGTTGTTGAAAATCCAGTTTAAAAACTCCGTTGTTGCAACCTCCACTACCATTCCAAAGCGGTACGTAAACGCCACTTGACAATACAGAATCGTGTGGATAAGCACCGGGAGTTCCAGGAAAATCATTGTATCCTCCGCAACCGGTACAAAGCGATTGATACACAATTCCTTTTTTATCATAGCGGCTTGTACCTCCATGAACATGTTCAGCACTATAATCACCTCCAAAATAAGTAGCATATATTCTTGATGTTGCATTCTTGGTGAGTGCCATTAAAAAAAAATCATAGCCTTGGGTGGTCCCTTCTAACGCATCAGAAGTAACTGGCATTCCTGTTGTTGGGGGTCTGTTATTCGTATTAAAACCATCCGCCCAGCCCGACACATAAATATTTTCGCAATTATCAACTAAAAAAGCAGTAGGAGAGATATTAGGTATTCCATTTCCGTTTCCAAAAACCGTAGAAAAAATAACATTACTCAACGAATCATTCATTTTGGTAATGAATTGTCCGCTATTAGGATTGTTGTAAATACCACTGCCAATTACAGGCATTGTACCTTCTGTTTGTCCGAATGTATAAACATTGTTTTTTTTATCCAGTTGAACAAAATAACATTGATCGTAGGCGGGAGTTCCCCAATAGGTGGAATATATTTTAGCGGTACCATCGGCTTTTATTTTTGTAATGTATCCGTCTGCTTTTCCTCCACCATAAGCTGTTTGCTTTGCTCCGGTGGTTACAGGAAAGTCTGAACTTCTCGTTCCGCCTGTTACGTAAACATTTGAGGAGTCGTCTATGACCAACGCATTCGCGCAGTCGTTATCACTTCCTCCCAAGTAGGTGCTCCAAATTAATTGTGATAAATTATTGTTCATTTTAAACACAATAGCATCCTGCTGCCCGCCAAGTGTCTTATCAAAACCATTTATCATTGGGAAATCGCTTGAACGGGTAGATGTTGTAATCACAACATTTCCTATTTTATCCAAATCAATTTCTCCACGATAATAATCACCGTAATTGTATTGAAGTGAATCCAAATCCGGAGTGTATGCATAATACCATCCTCCATTTGGAGGGTAGTAAAAAGGAGTATTATTATCAAGAATATTTGCAATGTTATTGCAGTTTATCCCATCGTTATCCGTTCCTCCTATAAAAGTTGAAGCTAATAAAGTGGTACCTGACGAATTTATTTCGGCAACAAAAATATCCGTCCCATAAATGAATATATTGCCATTGTTGTTATTGGGGTCATACAGATTCCCTCCATTAAAGATTTTATTATACGCATTTATTGATACCGGAAAGTCGGAAGACCCCGTAACTCCATACAAATACAAGTTGTTTTGAGCATCAACAATTAAGCTGGTCACAATTTCAGTACTTATTGCACCACCAAGATAAGTTGAATAGTATAGAAATGTACCCGATGAATCATATTTAGTGATAACTACATCTGCTAATGTTTGTCCTGATGGGGAACCAGGGTAATTATACGTTGTATCAAATGCACCCAGAGTCGTTGGATACCCTTGATTAAAAGCTATTCCTCCCGAATATAAATTACCATCCGCATCATACGTTGCAGTATGCCCAAAATTACTTGCTTTGGAGCCCGATGTGGCGGCAAACACTAATACAGGATCAATTACCAATTCTTTGCTTTTATCATATCCTTTTGGAAAATTAAAATGAACAGAAGATCCCTCTAAAATAAACTCGCATGGTACTTGTATCTGTTTATCTCCTGCCCATTGGTAAGCAAAAGGATGTTGCTCAAGTAGTTCATTTAAGCTGGTTTTAAGGCGTAATGCTCCTTCTGCATCTATTCTAATAGTAGAAACACCTTCATATAAAAGTTCTATTTCGGTTACATCAGCTTGAGGAGCAACATAAAAATTATATTTAATGCTGTTTTGTAAACCTAAAACTTGCAGGTGAATGTTCTTATAAATGTTCTTATAATTTACTTCGCCATAGTTTTTAACGTTGCTTACCCATTTGCTTTTATCGTTCCCTATAAAATAATTGCAATAGTCTTGAGTGGGTTGATTGGCAGATGTTTCAACAGACAGTTCCGAATTTACAAAAGTCATTCTGAAAGCATGTGATTTAATTGGTGTTGTTGCCTGAAAATTTTTTGAGTTTCTATTATTTCGTTCATTTTTATTTTGAGAAGCGAAATGAGTTTCGCTCACAGTTTCTTTATCATAAAAGTTATACGTAAAACCGTCTTTCTCCAGAAATAATACGCCTCCATCCAACTGCGCACGATACAAAATATTCTTATCCCACTGGTTTTTGTTTTCCGTAAATTTTATGATACTTGAGGGCTCGTGCTTATGTTCATGTTCAGAAAAAACAGCGCCACTTAAAAAAGTAAAGAACACTAAAAAAAAGAGTATGATGCTGTGGTCTTTCATTTTGTGAAGTTGTATAACTACCAAATATAAGAGATGTTTGTTAAACGAACAAAACAAGAAAATAAATTGGTTGGCAGCCTTGTGTGGTGCTAGTTTAGAAACCACTTCACTGTTTTACCACACTGGAGATATAAAATGTTCCTAACTTTATGGCAAGCACCAAAACTTTTTACCGCTGAAAAATTGCGCTTGCAGCAATAGAGGGGTTCGTTAGAACGAGTTTAGTACACTATGGTCGGTTTCTAAATGCCTGCCAAATATTTCTCGATGCCTTTAAGAAAATCTCAAAACCTTGTCGGAAAACACTAACGCCCTTCACGAACTTTCTTTTTGCCTGTGCAAGAAAACTAAAGCCCTTCGCTAGATTTCTTTTTGTCTTTCGGGTATTTCTTTGTCCCTGTGCAAGAAAACTAAAAACCTCCCTGAGTTTTCTTTTTTACTCTGGGAGGTTTCTAAGTTACTGCGTTTGTTTACTATTTCTACCTTGGTTTGATAAACTTTAGTTTGCTGATTTGCTTAATTAAAATAGTTTTTCAATTAAATTCCTTGGCGTCGTATTTTGGCGTTACCTCAAATTATATTTGTTAAATAAACTCTAAAATAAAATAATATGTTATTAGCACTTTTATTACCGTGGTTATCTTTTATACTAAGAGGTAAAATTTTATCAGGTATTTTTTGCCTGATTCTTCAATGTACTTTAATCGGCTGGCTTCCAGCCGCAATATGGGCAATTAATTCCCGACACAATGCTAAAGTTGATAAAAAGTTAAAGCAAATGGAAAGTAAAATAAATAATCAAAAATAACTTGTTATGAATTGTATATTAAACAACTTTTTAAAATTATCTATTATTTGTGTTCTTTTCCCTTCTTGCAGTAATAGCGGACTTGAAAATGAAAATGGAGTTAGTTTTAATACCGAAAAACTAAAGGGGAAATATAGAATGGATTTATCACCATTAATTGATGAAAAATTTTCACAAAATGAAAACAATTCAGATGGTAAAAATATAGCGAATGGCTTAGCGTCATTAGCGATAAATAGTTCTGTTACTATAGACCTTTATTTTTATGATAATAATAAGGGTTCATTTAGAATGAACACAGGATGGCTCGGACGATTGGTTGGTAGTAAAAATGAAAATGTTCCCTTCGATTACAAACTCGTTGACGATTCTGTTTTAGTTTTAAATTCTAACGAAACAAGTAACCTTACTATTAAAAATTTAGTGATTCATTTGATTATATTGAATTGATAAACAAAAAAAAACATCAAAAGGTTGTTTTTACAAAAGTTTCCGAACAATAAAATAATTTTTAAAACATTTATTATGGATATAGAGCAAAAAGAAATTTTAAGATATACTTTGATGGCTTTAAGTAGTAATTTTAATAATATTAGGAGTTTAACTCGAAATTCTGAAAACAAATTTTCACAAAATGAAGTTGAATTACTTAATAAAATTGAACAAAAAATGGATGAATTAAAAAGTTCAATTGTTAGAGCATTATTATATGAAGACGAAATATTAGAGCATAGAAAAAAGTACGGTCTACAAAGTTTATTTTACGATAATGTTGATTAATAAGTTTGTTTTTAATTGCATGAAGTAATCCATATATATGTTCTGTGCCTTTGGGAATTCGGTTTCCCCAGTTATTTAATGGTTCCAGATACCATATCAATTGATTGGGATAAAAGTATCAGTAGGTAACGCCAAAACAAGACGTTACTATTTGGTATTTTAAATTTTAATTTAGTATTTCTTTAAGCTACTGGCAGTAATACGTTTTATCTCTTTAATAAGAGAGAGCATCAGCCATAATAATAGTAGTTATAGAATTATTAAAAAAAATTGCTGATTCTAAAAAGGATTGATTGCTTAATAAGCTAGTATTTCTTTAAAATATTTTTAGCTATAACCGAGATTTGGTGAATCAAACTTTTAGGAGAATGGATTTCAATTTCTTCTCCATAAGAAAGAAGCTCCATAATTAAATCGTAGGTTATAAAGGTCGTAACTTCAAAAGTTACTTTACTATTTGTAGATTTAGTAATATGCTGGGAGTGATGCAAAGGATAATTTTTAATGTAGTTCGCCTGTTCATTATCAAAAGAAAAAATAACCTTCTCGGGTTTCCCTTTATCAGGAGTAATTATACCGAAGCAATGATTAAAATAATTTACTAAATCTAAATCCTTTGGAATAGAAAATTTCTTTTTCTTTATTTCAAAAGTAATTACTCGATCTAATGCGTATGTTCTGATTGCGTTTACTTCTTCTTTTTGACAAAGTAAATACCACCGCCCTTTAAATTGCTTTATTAAATAAGGATGCACAATTACCTTTTCGGAAGCATCTTCATAAAATTTATGATATTCAATTTCAATAATAAGTTTGTTTTTAATTGCATGAAGCAATCCGTATATATGTTCTGTTCCTTTTGGAATTCGGTTTTCAAACTGTATGTGTTCTGAATAATTATTTGTTAAACTAAGGGCATTGAACAAATTAAATGAATCTAATAACTGAATGTTATTGTTTGGTTCAACGCCTTCTTCTTGCACTAAAAAGTAATAGCCGGTAGATTTGTTATTTTTAATTTCAGAATTCCACAAACTTCTGATTTCATTTATGTCTCTTTGAAAGGTGCGTTGAGAGATAACATAATTAATTTAAGTTGCGACCTATGCTTTTATAATTTTATTGAAAGTAAAAGCATAGATAAAAAATTTGACTTTAAGCAAAAAACCTTTAATAGAAGTAGCATGAATACGAGTTGGTATCCAAGCAG
>Ga0302194_10000866_pt1 | contig 19357 bp, 17 predicted proteins | sample II_Bog_N1_1_FD_200227 | JGI IMG/M metagenome (GOLD analysis project Ga0302194, IMG submission 200227) | Peat permafrost microbial communities from Stordalen Mire near Abisko, Sweden - II_Bog_N1_1 | ecosystem: Environmental > Terrestrial > Soil > Wetlands > Peat | place: Sweden: Abisko...
CAATCATTTTTTCTAGATAAGGAATATGAAATACAGAAGTAATTAAAATGTCTGCTTTAGTAGGATTCAAAACCTTTTCGAGTGTGGCTAAAAAAGGTCGCTTCATAATCACTCTTCTTTTGTCAACCCATTTATCAAGTTCAGGAAAAAAATCTTTTTGGTCTAACGCCCAGCCGTAGTTGATAGTCGGAGTCTCAATCCCGGCATCTTTAGAATGGATAGGGGAGTGTTGAGTGAAATTGTTGGGAGTTAAAAAGCAGGCATTTAATTCTTTGTAAATATCGTAGGTGTTGAGTGTAATTTTTGGTCCTGATGAACGTCCGCAGTTAACAACAACGCAATAACCTTGTTTTTGAAATTCACTTGCCAGTATTGGTGTTATCATGTATGAATGTTCAACGCCATCAAATGGTTCAGCCAATTGAATGACGGGCTTGTTATCAAATGATGTGGTTATACTTGCTGATTTTTCTATAATTGCGTTGTATAAACCTTTGTACTCATCATCTGTTTCATAACGTATGCGCAGCACACTTGCTGCCATGCCTCTGAAATTATCACATTTTTCATCTGAAAATAAAAACAATCCCAGTACTTTTGCTTCTTCTTCATTAAGTGTTTCTTTGCTCAACAACTTTATTCCTGTTGATTTTATTTGTGAAGGAGTATCAGCAAATAAATTATCCCACATAATGGAAGTATTTGTTAAACTGCCTTTCCCTGAATATTCTTCTAATGCGAGATAACTAGGTTCAATGTCCTTCATCATAAGTGCACCAAAAAATGCACCTATCAGTAAAGCAGGAGAAGAGCCAAGTTTAAGTTCATTGGTAATTTCAACAATGAGTTCATCGGGTAGTTTTTTACTTCCATGTTTGCCAATGCCAATTAATTTAACACCTTGAGCTAATGCCGATAATTTATTTTCCTTTACAGATTCCATGTTTTTATTCGTCTATAATGTTCAACCACTCTTCAACTCCACCTTGCAAATTGTACAAATTTGTAAACCCTTTTTCTTTCTTTAAAAGTTCAAGTGCCTTATAGCTTCGCGCTCCCGTTTTGCAATAAAGTACTACTTTTTTATTAAGATTTATTTTATCTGCATGTTGTAAAATAGTATTTAAAGGAATTTGCAATTCTTTCAATGCTTCAATAAATGGATACTCATTTATTTCGCGCACATCGACTAATTGAACACCTTCTCTGTTGGTTTTTAATAGTACCTGTAATTCTTCAACTGTAATTTCATCTTGATGTTCTGATGAACTATTGCAAAAATAATCGTAGTCTGTAGTTTTAAATTTATCAGTGGTAATAGGTGCGGAAAGTAAATCGTTTCTGATAAATGAAACAGTAAATTGCTGCATGTTCAACAGATTCATCATCATTAACTGACCTGACAATACAGTACCCGTTTCTGTAATTATTTTTATAGCTTCATTTGCTTGCATTGCACCTATTACACCCGGCAAAACACCTAGAACACCCACTTCGGAGCAGTTGGGCGAGCTTTCAGGAGAAGGTGGTTCCGGAAACAAACAACGATATGTGGGTCCTCGTTGTCCGTTTTTTTCGGGGTAATTAAAAACAGATACGTGTCCTTCAAATTTATTGATAGAGCCATATACCAAAATTTTATTTAACAGCACGCAAGCATCATTTATCATGTAGCGTGTTGCAAAATTATCAGTACCATCAATAATTACATCGTAGTCAGTAATAATGTCAAGCGCATTATTATTACTCAAATGAACAGGATGAGCAATGAAGTTTACAAACGGATTTTGAGAAATTAATCTTTTAATTGCACATTCTATTTTGGGCTTACCTATATCGTCAACAGTATATAATAGTTGGCGTTGTAAATTGCTTACATCTACTTTATCAAATTCAACAATGCCAATAGTGCCAATGCCGGCTGCTGTTAAATACTGCAATACAGGGCAGCCCAAGCCGCCTGCACCAATAACCAACACCCGAGCCTGTTTTAGTTTTTCCTGACCTTTAGTACCAATTTCAGACAACTGAATATGGCGGGCATAACGTTTTATTTCTTCTTTGGAAAGCAATGATTAAAGAGATATTTATAAGTTAAAGCAAGCCAAATTGTTTAGCATGATGTGCAGCATGTTTGTGAAATAAATGCAACCATTCAGCAAAATTCAAATTCCCGAAAAAAGAGTTGGGAAGTGTTGCTCCTTTGTTTACTTCAAAGTAATGAATAAAATCATGTAGTTCATTTTGGTATTCCCCGATTGCCTCTTGCATAGTATTATTTCTAACGGGTAACGGTGTTTCAGGCATTTTCATATTTTTCGTATTTGGCTTAAACTCTTTATCACTCATGGCAAATTCTTTTACTTTTTCTAATCTGTCGGAAGGTGTAAGTATTTCCAGTTTTTGTTTTCCTGTAGCTTCTCTTATAGAATCACTCATGTGTTCCACCATTTGTTGACCGTTTAAAACGCCCCAACTTCCCTTTGCATCGGGGTCTAATCCTTTTAATAAATTCGGGAAATCAGTTTTTAAAAATTCCAGTTTGTTCATTTGTTTAAATATTTATGTGGTTAATTCTTTAGGAAAATTCTTATTGATAATATAAACGCCGGGCATTGGATTTTTAAATGGAAGTCCGTCTTTTAAATAAAAATAAAAATGCGTTTCGTTTTTCTTTTCATCCACTGTTTTTTCCGTTTTTTTAACGAGTTTTTTTGAAACAGCAAACTGTGTGGGCATTCCGCTTTTTATTTTACAATCAACAATTGAAACATCCGGTATTTCAAAAGAAAAAGGTTTGTCGTCTGCATAGAAACCTTTCAATAAAAAATTTTCGTTGTGTTTTATTTTAAAATCTATAACAGGTTCATTTACCAATAACTCATCTTCCCATAAATGTTTGATATTGTCTTCGCTCTCTTGTCCGTCATTAAAATCATCAGCTATGGATTGATTAAAGTCGGCATTGACTAGAATAAAGTGCAGGTGTAAATTCACGATTAAATATATTAGATAAAAAATTAAAACAAAGAAGTTTGGTCTTTCATAGTTATTTCTTTTTCATTAAAAAATGCACCAAATTTTTCTTTCCAATAGGTATCAATTATTTTCTTTTGAAGTTTATCGTTCGAAGAAATTTCTTTTACCAAATTTTCTAACGATTTGCCAAACTTAACGGTGTTCTTTGCTTCATAGTTACCTTCAACCAACATGCTCTTTAATTGCTCAACGTAAACGCTAAACTCAACTTTATTGCGCTGTGCTTTTACACCTTTTAAGCTTTGTGCTTTTTGCAAACGGGCATTTATAAGCTGAAACGTGGCGCGGTATAATTCCAACAAAACGTCTTCACGTTTCTTTTTATTTTTATAGCCTATGGCTTCTAATATGGCGGTATCTAATTTTACACGTTCAGGATTTACAGTTTTTAAACTTTCTAAAGTACCGAGTTCTTCTTTATAATTTTTTGTTTCACCAAGGTCAATACTTACATTCTTTAAATTAATATTAGGTACAGGAAAATCAGCTAACTCATAAACTTTTATTTCGCCAGCTCCGTCCCCAAAGTTACTCCGAATAAGTACTTGTTGAATTAACCACGAGAACGTTGAATTCATATATAACCAAACAGATTCATTCTTTGATTTAAGATGTATATTATTAAAAACATCGGCATAATACAATTTCCCTTTATATGTTCTACCGAAATCATTTATTACGCGATTGAATGATAAGTCAGGTCTGTTTTGGTTATCCATCACATACCAATAATTTCTTGAAGCGCAGGTGGGTCGATCACTTATTTGTTTTCTCTGTCCTTCTTTTATGTAATGGAAGATATAGTCAAAGCTTCTAATTTTTTTAGCGGTTTCATTTTCAATTAAGATAATTTTGCTGACTAAATCGCTTTCCTGAATTTCATATTTATTTACATCACGAGAGCTTTTAAGATACGGTTTTAAAAATTTGCTTTCAATTAGCCAAAATTCATTAAAACCATTTTCAACAACTCTAAGTTTATTTTGTTTTACTTGTTTGATTGTAGAAAGTCTATCAACATTATATACAAGTGTATTTAACTGCTCATTTTTTATTTTGTCTGTAACATCTTTTACTACAAAAAACTCATTGCAGCCTGTTTTCAATCCAAATTTTACGTCGGCTAATTCCTTCAACGGAACAAATTCTCCTTTTTCCAAAATATCAAAATATATTTTTGGTGCTTTTAAAAACTGTGTCCATTTGCTATACTGCTGAAGTGTTTGCTGTTTAATGCAATTGATGCGGAAGTACTCGTTGTTGATATTGGTTTTAGTACAATCAATAATATCTTTCAGTTTATCTGAGCCTTTGTGTTTTTTAATTATTTCGAGCAAAGGAGCAGTAAAATAAACAAACTTAACTATGTTGTTGTTGCGTGTATTTTCATTGTTTTGTTTGCGCAAAATTACAATGCTTGTATTTACGGAAGCCGAAGGGAAGAAGCGTTCTACTTCGCTATCCATAATTGCCACAATTTGGTAGTTGCGCATAAAATAACGTTGCATGTCAATACCATAATCGGTTTCGAGCCAGGAGTTTTGTACAATAAAAGCTAAATAACCATTATCTTTTAAAAATGCCGAAGCATGATAAAAGAAATAGCCGTAAATGGATGTACGTTGTGAGGGTTCAAATCCGCATTCGGCATTTACAAGCCCCATTATTTGCGGCTTTTTTACCGTTCCGTTCATGGCACCAATATCTTCCTGCCTGGTGTAGGGAGGGTTTCCAATAATTGCATCAAACTTTGGCAGAGGTTTGTTTTCTTTTTCGCCCTGCTGATTATGCAAAACAACTTTTGTGTTTTCTGCAATAGAAAAAAAGTCTTTATTTACAATACGCGGATACGATGGGCGGCGGGTGTTACGTATAGCTAAGTTGAGCATTGACAAATAAGCAGGATAACCGGAAAGGTCGTTACCGTAAATTTCGTTCAATAAAATTTCGTGTTTTGCTCCTTTATCTTCTTTTGCGCACAATAGCTTTTTGCGTTCATAAGCACGCACCAAAAAAGTACCTGAACCGCAGGATGGATCAAACACTTTGTCGTTGCTTTTATTGATAGCAAAAGCGTTTATTAAATCAATTACATGCGGAGGTGTAAAGTATTGCCCAAGTTTGTGTCGCTCATCTTCTCGTATTAATTCTTCAAAAATGCGTCCGATAATATCAAAAGGAATTTCGCTGAAGTTGTAATGCCCTTCAGTATCTAACACTTCTTTTACTAAATCAATTACAGCATCGCTAACAAAAGGAATTTGAAAAATAATATCAGAACGTTCGCCAATCAATAACTCAAAATTGCCGGTAATTTCCTGAAACGTTTCAAAGTATTTCCAAATAAGTTTCTCGAGTTCTTCGGGAGTGTCAGTATTTGCGGACACTTTCATTGGACTTAAGTTACTCCATGTTTGATTATCTACATAAGCTTTGTAAAAAATCAATTTAGAAATAAGCATCAATACGGCAATGTGTGTGAGGTTTTCTATTTCCTCATACGTTTGCGGTTTGTTCCATAACTGGCTTTGGGTATATCGCTGTATGTCTTTTTCAAAGGATTTATTATTTCTGTATTTCTCCCAAACTTTATCGGTAATGTTATGCGCATACACCTCAATAAGTTTGCGTATTTTGAAAATAAAGAGTTCGTCGAGATTACTAAATGTGATTGGTTTGCGCTCGATTATTTCCAGAGCACGGTCTAAATAAAAACCAGCAATAGTACGTAGTTTGTTTAGTACATCTTTATTTGGAGAATAATTAACACTTAACCGCGTTATTTCCTGAATGGTGAAGAAACCTTCATTAACGGCAACTTTTTCATAAATTTTATCGCGGTCGATAAAAGCACAGGCAAGGAAATTACAATTGCCAAAATATTTAATATCTAATTTTTGAGCGCGTTCCGTTTCACGCATCAATACACTGCTGTCAAATACGCTTTTTCCGTCTTTTGCAGTTGGGTCTTTTAATTCGATAAAGAAAATAGGCTTTCCATTACTGTTCTTTAAGGTCACATCAGCTCGTCCTTCCTCTTGTGCTACATAAGGATGGATACGTTTTTCTAAACCTCGCTCTTTAATCAGTTCAGTAAAAACAGTATTTAATGTTCCTTGTAATTGTCGTTCTATTTTCATCATGGAACTTTATATGTTTAAAATAGAAATTATTTTTTAAAACCGATGCGTTGTCTTTCATCCCATTTTCTTTTAGAAGCATTTTCATCTAAAAGGTTTTCTATTGCTTCATACAACTGTACTATAGACCCATCATGGTTTTCTATTCGTTTTTTTATTTCTGTTAATTGTAGTTTTATATCTGCTTTGGTCAATACAATTTTTCTAATTTCAACAAAAGCGCGCATGATGGCAATATTCATTTTTATTGCTTTTTCGGAACTCAAAATACCGCTTAACATTGCAACGCCTTGTTCGGTGAAAGCATAAGGCAAGTATTTATCTGTGCGGTTTGCGGGCAGTTTTTTCATCATCACAGTTTGTGATGATGAGCCTCTTTCAGCAGATTCTATCTGTAGTTTTATTTCTTCAAATTCTCTTGAATTTAGCTGAAACATAAAATCATCAGGGAAACGTCTTATATTACGCTTTACGGCTTGGTTCAGCACCCTTGTTTCAACTTCGTAAAGAGCAGCCAAATCAAAATCCAACATTACTCTTTCGCCCCGGAGTTCATATATCCTGTTTTGTATTGTTTTAATGACTCTCATATTTGTTAGGTTTACCCAAATGAATACTCTTACAAATCTAATTTTATTTTACGAAAAATTTGCTTGTTTTAATTAACATTGCTTTTATTTTTAAAAAGAATGTAAGAAACAAAACTCGACAATAGAATGCGCTGTTGTATTCGATTTTTTATTACCTTTGTCCCAGTTCTTTAGATTCTTCTTTAAAAAGAAGAAAGGATAAAACTAAAGCAATTTTAGTTTTATCAAACTTATCAAGAAAGGTGGAGGGACTTGCCCTATGAAGCCTTAGCAACCACTTTATTGGAAAGGTGCTAAATCCTGTTTCGTGTTAAATCGAAAACAGATAAGTCAGAGTTTTTGAAAATAATAAATCAAAATACATAACTCCTCTGGCTGTAAAAAGTTGGAGGAGTTTTTTTTTGCCCAAAGCCCCTCCTAACCTCCCCGAAGGGGAGGAACTGAATGCGGGAAATAAAAATAGAAAGTAAAATATATATGATAAACACTACAAAAAATACAGTTAATACCCTCCCTCCTCGGGGGGGAGATGGAGGGGGGCTTATCCGCGCCGAACTCGAAAAACGTGTATTGGTAATTGATGGAGCTATGGGCACCATGATTCAGCAATACAAGCTGGAAGAAAAAGATTACCGTGGGAAACGATTTGCTGATTTTCACAGAGATGTGAAAGGTAATAATGATTTGCTTTCTATTACTCAACCACAAGTTATTAAATCCATACACAAAGAATATTTAAAAGCCGGAGCGGATATTATCGAAACTAATACATTCAGCAGTACAACTATTGGTATGGCTGATTACGACATGCAAGATTTAGCCTATGAATTAAACTATGAATCGGCTAAAATTGCTCGTGAAGCTATTGATGAATTTTTTAAGGAAACACCCACTCTCCCTTTCGGGGAGAGCCGGAGAGGGGCTTTTGTTGCTGGTGCTATTGGACCAACCAATCGTACACTTTCATTATCACCTAATGTGAACGATCCGGGATTCAGAGCCATTACGTTTGATGAGTTAGTTGAGGCTTATACCGAACAAGTGCGTGGACTGATTGATGGCGGTGCTGATTTATTATTAATAGAAACAATTTTCGATACGCTTAATGCGAAAGCTGCACTATTCGCCATTCAAAATTATTGTGAAAAAATTAATAAAAAATATCCGGTAATGGTTTCCGGAACTATTACGGATGCCAGCGGCAGAACTCTTTCCGGACAAACAACGGAAGCGTTTTTAAATTCTATTTCTCACGTTGATTTGTTGAGTGTTGGTTTGAATTGTGCACTGGGAGCAAAGGAGATGAGACCCTATCTGGAAGAACTTGCAGAAAAATCTTCATTTTATGTAAGTGCTTATCCAAATGCCGGCTTACCCAACCAATTTGGCGAGTACGATCAGGATGCGCATGAAATGGGACATCAAATAGAAGATTTTTTACAAGCAGGTTTTGTAAATATTGTGGGTGGTTGTTGCGGAACAACACCTGAACACATTAAACGTATTGCTGAATTGGCAAGACAAACAACTCCGCGTAAAAAACATCAACCGGATACATTGATGCATTTGAGCGGATTGGAGCCGCTTACGCTTCGTCCTGAAAGTAATTTCTTAAATGTTGGAGAACGTACAAACGTTACCGGTTCAAAAAAATTTTTACGCTTAATAAAAGAAGACAAATATGAAGAAGCACTCTCTATCGCCCGTGAACAAGTGGAAGGAGGAGCACAGGCAATTGATATCAATGTGGATGAAGGCATGTTGGATTCGGAAGCCATCATGGTAAAATTTCTAAATTTAGTTGCTTCCGAACCTGATATATCAAAAGTTCCCGTAATGATTGACTCTTCAAAATGGAACGTGATTGAAGCCGGATTAAAGTGTGTGCAGGGAAAAGCAATTGTAAATTCTATTTCATTAAAAGAGGGAGAGGAAAAATTTATTGAATATGCACACAAAGTAAAACAATACGGTGCAGCGGTTATTGTAATGGCTTTTGACGAAGTAGGACAGGCAGATACTTATCAGCGCAGAATTGATATTTGTAAACGAGCCTATGATATTTTAGTGGACAAAGTAAAATTTCCTCCGCAGGACATCATTTTTGACCCGAACATTTTTCCCGTTGCAACTGGTATGGACGAGCATCGCAAAAATGCCATTGACTTTTTTGATGCTACTAAATGGATTAAACAAAACCTGCCTTATGCTCATATAAGCGGTGGTGTGAGTAATGTGTCGTTTTCATTCAGAGGAAATGATGTGGTGCGTGAAGCGATTCACTCTGCATTTTTATACCATGCCGTAAAATGCGGAATGGATATGGGAATTGTAAATCCGGCGCAGTTGCAAGTGTATGACGAAGTTCCCAAAGACTTGTTGGAACTGGTAGAAGATGTATTGTTTGATAAAAGAGAGGATGCTACAGAACGTCTGATAACTCATGCAGAAAAGCTAAAAGGAACAAGTAATGCAAAAGCCGAAAAAGATGAAACCTGGAGAAAAGAAACAGTTGAAGAGCGTTTAAAACATGCCTTGGTAAAAGGTATTGTAGAATACATTGATGCAGATACAGAAGAAGCCAGAATAAAATTAGGTAAACCTTTAAACGTAATAGAAGGTCCACTAATGGATGGAATGAATGTAGTAGGAGATTTATTTGGCGCGGGTAAAATGTTTTTACCGCAAGTAGTGAAAAGTGCCCGCGTGATGAAAAAAGCCGTAGCTTATTTAGAGCCCTATTTAAAAGCCGAAAAAGAAGCAAATGCATTAGCAGGTATTGTGGGTAATGGAAGAACGAATGCAGGAAAGGTTTTGATGGCAACGGTTAAAGGTGATGTGCATGATATTGGAAAAAACATTGTTGGTGTTGTGTTGGCTTGTAACAATTATGAAATTATTGATTTAGGTGTAATGGTTTCATGCGACAAAATTTTAGCAGAAGCAAAAGCACATAACGTTGACATTATTGGATTAAGCGGACTGATAACTCCTTCGTTGGATGAAATGGTGCATGTTGCAAAAGAAATGGAACGCAATGGATTTAAAATTCCATTGTTGATTGGCGGAGCAACTACTTCAAAAGTGCATACTGCTGTAAAAATTGCGCCTCATTATTCTCATCCTGTAGTGCATGTGAATGATGCGAGCCGTTCTGTGCCCGTTGCCGGAAGTTTAATTTCAGAAGAGTTGCGTGATGCTTTTATGGAAGGTGTTACGAAAGATTATATACGTGTACGTGATCAAAATAAAAACGCTCAATCGCAAAATAAATTTGTTACTATTGAAGAAGCACGTGCAAATAAATTCCCTATAGATTGGGAAACAACGGTAATTACCAAACCCAATTTTATTGGTAATAAAACGTTTTTAGATTACCCGCTTCAGGAACTTGTTGAATACATTGACTGGACACCATTCTTTATCAGTTGGGAAATGAAAGGTGCATATCCTAAAATATTAAATGACCCCGAACGCGGTGCCGAAGCAAAAAAATTGTTTGCAGATGCTCAAGAGATGTTGAAAAAAATTATTGATGAAAAATGGCTGAAGGCAAACGCAGTGATAGGTATATACCCTGCAAATGCTGTAGGAGATGATATACACCTCTTCCCAACCCTCTCCACAGGAGAGGGAGCCGTTGTATTTCACACTTTGAGACAGCAAACAAAAAAACCTGCGGGGCAATACAATGTTGCTTTAGCAGATTTTGTGAAACCGAAATACCTCTCCCCCAACCCCTCTCCACAGGAGAGGGGAGTAGATTTTCGCGTGGATGAGAATTTTAAGAGTTCCGATTTACATACTACAAATAAAATTGATTGGCATTTAAACATTGATAATGCAAAAGAGCATCGTTCAAATCCAACAGAAACCGAAAAAATAATTTGGGAACAATTACGTGCAAAACAAATTGATTTTAAATTCAGACGCCAACATTTAATAGATAAATACATTGTCGATTTTGTTTGCTTAGAGGCAAAATTAGTTGTTGAAATTGATGGGAAATATCATGAACAAACAAAAGAACAAGATGATTTAAGAACGTCCGTTATAGAATCCTTAGGATTTAAAGTAATTCGTTTTACGAATGAAGAAGTTATTGCTCAACTCGAATTAGTAGTTAAAAAGATCAAAGCTGAATGTGAAGCACTAACATCTCTCTCCCCTGTGGGGAGAGGTGGAGAGGGGTGTGACTACATCGGTGCCTTTGCTCTAACTACCGGCATTGGTATTGACGAACACGTGGCTCGTTTTGAAAAAGACCATGATGATTATTCTTCAATAATGTTAAAAGCACTTGCTGATAGGCTTGCAGAAGCCTTTGCAGAGTTGATGCATAAAAAAGTGCGTAAAGAAATTTGGGGTTATGCTAAGGATGAAGAGTTAAAAAATGAAGAGTTAATAAAAGAGGAATATGCGGGTATTCGTCCTGCTCCCGGCTATCCCGCGCAACCTGATCATACCGAAAAACCAACTATATTTAAATTGTTGGAGGTTGAAAAAAATACAGGAATAATATTGACGGAAAGTCTGGCAATGTTGCCAACTGCTGCAGTGAGCGGATTGTATTTTGCACATCCTCAATCGCATTATTTTGGAATTGGTAAAATTCAAAAAGACCAAGTTGAAGATTATGCCAAACGCAAGGGAATGGGTATTGAAGAAGCTGAACGCTGGTTAGGATCCAATTTGGCATATTAGATCTTATGTTTATTTAGCACTTGCGTAAAAAGCATCTTCAATGTGATTGATAATCGGTAAATTGCCTTTTATTACAATTGAAACAATATCGAATCGTACATCGTAATCAATGTTGTATTTTTGAACATACTCATTAGCAGCCTTAATAAGATTTCGTTGTTTTTGCTTGTTTACAAATACTTCCGGCTCTCCAAAATAGTTATTGCTTCTGGTTTTTACTTCAACGATCACTAAAGTGTTTTTAAAAGCAGCAATAATATCAGCTTCCAGATTTTTGAATTTCCAGTTGGTTTCTAGAATGTCATATCCTTTTTCTTTAAGAAAATTGGCAGCAAGTTCTTCACCTTTTGCACCTGTTTCGTTGTGTTCAGCCATTTTAATTTTATGTTATTTTTATAAAGTAAACCGATTAACTAAGTAAATTTATGTATTGTTCATCACAACTTCAAACAACGGTATTCGATTACTTTTATTTATATTCCTGCTCCATGGTTTTATTACAAATACCGCTATGTTAAAAGCTATATTGCAAATGCTGTTTGGGTAGAGTCGTATCATTTTTCAAACAATCAAAATATGATAAAAATCACATAAACAATCAAAGAAATTAATATAGATTAAGTTAATACCCTTTTGAAGTTATGTAAATTTGTTGCGCGTATTTTAATTATCAGTCAACACAATAAAAAATAATTCAGGATGTTAACTCAGTATTAACATCAGAATAAAAGACGGGTGGTTATGGATAGAAGGAATTTTTTAAAAGCTTCATGCGCTTTATCCGGAATTGCAGGAGTTGTGGCAATTTTGGAAAGTTGCAGTAAAAACAACTCTACGCAAACAACCCCGCAAGGACCTAGTGTAAATTTTACACTTGATCTTTCTCAGCCTGCAAATTCTGCTTTAAATACAAGTGGGAATTCTGGTGTAACGCAAGGTGTTCTTGTTATTAATACCGGAGGAACCTTTATCGCTCTTGCAGACACATGTACTCATGCAGGTTGTGGTGTTGCTTATTCTGCAAGCAGTAATAATCTTGTTTGTCCTTGCCATGGTGGTACTTTTGATATAAATGGAAATGTAACTGGTGGTCCGCCTCCTTCACCATTAAAAAAATATACGGTAACAAGAAGTGGAAATACCCTCACTGTTTCGGGATAAAGGTTGGCACGTAACTAATACATATTTTATAATTATAATCTTTTAAGTACTTCAGTATGAAAAAATCAGCATTATTGGTAATACTAGTTGTGACGGCTCTCACTTCAGAAATAAATGCACAAATTTTTATGGCAAAAACGTGTGACATCAGTTTTTTATCTCCAACTCCGGTTGAAGATATTGCCGCTATTACCAAGATAGCGAAGCCTCTTTTAAATACTGCAACTCAAGATGTGCAAATTAAAATACCGATGACTAGCTTTATATTTGAAAAGCCACTGATGCAAGAACATTTCAATGAAAATTATGTTGAAAGTGAAAAGTATCCCTTCGCCATTTTTAAGGGTAAAATTAATGAGAAAACGGATTTTACTAAAGAGGGCGAATATAATGTAACTGTAACTGGCATATTGTCTTTGCATGGGATAGATAAAGAATACACACTATCAGGAAAGCTCATTATAAAAGGCGATCAGATTACTATATCATCAACTTTTAAAATCAACTTCGCAGATCATAAAGTTGTTATTCCAAGTTTATATAAAGCTGTAATTCCTGATGACACGGAAGTAAAAATAAACGCAATACTCGAACCTTTTAAAAAATAATAACGAAAGCTACATTACATTATAATGAATTACAAAATACTAATCAGCACTATATTACTTTCAACAATTAACAGTATTGTATTTTCGCAGGATGATATGTTAAGTATGCTTGATTCAGCTCAAAGCGGAAATAAAACACATGAAAAAGTTTTAACGACTTTTAAAGAATCAAGAATAATAAACTTACAAACTACGGAGACAGTAAAAGCAAAAACATTGGTTTTTAATATTTCTCATCTTTTTGGTAACATTGGAGTGCAAAGCAATGGCGGGGTACATACACTTTACGGGCTAGATAATATTTCGGATATTCGTTTGGGGTTTGATTATGGAATAACCAATGACTTAACTGTGGGTATTGGGCGAAGCAGGCAGTCGGAAATGATTGATGGATTAGTAAAATATCGTATATGTACCCAAACTACAGATAATCACTTTCCGGTATCATTGGTTCTTTATGGCGATATGGGTTTTAGTCCTCAAACAGATAATGTTTTTTATAGCGGTTTATCGCCTACTGCAGATTTTACAAAAAGTAATTTACAACGCTTTTCTTATGTTTCGGAATTGATTATTGCGAGAAAATTCGGTTCAAAATTTTCAATGGAATTGGTGCCCACCTATCAGCACCGTAATTATGTACTTGCAAGTATTAACCCAAATAACGGGGCTGCTGAAACGAATGATTTATTTGCAATGGCAACAGGTTTTCGTTTAAAAATTACAAATCGTTTTCTGATTATTGGAGATTATTTTTATACGTTTTCTAAATACCGTACTAACAATAGCGCTAATCCATTTTATAATCCAATGTCCATAGGTGTGGAGATTGAAACCGGAGGACACGTATTTCATTTGAGTTTGACAAATTGTTCAGGAATTATAGAAAACAACTTTCTTCCAAAAACTACTGATAGCTGGTTGAAAGGAGGATTCAAATTAGGATTCAATATATCAAGAGTTTTTAATGTTGGTAAAAGACCAAAATAAATATGTTTTTTCAGTTCTATTTTTTGAAGATGAAAAGGACTGCTAATACGTTTAATATCGAATTATGCCATGAATTTTAAAAAATTAATAATCCTTTCTTGTATATCCGTTGTTATGTCTACCTGCACATATAATGAATACAATCCGGATGTTTGTTTTCAACAAAATGTACTGCCAATTTTTGTTTCTAAATGTGGAATGAGTGAGTGTCATGATGGCTCAACTAATAAAAGACCTAAACTGAATTTATTAAACTATGAAGGAATAATGGCAGGTGTTACGCCTAATCATCCTGATTTTAGCAGTGTTTATACATCAGTTGCAGGAATCAACCCAAGTATGCCTCCTAAAAGTAGTCCTCAGCTTACTAATGAAGAGAAAAGTTATATTAAAATATGGATTAGGATGGGAGCAAAAAACACTTCAAATTGCAGCAGTTGCGATACCTCCGGTTTTTCTTACAGTGCCGTAATAAAAGCAATAATAACCAATTGGTGTGTTGGATGTCATTCTGCTACAAATGCCGGCGGAGGTTACGATTTATCAACATATTCAGGTGTATCAGCTGCAATAGTGAAAAACAGATTTATGGGAACAATCCAACAATTATCAGGATACTCTCCAATGCCACAAGGAGGCAAATTATCCGATTGTGATATTAAATTAATTGTAAAATGGTTCAACTCGGGTTATCCGAATAATTAATTCGTGCGGGATAAATTGACCATTGGTTTTGATTGTGATATGATACCCAAAAGAATAGGAAAACAAATATTGTTTTTACACTCCAAAATTAAATTCGTTTTTTTCCACGTATTCAATAATTTTTCCGGCAACGTCAATGCCTGTAGTTGTTTCAATACCTTCTAATCCCGGCGAGGCGTTTACTTCCATTACCAATGGCCCTCTGGCAGATTGCAGCATATCAACACCTGCTATTCCCAAGCCCATTCTGCGAACGGCTTTGATGGCGGTTTCTTCTTCTTCTGCACTAAGTTTAATTACTTGTGCTTTACCGCCTCTGTGCAAATTACTCCTGAATTCACCTTTGCCACCTTGACGTTTTATGGCACCAACTACTTTTCCGTCCACCACAAAGGCCCGTATATCAGCCGCTTCGGCTTCTTTAATAAACTCCTGAACCAATATGTTTGCCTTTAACACCATAAAGGATTCGATAACTGATTTTGCAGATTTTGCAGTTTCCGCCAATATAACGCCCAAGCCTTGTGTACCTTCCAGAAGTTTTATTACTACAGGGGTGCCACCAACCTGTTCCAATACCAAATCAATATTTTTTGGGGTAGATGCAATGGCTGTTTTTGGAATACCGACACCTGCTCTTGCAAGTAATTGTAATGAACGCAGCTTATCGCGCGAACGGACTAAGGCTTGAGATTCTACAGACGAAAATATTTGCATCTGTTCAAAATGCCTCACCACAGCTGCTCCGTAAAAGGTAACGGATGATCCTATGCGTGGAATAATGGCATCAACACCTTCTATTGTTTTTCCGAAATAAAAAATACGCGGCTCGTTTCTTTCAATGAGTAATACACATTTTAATGGATCTAAAACAATTACATCATGTCCTCTTTTTTGTGCGGCTTCTACCAATCTTTTGGTAGAATATAAATTTGCATTTCGTGATAAAATGGCTATTTTCATAGTAACTATTCTATTGTTTTTATTCGTCTTTTGCTGTTTTGTTTTTAATTTTCTGCTTGCAGATTTTTATACTTTGTAACTGAGATGGTTAGTTAAACTTACATCTACAATAAATTGATTTTTCAATAATGTTCGTCCTATTAAAACAGGATATTTCATAGAGCCTCTGTCGCTCAGTGTTATTTTAGTCCGTATGCGTTTGTTGCCAATTCTTACCAATGTTTTAATGGTGTAACGCACTTCCATTTTACCAAAGGAGTTTTTAATTTTTTTCTGAAAATAGTCGGTAAACTGATGGTCTTTAAAATTATATTCTTTATTTGCAGGATCTGCCAGCTTAAAATGAAGAACATTATTTTCTTCATGTATATCATGGCAATGCAAGGATGAGGTGTAAGCTCCTGTATCAACTTTTGCGGGAATATTAAATAAATCCAGTTCTGGGAAGTCTATTTTTTCAGTACGACCGATTACTGTTTTTATTTTTATTTTTTGCATTTTTTATTTGATAATTCTCCAACGTTCAAAGCCACAAAGCTAATGCAAGGTAAAACTTTTTAATCAATTTATTAATTCTATTTTTACAGGACTTAAACATAGTACATGACAACGATTCGTTACATAATTGTGGGGCAGGGAATTGCCGGAACAGTGCTCGCGCATACCTTTTTAAAACACACTATTCCATTTGTTATTATTGATGAACAAGGACTTTCGCAAGCGTCAAGAATAGCTGCGGGATTATACAATCCTGTTGTGTTTAAACGTCTAGTAAAAAGCTGGATGGTGGATGATTTACTTCCCTTTATGAACGAATTTTATGAGGAAGCTGAACAATTACTTAACGAAAAGTTTTATTTCAAAAAAACAATTGTAAAACTATTTACCGAAGAGCAGGAAAAAGCATTGTGGTTAAAAAAAAGTAATGAATCGCTTGCTGACTATTTGGAGAAGGAGATTAATGAAACAGCTCTTACTGATGTTGTATATAATTCCACCGGATTGGCAGCGGTAAAGCAGGGAGGCAATTTGAATATTGCATTGTTTATTGAGGCATCCAGAACATATTTAAAAAAACATAATTTGTTGGTAGAAGAAATTTTCGATTATCAGCAATTAATAGTTAGGGATAAAAATGTAGCATATAAAAATACTATTGCCGATAAAATAATTTTTTGCGAAGGATATAAAGCACTCAATAATCCTTATTTTTCCAATCTTCCGTTTAAGCTCACTAAAGGTGAAGTAATTACAATTCATGCTCCTCAGCTCAAACAAACAGAAAAAGTAATTAATAAAGGTGTATTTATTTTACCCGTTGGTAACGATTTGTATAAAGTTGGTGCTACTTATGAATGGGCTGATTTAACAGAGCTTCCCACCGAAAAAGGGAAGGAGGAATTAATAAACAAACTGAAAAAAGTACTAAAGATAGATTTTGAAATTGTGAATCATCAGGCGGGTATACGACCAACTGTGAATGATCGCCGACCTTTAGTAGGTTTGCATCCTCAACATCCTACGCTTGCTGTTTTTAATGGATTGGGAACAAAGGGAGTGATGCTAGCTCCTTATTTTGCGCACCAGTTATATAGTTTTTTAGAGTTAAACAAACCACTGGATGCAGAAGTAGATATTAAAAGATGTGCGTTGTGATAAGTATCTGCCCACTCAGATAAGCATTGCAACCAAAGGTCATCCCTTATCTTATTGTTAAAAGGAAATTGCGAAAAACGGATTGAATATTAACGAAACATTAAAAGGGCTAACTTTGAATGTTGAAGAAGCAAAATTGGACATGATTGATTTGTATAAATTAATTGAACAACAAAAAAGGGCTCTTGAAGAACAACAAAAACAAATTGAGAAATTGAAAGAGGAAATTAGTAATAGTATTAAAAAATAAGAAGATATGATGTATTTATCTCAATTAAAAATATCATTCATTATTTCTTGTCTTATAATATTTAATGTGATAAGAATATACTCACAAGATTTTAACTATGCTTTAGATAACAGAAAAGATATAATTTATCTCGGTTGTCAAAACATATCAAATACTTCTCTATTTGGACTTCCAGATGAAATAAATACCCCTTATTTAAGTGGTTATGCAAGAGAAACAAAAGTTTATAATCTGCGCACAATATTCACAGTAACTCCATCAATGTCTATAGCACTCAAACCAAATGTCTCCCCAAAATATTCGTATGGTGTTGGAACTGGTGCAAAGGTAATATTTGGTGAAAGCCATTGGAAATTGTCAACAGGGCTTTCTATTGGTTTTGGAAAACAGTTAGACACCGATGGCTATAACTCGATTAATTTTTATAGTGGTGCGAATGTTTCCGAAGGCTATTATACAAAAAAATGGTTTTCTGAAGCTGTAATATATTAGTAATGGTTAGGCAAAAATATAATGATGGAGAAACGGCAAGGCTAAAACAGACCTATCCGCAGTCATATCAAATACAACACTTGAATACATGGATTGATTACCCTAGTTCTTCTTATTCAGGCATACGTATTGGCTATTCGTTTAAAGAAAGATTTGATATAGTTACAAGTATTGTGATATTATCATTTGCACATAATTATAATGCGGTGAGTGGTTATAATATATATAAAAATCCTCATTCCGGTTTCTATCAATTAAATGTGCTATCTTTTTATAAATTGCAAGACATTGTATTAACAGTTTATTACCATTTCGGTAAAATTATAGAAAAACCTACTAAATAAACTATTTATGAAAATTTTAGTTTCAAAATTGTATACATCAATTTTTACATTTATATTGGTATGCTTGTGTGTAACCCTACCTATTTTAGGTCTGTATGTTTAACTACAAATTAAATTCATTTTTAGTATTATTGCTAATAGCTTATTTGCAGGAATGAGGATGGCAATGAGTAAATAAAATACTATCTTAGTCAAAAAACGTTTCTCTTTTTTTTGTTTCGAGCGTTTGCCCCAATAAAATTTAACGTAATAAAAGTTTAATACGCTCTCACGTTTTTACCTTCCATGTAGTTCATGAAAGATTTATTAACTACTTTGTTTCCGCCGGGGGTTGGGTAATTACCGCTAAAGTACCAGTCACCGGTATTGTTTGGGCAAGCTTTGTGTAAGCCTTCTATGGTTTGGTATATAATTTCAACTTCGGCATTCAGGTTTTTAGGACGAACCAACTCTGCTATTTTTTTTGAAATTTGTTCGGGTGTAAACAGGTTGTAAATTTCGGCAACTACATTGGTTATTTTTTCTTTTGGTAAGCTCTCCTGCGCTTTGGCTTTTTCGTAAAGTTCGTCCAGTAGGTTTTCTTTAAAATTATCTTTTAATAATTGTATGGCAGCCTGAAAAGCAATAAAATCGCCTAGTTTAGCCATGTCAATTCCGTAACAGTCAGGATAACGTATTTGCGGTGCAGAAGAAACAACCACTATTTTTTTTGGAC